>Ga0181535_10003797_pt1 | contig 17286 bp, 15 predicted proteins | sample PEATcosm2014_Bin_44_FD_119774 | JGI IMG/M metagenome (GOLD analysis project Ga0181535, IMG submission 119774) | Peatland microbial communities from MTU Mesocosm Facility, Houghton, MI, USA - PEATcosm2014_Bin17_30_metaG | ecosystem: Environmental > Terrestrial > Soil > Wetlands > Peat | place... | reverse complement strand
CAATAGGTCTTCTACGGTTGTGGACCGTTACGTAGCTCAATCCTCCGAACCGCCGGATGCGGGCCCGCTTGTCCGGTGGTGTGACAGGGGAGGAGAGGTGACTCTCCCCCCTATGTCGATTGCCTGGAACGAAGGACGGGAGGCTCTTTGGGCGCTTGCCGCCTGTATGATCGCCTTCATCCTGGCGCAAGTGCATCTCGACAAGCTTCTTCCGGGGCTAGCACACGTCGCACGTTTATTGTTTGGCCCAGGTTCACATCTCACGCACCACGCTTTGGCAGTGGTCACACAGCTTTTAGGAGGAGTTCGATGAATGAGAATCGCCGTCAAATCCTTGAAATGCTGGCCGCAGGCAAGATCACCGCAGACCAGGCCGAGCGACTGATCGCTGCTCTTGAGTCGGGTCCAACCACAGTTGCGGGCTCCGTCCCCGGCTCCAGCGGAGGCAGCGCCAACGTCGCAAAGCCACGCGCCAAGTACTTGCGCGTGCAGGTTGACGCCGACGAATCCATGACCGGATTGAAGGGACAAACCAAGGTCAACGTGCGCGTGCCGATGCAGTTGCTGCGTGCCGGTGTCCGGCTGGCCAGTCTCATTCCGGCTCAGGCTCACCAGCAACTCGACGAGGCGTTGAGCCAGCATGGTGTACCGCTGACCGTTTCCCAGATCAAGCCAGAGAACCTAGAGGAGCTGATCGACCACCTTGAAGATCTGACTGTAGATGTAAACGGATCAGAGGGCAACGCCACCAAGGTCCAGGTCTTTTGCGAGTGAGGCGAATCAGGCGCGGCGCAGCGGCTTTTGCATGGGAACAACCTGCACTGTCACGTCGCGGACCTCGGAGAGGAAGCGATTGATGACTGAGCCGCGCAGGAAGATGTCCCAACGCGAACGAATCGACTGGCCGAAGATCACATGGGAGATGTTCTCCTGCTGAGCGAAGCGGATGAGGGCGTCTGAGACGTTGCGGTCTGTGAGCTGGACCACCTGTGCGCCCAGATCGCGTGCCATTCGCTGATACTCCTCGAGGCGATGGAAGGCCTCGGGGTCTCCGTGGCCCTTGTCGGCGTCGGGGCGGTTGACATAAACCGCGTACCAGTTGGTGGCCAGGCGTCCGGCGATGCGGGCGCCGATGCGCAGCAGGCGCTCGGTGCCGGGGCGTGTGCTGAGGCAGACCATGACCTTGTCAGGGATCGGCGCCTGTTCCAATCCCTGGGTGCGGCGGTAGGCTGATGCCTGGTTGCCGACCTGCTCGGCGGTGGTGCGCAAAGCCAGCTCGCGCAGCATGTTCAGGTTGCCCTTGCGGAAAAAGTTGGCCAGTGACTGCTCGACCTTTTCTGCGGCGTAGATCTTGCCCTGGCGCAGGCGGGAGCGCAGCTCGTCAACGGTCACGTCCACGTTCACCACTTCGTTGGCGCGCTTGAGGAAGTTGTCGGGGACAGTCTCGCGAACGACGGTGTTGGCGGAGCGGAGGACGGCGTCGTTCAGCGTTTCCATGTGCTGGATATTGACGGCGGTCATGACGTTGATACCGGCGTCCAGCAACTCCAGCACATCTTCGTAACGCTTGCGGTTCTTGCTGCCGGGAACGTTGGTGTGGGCCAGCTCGTCCACGACTACAACTTGTGGATGGCGCGCCAGGATGGCGTCGACGTCCATCTCTTTCAAGTTGACGCCGCGATAGGGAATCACGCGCTGAGGCACGACTTCGAGGTCGCGGACGCGGGCCTCTGTCTCTTTGCGCCCGTGGGATTCAACCAGACCGATGACCACATCGACACCCTGCTGATGCTTCAGCAGATAGGCGTCATTGAGCATGTGATAGGTCTTGCCCACCCCTGGCGCCGCCCCGAGGTAGACACGGAGCTTGGCTTCTTCAGGCGGGCGTTCCAGTTTGATTTCGGCCATCGCTCTCTAACCTACCTCAACGGGATGACGAATTTCGGTTACGGCCGCCACAGGAAGAGTGAAGCGGAAGGTGGTTCCATGGCCGAGGCGGCTCTCGACGGCGATCTGGCCGCCCAGCGACTCGACTAACCGGCGGCCCAGCGCCAGCCCGAGGCCTGAGCCCCGCTCGGAGAATGTACTCAATCGGTCGAAGATCGTGCCCAGCCGCTCAGCCTCGATGCCGCGGCCGGTGTCGCGCACGGTGAACTGAACAAAGTCCTTGATCTCTTCGGCGGCCAGCAGGATCTCGCCTTCAGGAGGGGTGTAGCGAATGGCGTTCGAAAGGAGATTCTCCAGGATGGAGCGCACTGCGCGGCGGTCAGCCTGAACGAGCGCTAGATCGGCGTAAGCCCTGACTTCGACACGGATGCGCTTCTCTGCAGCCTCCTCGCAGAAGCGGTCGCGAGCCTCGCTGAGCGCCTGCAAAGGGCGAATTCCTTCCAGCTTGAAGTCGCGCCTGCCGGCATCCAGTTCGGCAACGTCGATCAGGTCGCTCATGAGGTCGTCGAGCTTCTCGCTCTCCTTGCTGGCGGAGGAGATCAGCTCCGCCTGCAGAGGGAGCAGTTCTCCACCGAAGCCCTGCTCCAGAGCGTAGAGGCCGCGCCGTAGCTGAAGCAGCGGGTCGCGAAGTTTTCGGCTGGCTACGCTGATGAATTGTGTCTTGAAGCGGTCGATGTCTTGCAGGCTGGTCACGTCTTCGAGCGTGGTTACCGTTCCCAGCAGCCGGCCCTCGGAGTCGCGCATGGGCGTGGTACGCAGACGGTAGCTGCGCTCCTGCTTGCCGATGCGCATGGGCAGCAGCGACGCTTCGTCCTCCGTGGCTACCGCCTTTTGCATGGAGACGGCATCGCGAATGGCACTCAGAATCTTGTCGCCCCCCGGAGTGCTTGCCAGCGCCATGCGGTCGGTGGCCGCGGCGCCGAGCAGTTCCGCAGCGGCCTGGTTCACCTTCAGCAGATGTCCCTTGCCGTCGGTAACAATGATGGGTTCGAAGATCGATTGCAGCACGGCGTCCGAGAGCTGAAACTCCATCTGGCGGCGGCCGGCCTCGGAGTCGCGCAGTTCGCGGAGCCGGATGGCGATCCGGTTCAGTTCACCGGCGATCACGCCGAAACTGTCGCGGCTGCTCCACTCGACGCGGTGTTCCAGATTGCCCTGTGCTATCCTGCGGGCATCGCGCGCCATTCGACGGATAGGCCGGAGCACAAACAAGACGGTGACCACTGCAACCACGACCGCACCTGCCAGGCAAGCGAACGCGAGCCTCGACTGCCCCGCCAGAGCTAGGGCGTTGTGCGTGGTCAGCACCAGCCCCGCCATGATGCCGAGAAGCAGCGTGCAGCCGAGAATCAGTCGCTGAGAGAGATTGAGCATGAACCGGTCTCCACGCCGGAAAAATGGATAGTGGCCAGTCAACAGAGGTCAGGGATCAGGAGCTGACGCATCCTGGCCTCTAACCGCATGCCGCAGACTGTTAACTCTTCAAAACTAACATGAAACAATAGGTTAATTGTATGGGCGGTATTGTGCTGCATCTCCGATTTACTTGACGAGGGCGAACCGCTCCGGTTGCGGACCGATCCCTGACCCCTGTTCCCGGCTCTTACGGTATTCGGCAGACCGACAACGTATCGTTGTGCCACTGGCAGGCCAGCCCAGCAGGCGGGGGATACGAGACCAGCACCCAGTCCACGCCAAACTCCGCCTTCAGGTGTTCGAAGTCGGCAAGCTGGAAGTGAGCCCAGCCCCTCTGAGCCTGAACCTGCCGCGCCCATACCTCGCCCAGATCCGGGATTTGCGTTACCACCGAACCGTCCTTGATATTGTCGGCCAGCAGGCTGCGCTCGGCCAGAGGACGGAAGCAGTGGTAATCCTCACCCGGAGCGGGCATGTAATAAGGACCGACGGCAAAATAGGCATCGAGCGGAGTGTTCTGGCGAATCCATGCAAAGGCCTGGAGCCATGGGTTCGCCGAACTCCGTCCGGGGAGTTCCAGATGTTCGGTAGAGGCGAACAGCGGTTGCTGTGCCGCAAACATACCCGCATTGATGGCCACCAGAAAGAGCGCCCAGCGCCAGACGCTGGCCTTCAGCAGGTATTTGCCCACCAGGCAGCCGCCAACCAGCATCAGGAAGAAATAAATCAGGTGGAGAAAGCGCATGGGCTGTAAAGGGGTCAGCCGGATCAGAGCAGGAGTCCCCAGGATGATCATGGAAACTGCCATCTGGAAGACGCCATAGAGCAGAACGGCCAGCGCAAAGCGCGCCAAAAGACTCTCGCCGCGCTTGCGCGACCAATGCCAGAGCAGCCCGAAGAGCAGCAAAGGCGCAATCGCTCCCAGCCACTCATACCAGGCCCATCGGTAAAGCAGGAGATAGTTGCGCGCGTCGATCGCCGCACGCCAGGTGGGAGTGGTGGGCGAGAAGACCCAGCGCAGGGGGACAAGGGCGACTGCGAAGGAGCCGGGGCCGGGTCGCCGCCGGGATCGGAGCCATGCGTTGATCCGCTCTTCTTTGGTCAGGGTCAGGAAGAAGCAAAAGGAGATGCCCAGCGCAGCCATGATGGGATGCAGCAAGAATGCCAGCAAAAGGAGCGGGAGCGCCTGCCACCCTTTGCCCGCCAGTATCCGGGAGACCGCCAGCAGAACAATGCCCGTGGCCAAAGCGCGCGGGTGCAGATGCTGATCGACCAGGTAGAGCGCTGTTCCCGCCACCGGCAGCGTGAACATGGCGGTCACCAGGGCGACGCCAGCCCATTGCGCTCGCGCCTCGGGAAACAGCTTGCGTGCGATTGACCAGCAACCGAAGACGATCAGCGCGATTGAGCCAAACTGCCATAGCAGCTCGGAGTAAGCCACTGGAATCCCCGTCCAATGGATGAAGCCGGCGACCGATTTATCGAAGATTGTCGCCTGCATCTGTGTGCGGAAAAACACGGCGTCATGCGGATAAAGCGCGGGATTCAAATCGCTTTTCACGGCCGTCAAATAGATGCCGTCGTCCTCGAACCCAGGATGGTAGCCCATCACGGCCAAGCCAAGAAGCGAAAAAAAAAGGATGAGCAGAGCATTGACCGGAAAGGTGCGTTTCAACCAGGTAGACCCCGTATACTTGAGTTCAGCATGTCGCCAGAAGCATTAGATTCATCGTACACGCCGAGTGAAGACGCGGCAACGCGCTCTCTGCCGGTGGCAGGTAAAGAGACGCGCGCCGATGAGAACCAGAAGAAGCTGGCGCTGATCATTCCTACCCTGAACGAAGCGGAGAATATTCGGGATTTACTTCGCCGCGTCCGCTCCGCACTCGATCCGGCAGGAATCGCCTACGAGATTCTTGTGGTCGATGACGGCAGCCGCGACGGAACTGAAGAGATCGTCTCAGCCATTGCTCTCGAATACCCACGAGTGCAACTGCTGGTGCGCAAAGGGGAACGCGGTTTGTCAGGAGCGGTTCTCTACGGCTGGCGGCATACTGACGCTGCGATTCTCGGAGTGATGGATGCCGACCTGCAGCATCCTCCGGAATTGCTTCCCAAACTGGTGTCATCGATTCTCTCCGGCCACGATCTGGCCATCGGAAGCCGTTACACCGAGGGCGGCGAGACAGGCCAGTGGAATGCGGCGAGAAAGTTCCTCTCCACCGCGGCGGTCTGGGCCACCTGGCCGATTCAAAGGCGCGGGATTCGCGCCAAGGATCCCATGACGGGCTTCTTCCTAGTTCGCCGCGAGTGCCTCGACGGAATTCAATTCCAGCCTACCGGTTTCAAGTTGCTGCTGGAAGTTCTGGTGCGCGGCCGCATCCGATCGGTCGAAGAGATTCCCTTCGCCTTCGGACTTCGCAGTGGCGGCGCGAGCAAGGCCAATTTCAAGGTTGGCTGGGACTACGCCAAGCTTCTGGCCAGTCTCTACGCCGAGAGGTTCAGCTTTCGCGGGCGCTAGAGCCTTGATGCGATCAGAGCGCAGGCAGCAGCATTCGCAGTAGCAGGAAGGCCCCCACGCCGGCAAAAAAAACCAGCGCCATGCGAATGCCGGGCTCACGATTGACCTCGGGCACGAGATCAGTAGCGGCTACGTAAAGAGCTACACCCGCCGAGATGGGCAAGCCAAACGGCAGCCAACTTGGAATCAACTCGATCACCAGCACACCGGCCAAAGTCGCCGCGGCCAGCGCGATTGCAGAGTAGAGCGCAGTCGTCCGGCTGCGTCCGCTGGCCAGCATCACCGAGGCCATGGTGAAGCCCTCCGGCGCCTTGTGCAGCAAGATCGCTAGAAAGATCAGCCAGCCCAGCCAGCCCGAGACCAGGAAGCCCGAACCGATGGCCACGCCGTCAAAGAGCGCATGTAGGCTCAATCCGGCCAGCACCGAGTTGCCTGTGTGATGCGAGACGAATTCGCCTGCGTGCGTCTCTTCACCAAAGTGGAAGTGGGCGTTGATGGTGTGTTCCAGCAGGTGGACCACGCAGTAGCCGCCCATGATGAGGATCGGCCCGAGCGCGGAGTTCGGATTGAGCTTCAGGCCTTCGGGAACCATCTCCAGCACAGCCGTGGCCATCAGAAAACCGGCGCCCAGAGCGACAAAATAGCGCAAATAGCGTTCGACGCCTTTGGCGCGCACCAGCACCAGCCCGCCGGCCACATCGGCCAGCGCGGCGATCGCGCCGAGAATCAGTGATAGTTTCAGCATTTGCTCTTACCCGCTGTGCCGGATGTGCATCACATCCCCATCTTGCACTACATATTCCTTGCCTTCGAGGCGCAGCGTGCCCTTGGCGCGGGCCGCAGCCTCTGAGCCGGCCTCGAGCAGCGCATCCCAGCGGATCGTTTCGGCGCGAATAAAGTGGTGTTCGAGATCAGAGTGAATCGCTCCCGCCCCTTGCGGGGCCTTTGAGCCCACGGGAATCGTCCATGCCCGGCACTCGTCTTCGCCGGCGGTAAAGAAACTGATGAGCCCTTGCAGTTCGTAGCTTTTTCGGATCAGCCGCACCAGCCCGCTCTCGCGCAGGCCGTAGCTACCCAGAAACTCTGCCGCTTCTTCGTCGTCCATCTCCGCCAGTTCGGCCTCCACTTTGCCGCAGATGGCCGTTGCTCCGGCATTGGGACGGCGGGCGACTTCGTCCAACTTGAAGCGGCTGACCGCAGCCTCAAGATCGTCGCCGAGTGTGGTGCTCTCGCCGATATTAAGGGCATACAGAATAGGCTTTTGCGAAAGAAACATGAAGCCCCGGATGAGCTTTTTCTCTTCGGCTGCCATCTCCAGTTCGCGCAGCGGCTGCTCCTTTTCCAGAGCCTCCTTTGAGCGCAGCAGCAGGGCTTGTTCGCGCTCCAAATCGTTTGTGCGGCCCTTCTTCAGGTCCTTTTCCAGCCGCTCCAGCCGCTTTTCAACCTGGGTCAAGTCGCTGATCATCAGGTCGAACTCGACATTCTTGATGTCGCGCAGAGGATCAATCGGACCGACGTGGGGGATCGAGTCTTCTTCAAAGGCTCGCAGTACGTGAATCAGCGCGTCCACCTGGCGCAGGCTGGCGAGGAACGCGGTCTCCTTGAGCGCCTCCTGCCCGATGGCCGCCACGTCGACAAACTCCACCGACGCGTAGGTCGTCTTCTTGGGCGAGTAGAGGGCTGATAGCTTGTCGAGCCGCTCGTCCGGCACGCGCGCCACGCCGATGTGCTCCTGGCGCGAATGGCCGCGCTCCTCGAGCTTGGCTTTGGTGAGAATCTTGAACAGAGATGTCTTGCCCACCTGCGGCAGGCCAATGATGCCAGTCTTCATGCACGTCCCGTGGCCCCGGAAGGATAAGATGCGCGCCGGAGAACCTCTTCGATGATACAGGACCAGGGATCAGGGAACAGGTGTCAGTGGACGACGTTCGTCCATGCGGCGCCAAGGCTTGTACCGGTCATGATCGCGATTCCAAGATCCATGGGCCAATGCGCGATGATAAGCGGCGACAGGCGGCGGATGCGCAGATAGGCCGACATGCAAATCATCAGGAGAGGAACCATCATGAGCGAGCGATACGCCACGTATCGCCAATCGGGAACAAACGGCAACATGCAGTGTTGCGCGGAAAACCAGAACAGGACAATCGAGAAGGCGATCCCGGTTCGCCCGGTGAGCGCCTCCAGCCGAGGCAGCACATATCCCTGGTAGGTCATCTCTTCGGTAGCCGACTGGATCACCCACCACACGGTCAAGCTATACACCGTGGCCCAAAGAGGCAGGGCATGAGGTTGCAGGATCAACGCCATGGGGGTCCTGGCCGGGGAACCGTACACCGCCAGTTGCGCGAGATAACTGCCAACCATGGCGCACGGATACGCGACGACCAGAATCCCAAGACCGAGCCACAGGTCACATCCCCAGCGCAGACGGATGGGCCCGATGAGGTCGCGGAGACGGATGCCTTCCTTGCGCGTGAAATACCGCATGCCGAGAAGGCAGCCGAGGTCGCCGAACGTGGCGTAGACGGGCCACCACTGGCCGGCCGCCCGCATTGGATGAAGGCTGTGTTGGGCAAGAAAGACCAGCGCCAACAGCGATTGCAAGGTCAGCCACAGGACGGAGCGCGCAGAGACCAGCAGCAGCGGACCAGTCCATGAGATTCGTCCGGCGGCCATTCGCTCCACTACTTGAGAGCGCGAGTTGACCAGGGCTCTGGCTGAGGTTGTGAGTTCACGTACAGGCGGCATGCGAATCTTTCTCCGCCGCGAAGTTTAACATCAGCCGCAGGCGAAGGGCTGTGATGCGCTTGCGCCTCAGATGCGCGAACTCTCCGCTCTGGCCACGAAAACCACTGCGACCAGCCCCAGCAGCAGGATGGCTCCTTCGACATTCACACTGCGGCGGTGCAGTTTCTCGAAGTCAGCGCGGTTTGGATTGGTCACATCGACCGAATTAATTGTTCCACCGGTCGCGATTCGATGCCGCTCCATGGCCGGAATGATCACAAACTGCGAGTAGACAGTAAGTCCGATCATTGCGATCAACAGAACGGTGGGCGCAAGCAGCGCGCGCGGCTTGAACAGCTTCCATGCCGGAGCCACCGCAATCAGCGCCAGCGCTCCGGAGGCCAGCCCCATGTTGTTCAGAATCCGCAGCAACTGGCCGACGATCATGCCGGCCGTATGCGTGTCGGGCCGCAGCGTGTCGAAGGTGATGGCAGCTACAATGGGAAAGAAGATCTCTGCGCCCAGCCAGACGATGAGCGCGAGATGGAGCAGAGTGCGGAGCAAGGTCTTCATAACTTCAGTTCTCAGTCTTCAACGATTAGTGGTCAGCAGCCGCAGCCGGCTGAGCGAAATGTCGATCTTCAAGGTTCGCGATCACAATGGCCGGAAACTAGCGCATCAAGTGCGATGGATTAAGCGAACGTGCCCGGAAAACTCACTGCTGGTCACTAATCACTGACGATTCAGCGCCCGCCTCAGCACTGTTTCCAGTGCCGCCTTCAATTCGGCATACTCGGGTGCTGTGACTTTGCCGGCAATCTTGTCGCTCTCCAGCGTGAAGAGCTCTTCCTTGAGCGCATTCAGCAGGGCAGAGTTCCCGGCCGCTGGCATGGCAGCAAAGGGTACAGTTGTCGCGGCCGCAGTGGGAGTCTGGACGGTTCCGGAGGCGGTGGCAAAGGCAGCGCCTGTCTCGGGCCTTCGCAACAGGAAGGCAGCGGTGACGACCATCAGGAGCGCCAGGGCTCCCAGTATCCAGCCCTTGTACTTTGACAGCGGATCGGGCGTGCCGATGGGCGTGCCGATGCCGCCGCCGGGCTGCGTGCCGGGGGTGCTTGTGTCTTGAGGCTGGGCGCCGTCTTGCCCGCCCATGCCCGCGCCCTGTCCGCCCTGTGCGCCCTGATCTTCGCGGGGTAGAGAGCCGGTGCCCGAGATGGTGAACTCAAGCGGGCTGCCGGGAATGACACTCCTCGCCAAGTAGGTTTGAAAGCTGGGATCCTGCGGCGAAGACTGGAAGGCGGATCCGGCACCTGCGGAAAACGTGATGCTTTTGGGCAGGACCACCCACACGGTTCTGGCCGGTACCGTCAACTCGCGATGAAAGGTGAATTTGGCACCGCTGTAGGGCAACTGATACTCGACCTGGAACATCGTGCCCTTGTCGCCGGCGTCGGGCTGAATGGGAAAGTTGAAGGCGTAGTGGCCTTTAGGGCCGTCGGGGTCCATCTTGAGTGAGGTCGGCAGCCCTGTCGGCCGCTGCGCAGAGACTCCGCCGACAACGGCCTCGGCGGGCAACACAATCGAGAAGGAGCGCGGACTCCATTGCGTGCGCGGAGGCGAACTGGAGTTGCGGACCAGGTAGCGTTCAACCACCTGTAGCTGACCATTCGAGGCATCGACGATCGCCGTCACGTCCTCATCAAGGCTCACTCCATCGACCTTGGCGGCCACGTCATATACGGGAATGTCGCCGGGCGCGCCGCCCTCGGGCGCGGCAATGAAATAGGGCGCGCCCTGATGGGTGACCCGCACCAAAGCCGGGCCGTTGCCGGGCTTGTTCAACGAATAATGGCCGCGCGCATCGGTGGTGGCTTGGGCGATCTCGCTCATGCCAGCCTGCACGTCGACCAACACCACAGTGTCGCCGACGGCGGGCTTGCCTGTGGTCTTGTCGGTGACTGTACCGGTGACTTGGGCGGCCTGGGCCGTTGCGCCGCAGAAAAGCAGGCTCAACGCGATGATGGGGAAGACGAACTTTGTCGATCTCATGGTCGTAACGGAATCCTATGGAAATCAGGTGAGTGATTGGTTGATGAGCAAGGCCCAAAAGCAACCGCCGGTCCTTCGACTCCACTTCGCTACGCTCGGCGACGCTCAGGCTGACAGAACAATTTGAGGCTTATGCCTGCTGCAAAAGCTCGATCTCGGCCAGCAACTGTGCCGCCTCGTTTTCAAGGTGCGCCCGCTGCACGGCAAAGTCCTCTTCAGGATACTTGCCGGCGCGGTACTCGAAGTTCAGGTCGCGCAGGTTCTCGTAAAGCTGGTCCTTGCGCTCCAGCAGATAGTCCAGACGAGTCTTCTGGCGCTGGCTGGCAAAGACATTCTCCGGCCAGAAGGTGTAGATGAACAGCGCAAACAACAGCAGAGCCCCGGCAATCAGCCCCTCGGTTGGCGTCATGATTCAATAACCTCCGTCACTGGAGTCGGTCTCCCGGCGAATCTTCTTGATGAGCGCTTCGCTGGCCGGATCGGCTGGAACTTCGTTCGGTGAACTACCCACCGACCATCGGCGCACCAATAGAATCGTCCCCAGCAGCGCCGCGGCAAAGACCGCAAAGGGCGCAATCCAGGCCACGAGATCAAAGCCCTGCGTCGTGGGCGCAGCCAGCACAACCGCGCCGTACTTTCCGACGAAGGACGATAGAATCTCCTGGTCGCTTTTGCCGGCGGCGATACCGGTACGCAATTCTTCGAGCTCGCCGCTCGAGTTAGGGCAGCCCACATGGTTGCATTCGCCTAGAATCTCAGCGCATCCGCAGGTGCACATCAAACGGTGGTTAAGGGTATTGAAGCGCGTGCCGGCGTCTGTGGCACCAAGCGAAAAGCAGACGGCTACGGCCAAGGCCAGTGCCTGCAACGATCTCAACCAAAAAGTGAAACGTGGGGAAGGACCCATCAGTCGCCTCCCTTGAGCGCGGGCTCGATGGGAGCCGTTCGCGCCGCGGGCACGCGCAGTGAGGCGGTAGCCGGGGTGAGACTCGGAACCAGCGCCACCAGCGTGCCGAGAGCCATCAGCACCACTCCGGCCCAGATCCAGCCCACCAGCGGGTTAAGAAAAGCCTTGATGATCGGCTGACTGGTGTCGGGGTTCGTTCCTTCATACACCACATACAAATCCCACGGAAGAGTCGAGTGGATTGCAACCATCGTCTGCGGCTGTTCGCTGGCCAGATAGACGCGCTTTTCCGGCGTCATCTGGAATTGCTTTTTCCCATCCTTGTATACATCCAGCAGGGCGAAGTCGGAGTTGTAGTTGGCGTTTGAGTCCTGCGATGCGCCGACGCACTCCAGAGTGTAGGGGCCAATGCTGATCTTGTCATGGAGCGCCATCTCGCTTTCGACGTTTCTGTTGAAGGCCGAACCTGCCAGACCGATCACCACGATCACCACGCCAATGTGGATGAAATAGCCGCCGTAGCGCCGGGTGTTGCGGCGAACCAGCAGAACCATGGATGCAAGATGATTCTTTCCTGTCTGCTTGGCGATCACTCCGGCCCCGCGCAAAAACTCCGAGCAGATGGCCGTCATCACGGCTGCCGCCATGGCAAAGGCCACCAGCGCATAGAAGTTGCCCTGATCGATGGCGCCGTCCTTCCAAGGCTTGACGCCAACGGCAAGGCAGACGATCACCGTGGCCCAAAGTGCGATCACCGGTAGCACAAAGTTGCGCTTGACGCTCTTGAGCGACGTGGACCGCCAGGGCAGCAGTGGGCCAACTCCAGTCAAGAACAGCAGAAAGATGCCGATGGGGATGGCCACCGTGTTGTACCAGGGCGCGCCCACGGTAACCTTATTGCCCACGACGTATTCGCTCAGGATCGGGAAGAGCGTTCCCCACAGGATCACAAAGCAGGCGGCCAGTAGAACCAGATTGTTAAAGAGGAAGCTCGACTCGCGGCTGACCAGCGACTCGATTTGATGTTCGCCCTTCAAGTGGCTGCGCTGCAAGATGTAGGTGAAGATGCAGACCGCCAGTACGATCCCCATGAAGACGATGAACCAGGTGCCGATTGACGACTGCGCGAAGGCGTGGACCGAGCTGACCAAGCCGGCTCGGGTCAGCAGAGTGCCCAGCATTGTCAGCAGAAATGTGGTGAAGATCAGCCAGACATTCCAGCTCTTCATCATGCCCTTCTTCTCCTGCATCATCACGGAGTGCAGAAAAGCGGTTCCGGTGAGCCATGGCATGAAGCTCGCGTTTTCGACCGGGTCCCATCCCCAGTAGCCTCCCCAACCCAGCACGGCGTAGGCCCAGTGCATGCCGAGGAAGATGCCGCAGGTCAAGAACATCCATGTCACCATGGTCCAGACGCGCGTGATCTTGATCCACTTCTCGCCGGGGTATCGCATCATGAGCGCGCCGAGTGCAAACGCGAACGGCACGGAGAAGCCCACATAGCCCAGGTAGAGCATCGGCGGATGAATCACCATCTCCGGGTACTGGAGCAGGGGATTGAGGCCGTTGCCGTCGTCGGGCACAGCGCCGCGAAGCAGCGCGAAAGGCGGAGCGGCGAAGTTCAACACCAGCAGGAAGAAGACCTGGATACCGGCAAGAATCGCTCCGGCGTAGGCGTAGAGCTTGACGTCGGTCTTATGTGTCAGTCGCAGCACAAAACCGTAAGCCGCCAGCAGCCACGCCCACAGCAGAAGGGAACCCTCCTGCCCGCTCCACAGCGCCGAGAACTTATACGCTCCGGGAAGGGCGCGGTTGGAGTGCTCCAGGATGTAGGTGATTGAAAAATCGTTGGTAAAGACCGACCAGATCAGCGCGAAGGCGGCCGCCGTGACGGCTACAAAGACGGCGATTCCAGCCCGCCGCGCCGTGTCGGCCAGCCGCTCGGGCGAAATCGGCGACGGCTGCCCGGTCGCAATCAGCCGCAGGGCTACCGTCCCAGCCAGCAGATTGTATGCCGCCAGGACCAGAGCGATCAGAAGAGCAAAACTGCCAAAGGATGCCATCAGAACTCCGCGATCATTTCAAGGACGATTCTCGCATACGGCCGAAGGCTCAAGTGGCATTCGGGTCGACCCAATCTTCATTCATCATATGCCGCCGGGGTGTGACTTGGCTCACACTTTGGATGGAGAACTGAGAGCGGCCTTTCGCAGTGGAGAGTTCCTGCGGACCGGCTGTTGAGTTCGTCCTAGCCGAACAGGAACTCCTTTTCCCTCAGTTCTTTGATGCTGTCGCGGAGTTTGGCGGCTCTTTCAAATTCAAACTTTTTGGCTGCCTCGCGCATCTCGGTTTCGAGTCTAGAGAGATAGGCGTCCAGTTCGGCCTGCGAGGTCAGCTCCGGCAGTCCGACAGCCTCTTCCAGCTCCACATCGCCGTACTCGGCCTTCAAAATCTGCGCCAGCCCCATATCCATCGTGTTGATGATCGACTGGGGCGTAATCCCATTCTCCTCGTTGTAAGCCTTCTGCACTGCCCGCCGCCGGTCGGTTTCGCCGATGGCCCGCTTCATTGAGTCGGTCATCTTGTCGGCGTAGAGAATCGCCTTGCCCTCAAGATGCCGCGCGGCGCGTCCCATGGTCTGGATCAGCGAGCCGGCGGAGCGCAGAAAACCCTCCTTGTCTGCATCGAGTATTGCCACGAGCGAGACCTCGGGCAGATCCAGGCCCTCGCGAAGCAGGTTGATGCCGATCAACACGTCGAACTCGCCCTTGCGCAGACCGGCTAGAAGCTTGACTCGCTCCAAAGTCTCTATCTCGGAGTGCAAGTAGCGACAGCGCACGCCGACCTCGGTGTAATAGCCGGCGAGATCCTCGGCCATGCGCTTGGTCAGGGTGGTTACCAACACTCGCTCATTTCGCTGGGCGCGGTCGAGGATCTCCGCGAGGAGGTCGTCGATCTGGCCCTTGACCGGGCGGATCTCGACCTCCGGGTCCACAAGGCCGGTGGGCCGGATGACCTGCTCGACAACCACTCCCGCCGAGCGCGTCAGCTCATACGGTCCCGGCGTGGCCGAGACATAGATTGTCTGGTGAATCCGGTTCTCGAATTCTTCGAATTTGAGCGGCCGGTTGTCCATGGCCGAGGGAAGGCGGAAGCCGTAGTCCACGAGGTTCTGCTTGCGGCTTCGGTCGCCAAACCACATGCCGTGCACCTGCGGAATGGTGGCGTGGCTCTCGTCGATGAAGAGCAGAAAGTCACGAGGGAAATAATCGAGCAGCGTTGGTGGCGCCTCGCCCGGCAGGCGGCCCGAGAAGTGCCGCGAATAGTTCTCGATGCCATGGCAGTAGCCCATCGACTTGATCATTTCGAGATCGAAGCGGGTTCGTTGATGAATGCGCTGCGCCTCAACCATGCGGCCCTGGGCCTCAAGCTCTGGAATCCAGGCGTTTAACTCTCCGACGATGGAGTCGATGGCCTGGGACTTTTGCTCCGGCTGCACGACGTAATGGCTCTTGGGATAGATGGGCAGCCGCGCGTACTTCTGCTTCACGGTGCCGAAGAGCGGGTCTATTTGAGACAGGCTCTCAATCTCGTCCCCAAAGAGTTCGATGCGATAGGCGCTCTCGTCGTAGGTCGGAAAGACCTCGATGATGTCGCCGCGCACCCTGAATGTCCCGCGGCGGAAGTCCGTGTCGTTGCGCTCGTAGAGAATCTCGACCAGCCGGCGCGTAATGTCTTTGCGGCTGATGCGCTGGCCCCTCTCGAGCAACAGCAACATGCCGTAGTAGGCCTCGGGTGAGCCCAGGCCATAGATGCAACTGACCGAGCTGACGATGATTGCATCGCGGCGTTCAAAGAGAGAGCGCGTAGCCGAGAGGCGCAGCTTGTCCAGCTCTTCGTTGATGGTGGCTTCCTTTTCGATATATAGATCGCCTGCGGGAATATAGGCCTCGGGCTGGTAGTAATCGTAGTAGCTGACGAAGTATTCAACGGCGTTGCCGGGGAAGAACTGCTTGAACTCGTGATAGAGCTGGGCGGCGAGGGTCTTATTGTGCGCCAGGATCAGCGCTGGCCGGTTGGACTGCTCGATGATCTTGGCCATGGTAAAGGTCTTGCCCGAGCCGGTGACGCCGAGCAGCACCTGATGCTTCTCGCCCGCAGCGAGGCCATTCATCAGTTCCTCGATGGCCCGCGGCTGATCTCCCCGCGGCGTATAGCTAGTGACCAACTGAAAGTCCATGGCGGGATTATACCGCAGGATAGCGAATAATGGGCGAAGATTGGATTTTAAGCACTGATAATCACAATGGCATTAGGGACTGGCCGGTGAGAATATTGCGTGCATGGATAAGACAGACAACAGGCACGAACGCAGCCTAATCGAAAGAGTTCGCCCTCACGCAGAATGGGACTTCATTCGGTTCGCTGGTGAATCATTGCGAAATTGGGGTTGGCCTTTTATTGCGCCGCTTTTTTGGGTGTGGTGGGACAAGGCACACAATATCGACCGCGACTGGCTTGGAATCGCGACGCTCCTGGCCGTCGGATGCGTCGTTGCCGTGATTGGTTATTTCGCGGATCGACGGAGAGAGCGCAGACTGAATGAGAGGTTTGAAGAGATACGGAATCCAACGCCTTCCGAGGGCAAGCTCACGACTTTAGCTTCCGGAAAGCCGCCGTCGAAGCTTGTCATCCATGATGCGGTCTGGGGGCCAAAGTGGCCCGCGGGTACCCCCGGAATCCTTGACGTAAACGTTACAGAGATATTGCAAGACCTCGCACGCGATGGGCTAGTTGTGTTGGCGTCGAACAATTTAATTGGAGATCCCGCGCCGAACATGCGGAAGCGACTGAGGGTGGAGTATTCATACGGGAACTCGAATAGACTTACAGTTGAAAGGGAGGAAGACGGCATTCTCGTATTGCCCGAAGACCCATATCTGAAGAAAGTAGAGATGTTATTTTCTCCTCTTCAAATAGAGATACTCCGTCTCTCCAGAGATCTGCGCCAAATGCTGAAAGACGCCGGACCAGCGCCAGAACTGCGAAATGCCGGCTTCATGATGAAAGGCGACGATACAAGCACCTGGATGGAAGCGTACTCACAATGGGCTCGAAGGATCATCTATCGGTATCGCGGGGAATTTGCGAGTCGTGTAAAGACGGTCATGATTTCCCTGGGACAGACAACAGGCATGGTCGTGGCAACTTTAGAACCGTACACAAAGGATGCAAGGCCGGGATATGATTTCCAGCAACTCCTGGACCTTCTTCTTGGATTTGTCGCAAAACTCGAAGTATCCGACGAAGAACGTAAATCTATTTCGGCGCTAAAAACGCACGATGAGGATATTATCCGTCGTTATGAGAGATTGCTTCTAGACGAACAAAGACAGGTGCTTCGCGATTCCCCGAGGAAGAGCTTCATCGACAAAATATATGAGAGAGGATACGTCGGGCGTATAAACCCGATGGGATCGGGCGAAGACGAAGGCTCCGGGGAGGTTTGATTTGGGGGAAGAGCTAAAGTCTCCCGCCGAGTGCCCAGGTCCCGCTAGGGGGTGGCGGGTGGCCACCATCTTAGGGCAGATTGTTCATCGACATAGGGGGGAGAGTCACCTCTCCTCCCCTGTCACACCACCGGACAAGCGGGCCCGCATCCGGCGGTTCGGAGGATTGAGCTACGTAACGGTCCACAACCGTAGAAGACCTATTGAGT
>Ga0181535_10003794_pt1 | contig 17300 bp, 12 predicted proteins | sample PEATcosm2014_Bin_44_FD_119774 | JGI IMG/M metagenome (GOLD analysis project Ga0181535, IMG submission 119774) | Peatland microbial communities from MTU Mesocosm Facility, Houghton, MI, USA - PEATcosm2014_Bin17_30_metaG | ecosystem: Environmental > Terrestrial > Soil > Wetlands > Peat | place... | reverse complement strand
CGCGCGACGACGACGTTCGTTCAATGCCGATTCCGGCAACTTCCGCGAATCAATCCTCTCCATACACTCTTAGACGGAGAAAGACTTGAAAATGTTGCATACCATCTGGGCCGGATCAGTAAGTCCGCCCTTTTTCTTGATTGCAAACGGACCATATTCGTCTACCGAGAAAAATGCTTCGTCATTTCCGAGTTCGGCCAGGGTCTTCTTGATTCGATCCACCTTTTCTCTGTACTCAGGATCATTGCTCGTTAATACCCTTCGTGCGAGCCGCCACTTCCAGCCCGCGTTGACAATGATTTCTCGAATCACGTCGCAACTGATCGCATCGTTATATTCTTCTCCTAGCGCCGCTTTCATGTCCGCAAGACGCCACGTCGTACGGTTGAATCCATGTGCGGAGGGCGGAGAGTGTAGCAAAGAAAATACCGCATTCTGGATGGCTGGAATGCACGCTTTCTTGTCACTGCGCGGCTTTCTAAAAAGCAGCTTTTTCGTCCCTCCTTGTTGGAAATCCCTCCAGTACCGAAACAGCGAGCCCTTCGATATTTGCAGAAAGGAGCAGATCGGAGAGGCGTTGATGCCGCGTGCATAGGCCAGCACTACGAGAGCGCGATTGCGGGCGGGTCTTTCCCCCTTTGTAGCTGCCGCGAACAACACTTTCAGTTCCTTCTCCGGGAGTTCACCTAATTCGCTGGCAAGTGATTCGAGCGGTATCGCACCTTGCACGATGCTCTGCATCCAGTCGAACACGACTTCTTCTGAACTGCTTGGTTTCCTGAGCTGAAGAGACAGACGAAGCGGCCTAGTCGTGGAAGTCAAATGCTCGGTCGTGGTCTTCGCGAGCGGCGAGACCTCCGCGCTTGCGTGAATGGCCGACTGCATGGGCGACGACTTTCTCCGAACATTTTGCGATCTTCGACTCGGGCTTTGCCCAGATTCGCAGCGCGCCTGCCGCACGTATTCTTGCACTACCGTATAGCCCCCAGTAAAGCCATGCTCCTCGCGCAATGTCTTTAGAATCTGCATGACCGTAGCTCTGTATCGCTTAGGGACCAGGGAATCTTCCTTGAGGATCTGGTCTATGATGCCGATCCAGGGCCGTAGCGTGGGCCTCAGATGGTGAGCCTCTGTTTGTTCTGCTTGAGACGGCATGGCCTTGGGCGGTAAAAGAAGATGGAGAATCTTCTGGACCGCCGGGCCGGACAAGATGATCTGAATGGACGGTGTGGTGCGGCCCGGGGTGATGCGCTCGGTATCTATCCGTCTTCGCTGGCTTCGATTCGGCCTGGTTAACATTTCAAACCTCCAGGTTTGGGGCTCTCCTCTGAGCCCTGTCCAAATGACCAATGCTCCGCATCTACGGGCACGGTGTTGCCCCATTTGAAACGACGAAGATATCATCGTGCTAACGAACATCAGAGAGCAAATCCCGGCCCTTATCGGCGTACAACAATTTGTTGATGAGTTCAGAGCGGCTCTGCCCAAAAGTCACGTGAAACAGGACTCGTGAGCATGGAAGAAGTTAATTCCCCTTCGGGATGGTTTGCAGGGACGGGTATTGCGGGGCTGGAGACAGCCCCAGCATAGGCAGCGAACCGGAGAACACCGGCCACCATCGGCGGTCGCAGCGCGTGAAGGGCGCAGATCAAGACAGAAGGCTACTTGGGAAATTCTTTGATCAGTGCCGGTGTCCTCAGATTAATATGGTTGTATACAGGAAATGAAGCAATGTTGGGTCTTCTGGCTGTTCTCCTGCTGGCCACAGCGGGAGTTTTTCTCTCATTTCGGTTATCACCGGCCGCAAAGCTAAGAGCGCGGCTACGGGATGCTCTGTCGCACTTTGAAGAACTTGATTCTGTAGTTCAAGGCCTGCGGCAAGCCCTTAAATGCGAGATTGAATCGCAAACCCAAGCGTACATACAGGCAATTTACACCAAACGACTTAAAGCAATTCCCGTAGATGAATTAAAGAAACACGCAACTGGAATGCGATTGCAAGCCCTCAAAGATATTGGAATTCGCACGGTGGCAGACTTGGAGGGTTGGAACGATTATCGGGTTTCACAGGTGCGCGGAGTCGGGCCCAAATCCGCGTACGCGATTGTTCGTTCCGTTGCAGCAGTAATTGCCGCAGCAAAAGCAGTTCCTATTCCCCCTCCCGCGGTGCCTTTTTCTGAAGTCCCTGAACGTCGCTTGCTGCAGTTGCTCTATCGCGAACGGTGGTTTACTAAAAATCTTGCGGAACAGGAAAGCATATTCGCGGCGGTCGTCATCTCTCACCAATCCACGCGGGATGCCATTCTGATGAAGACGACCTTCGGCAATTGGCTTTGGAAATTTGGCGCAAATCCAACTATACGCCGGTGTCTTGGAGAGGGAGATGCACTGATAAAAGCTTTGGCAGATCAAGCACTGCAAGAGAGGAGGACCATGCTCTCCCAATCCATTTCAGAGTGTCGAACAATTTGCGCCAATCCCGTTCCAATCGAGTCGATCATTCAGGATTTTACTGATGAGCGAACCTTTTACGATGCCTATTTCAGTAAGAAGTTCCTGGCCTCAAACCGGGTGATTTCAGTGCCCGAGACCATTCCGAATCCTTCCTCTGGTCCAGTTCACGTTGAATTCAGCAGAGTAGTTGCCGGACCTCCACCGCAGCCATCAGGATCAGGCACCACCGATTTGGCTCCTGACGCCAAAAATTCACCACAGCAAGAGAAGCTGTTCTCTGTGTCTGTGGGCTCAACTACAGGACAAGCTGCCACGGAGTTCATTCTCCCTTCTGCCCCTCCTTCTCTTGACACTTCGCATTTGCGATGGCTCAAAAAGGGCGAAGCTGTTGAGATTCAGGGTCACCACCTACGACACGGCTTTATCTATACGGGGAAAGGCATCAACGGCGAGCAGCACTATGTCGTCAACCCGAGCCTGTCAGCGAAACCGGGAGACCTGACATCTGCAGATGCGACCGGATATTACTCGAGCTATTCCCTGTTTAGTCCAGATAAGCGCTCACTTTATCTGAAATGGTTGGCAGCTGGAGCCCAGTCGGCGTCGGACTCCAGCTTCGGGATGCTGTATTTCTATGGAATCGAACGTCGCTTTCTCGATCTTCTACAGCAGCGAGCTTCCAATCCTTGTGAAGATGAAAGAGAGCAACTTTTCCAAGAGATTCAGCGTATTGCAAACCTCTTCAAGAACGCAGCGGGAAGCATCACACAGTGCTGCGCCCGGCTTTTCGATTTTGCAGCGGCCTACACCCTGGACAAGAACCGCGTTCCGGAATTGCCAAAAGAATGGATCAAAACCTGGGAATTGCCATTCAGCCTTCGCTACGGGATCGGCTGGTTCATGAAAGAGCGCAGGCCCATTCCCGTGGAATGGGCTTTGCGCTGGGCTTATGTAGAACCGAGCATTTATCTCCGGACGCCCGCGACTCGATGCCCTGATGAATTTGAAGCGGCCTTTGCTGCGGCATATCGGAGCAAATTCGGGGATGGCCTCGTCTTGCCTGTGAACAAAGCAAGGCTTAAACTAACCTATCAACCCGGATGGCCAGTACACTCGCAGGGGGACGTCCGCAGCGATTTCTCGGATATACCAGATGTTGCCGCCCTCACCGGTCCGCAACAGAAATTGAAAGCGCTGGTCGAAGAAGCTACCGCAGCAATCGATGGCTTCAGCCGTTATCTTGGACGGAATCCTGCAAAATCAGGTTGTTTGGAAGCATACTTGACTCTCCCCCTACCACTTTGGCCTTCTGCCGCCGTGGAGCGCTGGCACCAGTTCTTAACCTCGTTCGTGGAGCCAGTCCAACCGTTGCCCCTTGAGTCGTTGCTGCACGAGCTCGACCCCTCCGGCGACCTTAGCCTACCGAGACTTCCAGAGATAGCCGGACACCTAAACAGTGCATTAGTCGGCTTCGAACCGGATATCCTGTCGGGAGCACGTCGGCCGAAACAGACAGAAATGGTTGTACTCTTTCCGTTGACATCGGAATCCGAAGCGGAGCGAACGACCGCCGAATACAAAAGAGCCAGCCTGATCGTCTCGTTGTCGGCATGTGTTGCTCTTGCCGACGGAAATGCGAGTGAAGATGAAGAGCGCACAGTTGAAGCGATGATCTCCTCCTGGGAGCATCTTGGTGTGGATCTCCGCAGCCGGTTGCGAGCTCAATATCGTCTCCAGGTACGGAATGGAATTTCGTTGGCAAACCTGAAGTCCCGTTTAGCCAATCTCACGTCGGACGGACGCCTACAGATGGCATTATCTCTGTGCTCATTGGCAGCAGCGGATGGCAATATTGCAACAGATGAAGTGAAGCTACTCGAACAGATATATCGAGCACTGGAATTGGAGCCACAGTTACTTTATTCCCACCTTCATCTTGGCCAGCAACCAATTCACAACCTGGACGCGCAAGCGTCAACGAACAATCGCAGTCAAGCAACATACTGCGTCGATAGTGCAAGGCTTGAGGCTCTGCGTCGGGAGACCGAACAAGTGAGTGCGCTGTTGGCCGGTGTCTTTGCGGAGGAAGAGCCACCGAGTTCATCGAAACCGGAGGCGCTTACCCTTGATTCGGCGGAAGAAAATCTTACTAAGGATGAGTTGTTGCCTGGTCTCGATACCAAACATCAGCAATTCCTTGCGGAAATCCTAAGCAGGCCGTCCTGGACGAGAGAACAATTACAGGCCACCGCCCAACGTCTGCAAATTATGCTGGATGGAGCTTTGGAGCGCATCAACGATGCCACTTTTGACTTGTTCGGCGAACCAGTCACTGAGGGCGACGATCCCATTTACGTGCAACAGAACATCTTGGAGGCTGCTGAGTAATGGCCATGATCCGACCTCGCGAACGTGATGCTGTTTTGCAATCTCTTCGAGCGGGCGTAGTCCCACGCATCGGGCAGCACCTTATTCAGGTTGGCCGCGTGCATGAGTTGCGCGCCCTTATCGAGGACATCGATCGTGTCGCCGATGGTGGCTCAACGTTCCGTCTGGTCATCGGCGAATACGGCGCGGGAAAGACCTTCTTTCTCAACTTGGTGCGTTCCATCGCCCTTGAGAAGAAGCTGGTCACGATGAACGCGGACCTAAATCCCGACCGCAGGCTCCACGCCACTGGAGGTCAGGCTCGCTCTCTCTATGCGGAGTTGACCAGGAACATGGCGACACGCACCAAACCCGAAGGTGGCGCAGCCCCCGGCATTCTTGAAAAGTTCATTGCTCAGGCAAAATCAGAAAGTGAACAGACGGGAGTGCCAACCGACCAGATTATTCGCCAAAATACCCAACAACTGGCCGAGATGGTCAACGGGTATGACTTCGCCGATGTTGTGCTGGCATACTGGCGGGGATTCGAGGAGAGCAACGAGCGGTTGTGTAACGACGCAGTTCGGTGGATGCGTGGCGAATTCTCGACAAAGACCGACGCACGTGCGGCCTTGGGTGTACGAACCATGGTCGATGATGCTTCGGTTTATGACCAGTTAAAGCTGTTAGCACGTTTCGTTCGGTTGGCAGGCTACAGCGGGCTTCTTGTCTGTCTGGACGAGATGGTGAATCTCTACAAACTCGCTAACGCGCAAGCTCGGGCCTCAAACTACGAACAAATCCTTCGGATACTGAACGACTCACTGCAAGGATCTACCGAAGGGCTCGGCTTTGTTCTGGGTGGAACTCCAGAGTTTCTGTTTGATACCCGGCGCGGTCTGTACAGCTATCCCGCGCTCCAGTCGAGACTTGCGCAGAACACTTTTGCGCGAGATGGCTTGGCTGATTTCTCTGGTCCTGTTTTGCGATTGGCAGCATTAAGTCCGGAAGATTTTCAAATTCTGCTCGAGAAGTTGCGGTATGTTTACGCTGGCGGAAATCCGGAGAAATACCTGTTGCCGGATCAGGCCATCCCTGCATTTATGCAGCATTGCAATCGACGCTTGGGAGATAATTATTTTCGAACTCCGCGAACCACAATCACGTCATTTATCGATCTACTAACCATTTTGGATCAGAACCCACAAGTACAGTGGACCGGTCTGATCGAAGAACTAGCGGTGCGATCCGACATGGGCGGCGATGCCGACAGAACAATCGAGGCGGACGATGAGTTCACCACGTTCAAACTCTGAGACGGCCTCTTTTGGACTTCTCGATGCACGCATCCAGCATTGGATCTGGTCTCAGGGCTGGACCAGTCTGCGGGCCGTGCAAGAACGTGCAGTTCCGCTTCTTCTTTCCGGAACGACCGATGTAATTCTCGCTGCGGCCACATCGACAGGCAAGACGGAGGCAGCCTTCTTTCCGTTGCTTACGCGCCTTGTTGCGCCTGAGGGTACTCCCGGTTATATCCTCTCTATCAGCCCGCTCAAAGCTCTGATCAATGATCAGACACAAAGGCTCCAACCAATTTGTGAACTATTGGACTTGCCGGTGCTTGGCTGGCATGGCGATGTCTCAGCTTCGCAAAAGCAGAGATTCCTTAAGAGGATGACCGGAGTCCTCATCATTACGCCCGAGTCGTTGGAAGCCCTCTTCGTGACAAAGGGAACGCTCATTCCAGCATTTGCTCAGGCAGCACAGAGTATCGTGATCGATGAAATACATGCATTCATCGGGACTGAACGCGGCAAGCAGGTGCAATCTTTGCTCCATCGCCTGGAAGTGGCAGCCGGTCGTAGACTTCCGCGAGTGGGGCTTTCTGCCACTCTCGGGGACAAATCTCTTGCTGCCGAGTATATGCGCCCCCGCAGAGCTGATGAAGTGAAAACAGTTGACGCGGGCAGTGAAGGCTACGAGTTGAAGCTGACTTTGAAGGGGTATTGTGACGACTGGAAGGCTTCACCCGCCCAGGACTTTAATGTCGAGGCTGCTGACCCTCAGGAACAGCCTTCTGGAAGTGAAGAAGAGCCGTCAGGCTCTGCCTCTCTTGCGATTGCGGAATACCTCTATAAGCACCTGCGCGGCAGCAACAATCTCATATTTCCAAACAGTCGATCCAAGGTTGAGTATTACGCTGACCAGCTTCGCCGACGCAGTGAGCGGGAAGGTGTGCCAAATGAGTTTTGGCCCCATCACGGAAGCCTGTCCCGTGAGCTTCGAGAGGAATCGGAAGCTGCCCTCAAAAATGGGGAAAGAGCGGCCAGCGCAATCTGCACGACCACTCTTGAACTTGGCATAGACATCGGCAGCATTCGGAGCGTGGCGCAGATCGGTCCGCCGCCGTCAGTAGCAAGCCTTCGACAGCGTCTTGGTCGTTCCGGCCGGCGAGCAGGCGAATCAGCCATTCTGCGATGTTTCAGCGTCGAACGCGAATTAACGCGGAGAGCTGGATTTTCTGACCGAATCCGCGAGGGCCTTGCACAGACAATCGCAATGATCCGGTTGCTACTTTCCGGTTGGGTGGAACCACCAGCTCCTGATGCTTTGCACGCATCGACACTGGTACAGCAGGTTCTCTCTATCATCGCGCAGAAGGGTGGTGCGAACCCTGCCGAACTTTGGGGTACGCTCGTTCGGAGTGGAGTCTTTGGGCGAATTGAGGCTTCGGAATTTTCTGAACTTCTTCGAACGATGGGATCGCGTGATTTGATCGTGCAGGACCATAGCGGAACCTTGTTACCTGGTCTTCTCGGTGAAAAACTGATCAACCAATTCGAATTTTTCAGCGCCTTCACTTCTGGAGAGGAGTTTCGCATCGTCGCGGAAGGACAGGTCCTGGGCTCGCTTCCTATCGAACGTCCGCTTACTTCAGGACAGCGGATTATCTTTGGCGGGCGTCGCTGGAAAGTTCAAGATGTTGATGCACGTGGCAAGACCGTGTATGTGGTCAGAGACCGTGGGGGCGTGCCACCTTCGTTCGACGGAATCGGCGGAGCTGTGCACAACAATGTGCGACAGGAGATGAAACGTGTGCTTGTTGAACACAGCCACGTTCCATTTCTTGACTCGAAAGCTGCTGAGCTTCTTGAAGAAGCTCGCAAGTGGTTTACGTCGGCTGGCTTAAATGAGCGCCGCTGGATCATTGACGGAAGCAACATTCTATTGTTGGGATGGCATGGGGACACAACACATGACGCGCTCGCATTGCTGCTGACGGCGCGGGGGATGCCCGCTTCAAATGAAGGCGCGGTGGTTCGCGTGTTTTCTACAGATCAGCAGCGTCTTGTTGCTCTGTTGTGCGAGATCGCCAATGGATCGGTTCCCACAGTGCAGGATTTCCAGATAAAGCCTGAAAGTGCCATTCGGGAAAAGTGGGATTGGGTATTGCCTGTGGCACTCCGTCTTCGTTCGTATATCAGCGCTCAGCTTGATGCCGAGGGAGCGCAGAATCTGGCGCGCGAACTGTTGCTGGCACCCGATATAAGCTCTGACTACCAAGTTGTTTGATGCTTGGACCTATTTCCTTTTCGCGCGCGACAGGATCGTCTCGGAATTACGTTTGCGAGCCTCAAGCTCGCGTCGTGATTTTTTGAGTTCGCCCGCAATCAGCTTTTCATCAGGCAAAACAGTCTGGTACTCGGCGGCGAGAATCTTGTTGGGCAGGTTGTCGAGGGCATAATGCGCCTCTGCTGCGCCCTTCTCGGCACAAAGGATCAAGCCGACTGGCGGGTTTTCGCCGGGTTTGGTCCAGTGCTCACGGGCGTAGTTGAGGTAGAGGTGCATCTGGCCTGCGTCAGAGTAGCTGAATTTGCCAATCTTCAGGTCGGCCAAGAGCAGACACCGAAGGCGGCGATGGAAGAAAACGAGATCTACGCGGAACCAGTTGTCGTCGAGACGAAGCCGCCGCTGGCGGCCAACAAAGGCAAAATCGTCGCCCAACTCCAGCAGAAAATCGGTGAGATGCCGGATGAGCGCCTCCTCCAGATCCGACTCGGAATACTCGTCCTTAAGGTCGAGGAATTCCAGTACGAACGGGTCTTTGATGGCCTCTTCGGGCGTTATTGTGTCGGTTGATTCGGGAGTTTGCGCCTTCTCCAGCATGGCGGCCTTATTCTTGGAGAGGGCAATGCGTTCGTAGAACTGGCTGCCAATCTGGCGGTCGAGCTGGCGGACGGACCAGCCAGATCGAAGGGCTTCAGCCTCGTAGAATTGCCGGGCGTCTGGATTCTTGACGGAGAGCAGCCGGACATAAGCGGACCAGGGCAATGTGAAACGGGCAGTCAAGGCGACGGTTGAGGTGGCACGTATACCTATGTCATTGATAGGTATACCTGTTGCAGATTCTCCAGACAGCGTCTGGAGAATCTGAGCTTCAGGCCATGCGAGGTAAAAAGCCCTCATCTGCCAGAGATTCGTCCTTTTGAAGCCACGACCGAACTGCCCTGTGAGATCGGTAGCCAGTTGCTCGATAAGCTGCTCGCCGTATCCGGCCCGCTGCTCTCCGCCCTGTTCCAGCACGACAACGCGCCGCCCAATCTCCCAATAGGTGGCTGTCATAATCGAATTGACATTCCGGGCGGCAGCGAATCTGGCTGCTTTAAGCAGTTCGACGATTCCAGAGCGGATATTTTCGTAGTTCTCAGGCATAGTCATCAGGTCAGTCATCGTAAATCCTCCGTGTTTGTGGCCGCGCAGTGAACGCGGGCTGTGGAGGCTGGTGACGCCTCCATTCTATCGAACATTCTTCAGCGGCTGATGCCCAGACCAATCCCTTGGCCAACAGATGCCGCTGGGGCGATCTTGAGCGCGGATGTCTTGGAAATGTCGGCGCTGAGTTGCGGGGCGAGCTTGGCAAAGTTGTCCGTGAAGACCGTTGCATCGTGGCTGGCGCGGGAGACAGAGACGTAGCCGAACCGAGAGTTTACGAGGTCCGGGTGAACCCCGGTATCTGCGTTGACGAGGACGCGCTCGGCGGTGAGTCCCTGGGAACTGTGGCTGGTCACGGCGTAACCGTGGTCGAAGTGGCGATGCTCTGCCGGGCCGAATTCAACCGTGCGCCCGGAATCGAGGCGGACCTTGATGCGAGTATTGCCACGGCCATCAGGCGCAATGGCGTCTATTACGGCCAGATCGCGGTTGGCGACGTTCAATGTTTTGTCAGGCGCTGTGAATTGGATGCGGTCACCTGTGGAAAACTCCCTGCTGATTTCACGGTAGACGCTGACGCCTGACAGGCGGCGCGGATCGTAGATAGCAAGCTCTCCGGTGGCCGTCTTGACGGTGAGAAGGTTGTCGGCGGAATTCATGCTGACGACCGTACCGTAGCTCCCGGCCTCGATGCCAACGGCCTTGCTGCCGCGCGAGTAGCGAACCATATCCCCGGTTTCGTAGCGGCTGGCCCATGTGCGTTCCGCGCCGGTCATGTCCTGGCGCGGAACGAGAACGCGGATGGGATGATCGTCCGGCGTAAGGGTGCCTTTGGCCTTCAATTCCTCGCGCACGGCAACGTTCAACGCCCGGCGCGAAGCATTGTCCGGTGAGACGATCAGGGTGCTCTCGGGCGAAGCGGCATAAGCCTGGGCGATAGCGCGAATACGCTCCTCGGCGTCGGGAATTTCCCGGACGCGGCCCTGCTGGCGGAGCGAATCGAGCGCAGCGGATACCTCGCCTTTGGCAAGCTGTTCGACGGCGGTTTTCAGCGCCGGGTCTTTCTGCCGAACAATCTCATCGAGCTTGGCGGTGCGCATTCCCGCCTCTTGCAACTGCTCGAAGGGCCGACCAGCTTCGACGCCCTGATGTTGGCGAATGTCGCCGATCAGAAGAACCAGGTCCTGCGGGCCGAGGCGAGCAAGGAAGTCCCGCATCTGGTTGGTGCTCGCAAGGCTTGATTCATCGACGAAGTAGAAATTCCGCTGCCCCGCCGCATTTCCATCGACAGAACGCGCAAGGAACTTTTGCAGCGTCTCGGACTCGACTCCGGCTTCGTTGAGCTGGCGGGCAGCACGGGAGGTTGGGGCAAAACCACGCACGGTGTAGCCTTCCGTTTCCGCCGCGCCACGAATCACAGAGAGCGTAGTTGTCTTGCCCACGCCTGCGTATCCCTGAATCCCTTGAATACGGTCGGGAAGGCTCAAAACGTCTTCGATAACGGTTCGCTGCGCCCTGTTCAGATGCGTCTGCTGATCGGCAACTGCTATGGCTTGCTGGCGTGACAGAACAGGCTCGACCTGATTCTGGCCTTCGTTGACGCGCTGCACAATCTCCTGCTCGGCGGCAATCGTTCTGGCCGTAGTGAATTGCCGTGCCGGAGTATTCTTACCATTCTCAACAACACGGAATTCGCCAGAGGACAGACGCGCGTTGAGGTTACTGCGGACCTCGGCATGAGTGACTTCGCCCATGCCGCGCCGCAGTCCATCGCGGATCAGGGCGCGCTCGTCGATGACCGCCTCACGCTCGAAGTTCTTGTCACGGGAGAAGGTGAGAGATTCCTGCACGCGGCTATCGGCGATTGCTGGTTGAATCCTATTTTGGAGTCGCTCCCGTGCCGAGCTGACGACGGCATCGGGCTGATTACCAAACTCAGTAGCCAGCCGCCGGTGAGCATCGAGAACCTCTTTTGGCGAGAGAATCTCCTTTTTGTCGCGCGTGGAATGCGCGGCAATCTGCGCAGATTCATGCCCCTGAACGCCGTTCTGTTCCATGTAGGCGCGGATTTGCTGACTGCGCGGGCTGGAGGCGTCGAGGTACTCCTGCGTGTAGCCTTTGATCTCCGGTGCGCCACTCTTGCCGGGTTCAATCTCGTAGCCAAGACGATGAAGCCGGTACATCAATTCCGATTGATAAACCGCCGTGGCGTACTGCTGCGATTCGAAAAGACTCTGAGGCTGGAGCGCCCGCGTGGTTCCGTCAGCGCGCTCGGTCATATTGAAGACGACGGCGTGCGTGTGAAGCTGCGGAGCGGCGTAGCCGTTCACTGGGCGGGCGGTGTCGTGCTCGAACTTGGCAGCGACAAACCGCCCGGTGGTTTCGGCTGGATGATTGCCACCGTTTCGCGCTTGGGTATAGTGCTCCAGCGCCGAAAGCGCCACGGTGACAGCTTCGCGATGAGCATCGCGCACACGCTCATCGCCACCAACCAGCGCTGTAAGCGAAACAGATTTGGGCGCGGAGAATGTCGCATCCCATCCGGCTCGGTGCTCGACGGACTTTACCATCTTGCCGTCGGCTGTTTGATATTGGTGCGATTGGCGATGCTGTACAAGCTGCTTGCCAGTCGCCGGATGCTGGCCTTCGGAGAGCCGTGCAAACTCCTCGGCTCCGACCGCGCCAGATAGACCGTACTCTTTGGCAAGCTCGCCCTGCCACTCGCCGCGCACGGTCTCTCCGCGACTCCAGTAACTCTGATCGGGCGAAGTGAACTCGCGTGCGTGATAGCTCTGTGCCTGCCCTGCGGAAAGCGGCTTCGAGATGGTCAGCATACAGTCTCCTTATCCTCTGAAGATGAGGCTCTGTTGTTCGTCGATGTCAGGATCGATAGCGGGTTCTGGCTCAATCTGCTGCACGATGGGCAGGTTGTTGGGCTGTGAGGCGGACGCATCTTCTGGAGCCTGCTTTAACTCTGGATTCGGCTCCGCACCCTGCACGTGCAGCGGATCGTAGGGCAGCTTTTCGTTCGGGCGTTCCCGCAATTCGAAGCCCTCGGCGATCTCCGGCATATCGAGGTACGGAAAGGAAAAGTGTGTGACGTAGTTCTGGTACTTCATGTAGGCGTGCAGGTCAGCGAGTCCTGCAATTTCGGACTCCATGACCAGCGGTTCTACCTGCCGGTCAAGGGAGAAGTTGCGACCTCCGCGTGAGCCGTCGAAGTGCGTCTCACGCAGCCGTTCAATCTCAACCTTGCCAATAAATTCGCTAACCCACTGACCAGCCTTCGGCTCCTTGGTCGTAAGCCAAACGCTGGTAGCTGGCTGCGAGAGCATGACCTCGGCCAAGTGGCCATACAGGTACTCAAGCTGTGCCTTGCCCTGGAAGCCAAGCACGACTGGGTTGTTGCTCTTACGAGCTTCCGTAATGGCGGTATGGAGCTGTGGAAGTTTCTGCAAGCTGGCCAGTTCGTCGATCACGAACCAGACGCGCTTCTGGGGCGAGGCTGGTTCATTGAGCAGACGCAGAACCAGCCAGTCAATCCACAGGCTTTGCAGAGGGCGCAATGCCTCGCGCTCTGCTGGGAGCGAGGTCAAAAAGATCCAGCCTCGGCGTTTCTCCGCCCACTCTGTTGCGGTCCATGCACCGTTGGCCTGACTTTTCTGCGGCAGCAGGCGAAGGCTGTCGGCAATCAGGCCCAGCGAGGCCAGGACACCGGCCCGCTGTTGGTGAGCATGGGGATCGATCAGATGCGCGTGCTCGGTGCCTTTCAGCCTGCGGTCGATCTCCTCCGGGTTCGACATCCACTGGATCAGTTGCTCCGGCGTCGGCCCATAGGCCATCAGAAAGGCAAAGATTTTCTGTGGCGACTCGATGAAGAATTCGCCTTTTCTGTCCTGTGGTGGCTGAAACAGGGAGACAGCCAGCGCCTTTGCTTCGGAGCGGGTACGCAGATCCTCCGCAGGTCCCCAATAGGGGCAGCGCTTGTCGAGCGGGTTGAGGATGATGTCGCCCTTGGCTGGGTCGTAAAAACGCTTCACATACTCGCGTGCCGGGTCATAGACAATGGCGGAGTCATTACGGCTGCGTACCTGCCTGAGCACCTGAAAGAGCAGCGAACTTTTGCCTGCGCCAGTGTCGCCGATGATCTGCATGTGCTGGGCTTCGGCGCGTGCTGGAATGCGCAGAAGCTCGCGCATTCCGTCGATCTTGAAACCGATACCGCCGCCCCTAACGCGACGATTGAATTGGCGCGGAGTCAGCATCTCCGGCCCCTTCAACCGCCGTCCATAGCGGAGCTGTTTGAACCGCTCCGTATCCTTGAGCACAGCGAATGGAAGCAGCCCGATCAGCAGGAGCGCGCCAGCAATCAGCGGGACACGAAAGAGAGCAGGAAGACTGGATCTTTCGTAGATTGAATCTTTCAGGAAAGCGTGCAAAGCAGCATCGGAAAAGCTACGCAAACTTCCGTGCAAGATCAACAGGTCGCCCTGCGCTTTTGCCTTCGGCGAAAGAGTCAAGGGCAGGCTTGCACCCTCGGAGTCGAGCGCTCTGCCGAGCACAAGATCATCATTCAAGGCAGGCCGCAGTCTGTGATCCGGCCCGACAATCAGGAGCAAGCGATAGTTGCTGCGGTGGTTTTTGTTGAAGGCCTCAAGGGTAGAAGTGCGCTCATAAAGCGGCAGGTAATAGCGTTGCAGTGGCTTCAGCGCAAAGTGAATCCAGGCGCAGACGAAAAGGAATGTGAGGGCAGCCGCAAGCAAGAGGCTGCCATAGGCATAGATGGGAATCTGGTACGGCCAGACGAGCGATTCCTTGCGACCCCAGGTGGTTTTCTGCATACGACTACCTCCGTGGCTCGGCTGCAATCTTCGCGGCCAACTCGTATTTGGCGCGACTGATCTCATCGAGAATTTTGTCGAAGGCTTCTGGTAAAACTCTCTGCCCGGCAGCGAGCGGACGGAGGATATTGACTAGAAGCAGGCGGACGCCGAGAAGCTCGGCGAGAGAGGTATCGGTCAAGGGTGCGGCATGGAGCGCGCGCAGAATGGCATTGCGCATCCATTCACTGCGCGGCACGCCTGCGGCAGAGGCAGCACGATCAAGCTCTCGGGCCTCATCTGTCGTGAGCTTGAAGCAGCAGGTTGTGTTGCGAAAGGCGGTTTTCGCAGTGCGCGTTTTGGTCGGAGATTGCGTGTCGAGTAAAGGCATTATTGATGCCTCCCAGCCGGTATACCTGCGTATACCGGCATTTGCGTAAGTCGAGAGAAATGTGCAGGTTTACAGTGGTATACCTGCATGAACCTTTCAGGGGTGGAGTGTCTAAAATTCTTCCGGTGCGTAGCACCGCAGTGGTGCTGACAGCGGAACGAAGGTAAATCATGCCTTCGTTCCGCCTGCCAATGCTGCTGTCGGCGTGGGCGAAGAAGCTGGCGATGCTGGCTTCTTCGCAGGTAGCTCGACGGCATCAGGAGCGGGCGCGCGACGGATGCGCAGAGTCGGCGTGATGCGCTGGGCTTCTGACGACTTCAGATACTCCTGAAAGTCACGGTCTTTCGAGAAGACATAGGCCAGCGCCTGCTCGACGACATCGTCGGCGGAAGCATGGATGAATGCGGCATACTGATCGACCTGCAAAGCGGTCGTATCAGTGAGCCGAATGGATGCGCTGATGTGGCGGGTTTGGGTGACTTCAAGCAGTGGCATATCGATCTCCTTTGGCTGTGGAATCAGGCCGTCTTCTGACGGACAATCATGCGCTGAGCCGTGGCCGCAATTTCCCGCGCACGAGCGGAGCAAAGTACGGCGGAAATCTCGAAACGGCGGCGGACTTCAAGCATGGTGATGATGTCGTCGATGGGGATGCCATCGGCCAGCCAAAGGCGGGCTGAGGCGACATCGACGGTGCGTTGGGCGTAGTAGAGTGGATCGGATTTGTCAGAACGGCGTGCAGCAAGCTCATGGGTCAGCTTTGAGGCGTCCTGTCCATGAGCAAGCCGGGCACAAACCCATCCCCAGTCATCCTCTGAATGCGAGTGCTTCAAGTGGGTGGAATTTACAGGCGGCTTCCGTGCGTTCCCGCGTAGCGGCAGCACGGAAGAACAGACAGCGTCATTGAGCCTGAAGTCGGCGGGAGTGTAGATCGCATCCGCTGGATATTCGACCATGACAGAATGAGCGGGAGAATACTTCTGGTTCAGGAAACCGGGGACGCGAAGCACCCGGTTCCGGTCGGTGCAAGCTGGATCGCCGCCGAAGACCAGGGTGATCCGCTTGAGCATCTCTTCCTGATGCTCAAAGTCTAAGCCAGTGACACGCCAAAGCGCCTGATACTTACCGGGCGAAGTCGAAATGATTGCTGTCGGCGCTGGCACTTGGTCCGACGCCCGCAGCAGAGCGAGCCGGGTGTCGCCGTCCTCGTCAATGTCGATGTACAGATGACGGACTGATGCGACACATTCCTTGGTGCGCTTGCGGCTCCCTGTGTGGAGCGGATTCGCCGAAACATAGACGTTCGCACCGTTGTCGTTCTCATAGTCCAGCCAGGCCATATAGCGCGGCGCGAGAAGCTGTTCAAGCGTGACGATACGTTGTTGCGGGCGGGTGGCACTATCTCGGCGTAGCAGAACCGCAACCGTTTCGCAGGAAGCGAAGGAACGGGTAAGGAAGTTGGCGGCAATTCGGTTCATAGGTTGACCTCTCAAGAACGCGATTCCACGGGTGTTTCCAGTGTGAAAGCCCGGCCTGTGCCGGGCTTTCACCGTGAAGGGATAGGGCCTACGCGGCCGCTTCCTCGAAGGGGATTTCCTGCTCGGCTTCCTGCTCTTCTGCGGCGGCATTCTCCGCGCGGTCGAGCTTGAGAATGGAGTTGACGCGAATGCTGTCGGTGCGCACCGGCTTCTTGGCCTTCTTGGGCGTGTACTCGGTGTGGCGAATCTCGCCCTCGATCTGTACGTGCGCGCCCTTCTTGAGCGTGGCCGCAAACTCGCCGAACTTACCGAAGACGATGCAGCGATGCCATTCGGTATGCGAGATGTATTCGCCGGACTCTTTGTCCTTGTAAGAGGTCTTGGTTGCGAGCGAGAAGGTGGTGAACTTCTGGTTGTTCTTGCCGGTACGAACTTCAGCGTCGGCACCGAGGTAGCCCATCAGAGTTGCGCGGTTCATAAACATGTCGAGTCTCCTGATTTTGAATTCCCGATCTGCTCGGGTCACACCTTGCGAAGCTATGCGAATGGGCTCGACTCCCAAGTGCCGAGCCGTGCTTTCTGGAGCAGGGGCCCAGACTTGCTCTGGGAGAGGAGTCCGGAAAGCAGAACGGCGATGTGCCGCCGGGCGTCGTAAAAGCCCTGAAGCAGTGACCGAGCAAGCGAGAAATTTAACTGGAGAGACTCGCCTTGAACGAAGCAAATCCCTGGCTGCCTGCCGACCTATTTGACCGGCAAATCAGATCTTCACTCCTCGCCGTGAGACCTCTGGACAAAGAGCCGCATCTCGCATCCGGTATCGCGCGTCTTCTGTTCGGCGCGGCCACGCTCAAGAGCACACAACAAGGGCGGGATTCCGATTGCTTCACCGTGCCCAAGAAGGCTTTTCATGGCCGCACCTCCGAGTTGCATTCCATCCATACGATCCGCGCTGTATCTAAGCCGCTGCCGTGGAGGAAGCCCGGTAGATTTCCTCTGTCTCGAAGGACTGGTCCGCATGGCTGTATCCCTTCACGGTGATCAGCTCGCGTACCCGGCGTCGGCCCGTGGAATCGCGCT
>Ga0181535_10003791_pt1 | contig 17308 bp, 13 predicted proteins | sample PEATcosm2014_Bin_44_FD_119774 | JGI IMG/M metagenome (GOLD analysis project Ga0181535, IMG submission 119774) | Peatland microbial communities from MTU Mesocosm Facility, Houghton, MI, USA - PEATcosm2014_Bin17_30_metaG | ecosystem: Environmental > Terrestrial > Soil > Wetlands > Peat | place... | reverse complement strand
GACCCCGCGCGGCATGCCGACGGTGGCGCGGATGGCGATGCCGACCAGCAGCGCCACCACCACGGGGTTGAGCGCGTTCAGTCCGGTCGCGTTCTTGATCAGGATGGCGGCCTCGGCGATGACGAAGCACACGACGAGGCCGGGCAGCACAGCCACATAACGAGAAGCGCCGGTCGCGGCGGCGCCGGCGCTGGCAGGGGGGACGGGCATGGGAAACCTGGAACGCGGAAGGAGGCGGGAAACTGAACCGGGGCGGGAAAAGCGTCAAGCAGGGCACTCGGACGGCTTGATAAAAAACGCTCTCTTGACGGTCGGCCTTTGTCGGCATACGGAACGTTCCGTAATGGCTTCGCAAAATAGCCACAAATCAATCCGTCCAATGCCAAGGGAGGCCATATGTACAGGTTGATAGCAGCTACCGCCCTGTTTGTTCCGATGGCGGTTGTGTGTTCCGCCGCGAGTCCTCCTGCCCCGGACATCAACGTTGCGCGACCGCCCGCGTCGTTCCAAACCGAAAAAGCGACGAAGTGCGTGCGTTCGCCTGTGCAGTTTGGCAGTGGGGGGCCTGGTACGGTACAATTGCTTGATTTTATGACGACCAGCGATGGTTGGTGCCCTTATACAGTTTGGATGAAGGGTCACCGGCCCTGGGACAGCGCAACATTGGCGTCCGCGCCTGAGCATGGTGAGGTATTTGTTACGAAATCAAGTAACGCATCCATCCTTGGGTATCGTGCGGTGCACGGCTATACTGGAACCGATACATTCGAAATCAAGTGGCAGCCCGGAGATGTGCTGTGGCGGTTTAGCGTGACGGTAGGACCTTAATTACAGCCGATCCATTTCGTGACCGCGGCGCAAGAACATCGACCGCCACAGTCGTAAGGTGCATGGCATCCCCCGGGCCTGGACGGGGCCTGCCTGACTTTCTGTGGGGCTGCGACCCTGCTATTGCCTCTCGCCATGCGCCCGGCGCGGCGAAGGAGACACTATGAGCACAGACAACGCCTCGTGCATCCGGGCTTTCCTCGCGGCCACGCGGCAGCAACAGACAGCGTTTCTGGCCGAACTCGTGCGCATCCCGTCGGACAATCCGCCCGGCGATTGTGCCCCGCACGCGGCGGCGGCGGCGGCATTGCTGGAGGCGCAGGGCCTGGCGGTCGAACGCCATCCGGTGCCCACCGACCTCGCGCGCGCGCGCGGCATGGTCAGCGTGACGAACCTGGTGGTGCGCCATCGCTTCGGCGACGGTCCGGTGATCGCGCTCAATGCGCACGGCGACGTGGTGCCGCCGGGCGAGGGCTGGACGCAGGACCCTTATGGTGCGGCGATCGTCGGGGGCTGGATGTACGGCCGCGGCGTCGCCGTCTCCAAGTGCGATTTCGCCACCTATGCCTGGGCGCTGCTGGCGCTGCGGTCGCTGCCGGCGCCCTTGGCCGGCACCGTGGAGCTGCATCTGACCTATGACGAGGAATCCGGCGGCGAAATCGGGCCGGCATGGTTGCTGAGCGAAGCAATCACGCGCCCGGATTTTGTCATTAGCGCCGGATTTTCCTATGCCGTCGTGAATGCGCACAACGGCTGCCTGCACCTGGAAGTGGAAGTACGGGGCCGCTCGGCGCATGCTGCCAAACCCTTCACGGGGATCGATGCGCTGGCGGCGGCGACCCATATCCTCGCCGCGTTGTATCGCTGGCGTGCGGAACTGGCCGCGCGGGTCTCCGCGATTCCCGGCATCGGCGCCGCGCAACTGACGATCGGGCTGATCGCGGGCGGCATCAACACCAACGTGGTGCCGGACCGGGTGGTCTTCCGCCTGGACCGGCGGATGATCCCGGAGGAAAACCCCGCCGCCGTCGAGGCGGAATTGCGCGCGGTGATCGCCGAAGCGGCGCGCGCCGTGCCGCATACCGGGCTGGCGGTGCGCCGCATCCTGCTGGCCGAGCCGCTGCGGCCGGTGGACGGCAGCGCCGTTCTGACGGATGCGCTGTGCCGCCATGCCAGCGCGGTGATGGGCGAGACGATCGTCCCCAGCGGCGTGCCGCTTTACACCGATGCGCGGCATTACGCGGCGCGCGGCATTCCCACCGTGCTCTATGGTGCGGGTCCGCGCACGATCGAGGAAGCGAACGCCCACCGCGCCGACGAGCGCCTGCCGCTCAACGACCTCGCCAAGGCGACCGAAGTGGTGGCGCTGACGCTGGCGGAGTTGCTCGGCGCGGCGGACTGAACGGAACTCCCCCTCCCGCAAGGGGAGGGGGAGAAGAAGGCGGGTTCAGGCCAGGCCGTGCGAACCCTTCAACTCGGCATAGGCCGCGTCCAGCCCCTGGCGGAACAGCGCCACCATTTCCCGCAAATTTTCCGCGGTCATGATCAGCGGCGGGCTGAAGGCGACGCGGTCGCCGATCGCGCGCACCACCAGCCCGGCCTCGTGGCACTTGGCTTCCACCAACGCGCCCGCTTTCGCCGCGGCGGGGAAGGGGGTGCGGGTGGCCTTGTCCGCCATCAGCTCGACGCCGGCGATCAGCCCGACGCCGCGCGCATTGCCGACCAGCGGATGGTCCTCGGTGGCCTTCAGGCCCTGCTGCATCACCGGCGACACCTCGCGCACATGGTCGAAGATGTGGCGTTCCTCGTAGATCTTCAGCGTCTCGACGGCCACCGCGCAGGGCACCGGATGGGCGGCATAGGTGAAGCCGTGCGCGAAACTGCCGATCTTCTTCGATTCGCCGATCATCGCCTGATAGATCTTCTCGTTCACCATCAGCGCCGATATCGGCAGGTAGGCCGCCGACAGCGCCTTGGCGCAGGACAGCATGTCGGGCTTGATGTCGTAGGTCTGGCAGCCCCACACGTTGCCGGTCCGCCCGAAGCCGCAGATCACCTCGTCGGCAACCAGCAGGACATCGTATTTGCGCAGCACCGCCTGAATTTTCTCCCAGTATGTCGCGGGCGGCGTGATCGCCCCGCCGGCGCCCTGCACGGGCTCGCCGAAGAACGCCGCGACGGTGTCCGGGCCCTCGGCGAGAATGAGCTGTTCCAGCGCGTCGGCCATCCGGGTGGCGAACTGTTCCTCGCTCTCGCCGTCATGATGGCCGCGGTAGTAGTTCGGGTTCTCGGTGTGCTTGAAGCCGGGCAGCGGCACGTCGAAGTCGACATGCATCGCGGGCTGGCCGGACAGGCTCACGGCCGCCACCGTATTGCCGTGGTAGCCGCGCACCCGGCCGATGATCTTCTTCTTCTGCGGCTTGCCGATGGCGTTGTGATAGTACCAGGCCAGCTTGATGGCGGTGTCGTTGGCTTCCGATCCCGAGCAGGAGAACAGCACCTTGCTCATCGGCACTGGCGCCAGGGCCAGCAGCCGCTCGGCCAGTTCCACGCTGGGCACGTTCCCCTTGGCGAAGAAATGGTGATAGGACGGCAGCACCAGCATCTGCTTGTAGGCCGCCTCGGCCAGCCGCCGCTCGGAGAAGCCGAGCGAGGCGCACCACAGCCCGGCCATCGCCTCGAGGTATTTCTTGCCGCTGTCGTCGTAGACGTAGACGCCCTCGCCGCGGGCCATCAGCGTGCCGCCGGTTTCCCGGTAGGACGCGATGTCGGTCTGGTGGTGAACGACATAGGCAATGTCGCGCGCGTGCAGCGAATTCGGGGCGAAGGGCGCGGTCATGGGGACCTCCAGGATGCGATGCGGCAACTTTCCGCCGCGACGGCGCTCACCGCAAGCCCCGGCTTGCCGTTTGGCATCAGTCGGTCAGGCCATAGTGGACCTGCACCGTCACGGTGACGCTGTCCGCCGGCATTTCCTGGGTGAAGGCGGGCAGGGCGGCCCCGCGCAACATGGCTTGTGCCGCGGAGTCGAGCACCGGCGAACCGCTGGAGCGGACAAGCACGACATCGCGCACGCGACCTGACCGGTCGGCGGTGAAGCGCAGCACCACCCCGCCTTCCGTGCCGCTCCGGCGGGCCTCGTCCGGATAGGTCTTGCGCGATGTCAGCCAGGCCGCCAGCGCCTGCCGCCAGGCCGCGCTGACCGGGGCGGGGGAGGGTGGCGGCGGGGTCACCGGCGGCGGCGCGGCGGCGACCGGGGCTGGCTCGGGCGGGGAAGGACGCGGCGGGGATGGCGGCGCCGGTCGCCGCACGACCGGCGCCGGCCTGGGCTTGGCAATCGGGACCGGCGGCGGGGCAGGTTCCGGCGGCGGCGGCGTGGGCTCCGGCGGCGGCGGGGCAGGTTCCGGCGGCGGGGGCTGAACGACTGGCGGCGGGTCGGCCGGAGCGGGCTCCGGTGCGGACTCGGCGACCGGCGCCGGCGCTTCGAACACCAATTCGACGGGCAACTCGGTCAGGGGGCGGGGCGGCACTGCCCCCACCTCCGCAACCAGCAGCGCGCCGACGACCACGGCATGCGTCAGCACGGACAGTGCGAGCGCCGCGGGCCGCTGGCGCACGGCGGCGCTGACCGGGTTCCGGCCCGGTGTCGGCGGATTCACGCGGAGCATCGTTTGCCGCAACGGGTCCCTTGTCAGGCGGTCAGAGTTGGTACGTTATATCATAACCAATTTGGCCCGCCCCGCTACCCCGTGCGACGCTGGAAAAGGAAGCCCCGCCGATGCCCTGCCGCCGTGTCCTGCTGGCTTCCTGCGCCGCCATCGCCCTGCTGGCCCGCCCGGCGCGCGCCGACGACCCCGCCCCGGCCGCGCCGGAGGTCTCGATCGACATCCCGGTAATCGCGCAGCGCCTCGACACGGCGCGCCAGCAGATCCAGCCGGGCCTGGGCGCGACCGTGTACAACTTCTCGCCGCAGACCTTGGCAACCATCCCGCAAGGCGAGAACGGGCCGCTCAACCAGGTGCTGCTGCAAGCGCCCGGCGTCGCCGAGGACAGTTTCGGCCAGATCCACCTGCGCGGCGAGCACGCCAACGTCCAGTATCGCCTGAATGGCGTCGAACTGCCGGAAGGGCTGTCGGTCTTCGGCCAGGCCATCGAATCGCGCTTCGCCAACCAGATGTCGCTGATCACCGGCGCGCTGCCCGCGCAATACGGTTTTCAGACCGCGGGCGTGGTCGATATCCAGACCAAGACCGGCATCACCAACCCCGGGCTCACGGTATCGGCCTATGGCGGCAGCTGGAACTGGATGCAGCCGAGCTTCGATTACGGTGGCCGCAGCGGTCCGGTCGACTGGTTCGTCACCTCCGACTTCATGCACAACAACCGCGGCATCGAGAACGCGACATCGAGCTTCGACGCGCTCCACGACACCACCAACCAGTTTCACGGCCTCGCCTATCTCTCCGCCATCGTCGATCCAGATACCCGGGTCAGCCTGATCCTCGGCGGCTTCGACGGCAGCTTCCAGATTCCCAACAATCCCGGCCAGCCCACCCTCGGATTCGCGGTCAACGGCGTGACCAGCTTCGACAGTTCAAAACTGAACGAAACCCAGGACGAGCGCACCGAGTTCGCCATCGTGTCGTTACAGAAACATGTCGGCGACGTCGACGTGCAGGTTTCCGCCTACACCCGCGACAGTTGGCTGCATTTCTCGCCGGACTGGCTCGGCGACCTGCTATTCAACGGCATCGCCCAGGAGGCGACGCGCTCCGACACCGCCTATGGCGTGCAGACCGACGCCAGTTGGCGCATCGACGACCGGCACACGCTGCGCTTCGGGTTCCTCGCTCAGGAGGAGCTTATCGGCGCGCGGACCACCTCGCAGGTGCTGCCGGTCGATGCCACCGGCACGCCGACCACCGATGTTCCGCAGACCATCGGCGACAGCTCGCAGAACACCGGCACCCTTTACGGGCTCTATGTGCAGGATGAGTGGCGCATCCTGCCGACGGTGACGATCAATACCGGGCTGCGTTTCGATGTGGTGAATGAACTCACCCACGAGAACCAGATCAGCCCGCGGATCAACGTGGTCTGGAAGGCGACCCCGACGACGACGCTGCACGCGGGCTACGCGCGCTATTTCGTGCCGCCGCCGTTCGAGTTGCTTTCCTCCGCGACGATCACCAAATTCCTCGGCACCACGGCGGCGCCGTCGGTGACCCAGAACGATCCGACGCGCGCCGAACGCTCGCACTATTTCGATCTCGGCGTGAGCCAGGTGGTGCTTCCGGGGCTCACCCTCGGCATCGACGGCTACTACAAGATCGCCAAGAACCTGATCGACGAGGGCCAGTTCGGCGCGCCGATCGTCCTGACCGCGTTCAACTATGCGCACGGCGTGCAGCAGGGCGTCGAAGTCACCGCCAGCTACGACCGCGGCCCCTGGTCGCTCTACGGCAACGCGGCCTGGTCACGCGCCATGGGCAAGGACATCGTCTCCGCGCAGTTCAACTTCGCTCCCGACGAGCTGAATTTCATCGCCAACAATTACATCCACCTGGACCACGACCAGACCTGGACCGGTTCGGCCGGCGCCGCCTACACGCTGAACCGGAGCAGCGATTATCCGACGCGGTTTTCGGTGGACGCGACGGTGCAGAGCGGCCTGCGCGCCACCATCGCGGGCGGGGTGCCGAACGGCATCGCACTGCCGACCTACGGAGTGGTCAACCTGTCCGTGGTCCAGAAGCTGAAGCGGACGCAGACGGAACTGCGGCTCGACGTGCTGAATGTCGCCGATGCGATATACCAGATCCGCAATGGCACCGGCGTCGGCGTCGGCGCGCCGCAATACGGCATACGCCGCACCATCCTGGCCGGTCTGGCGCAACACTTCTGAGCTAGCGCGGCACCCCGGCCCCCACGGTGTCCAGGCGCTTCCACCGGAAGATCGCCACGGATACCGCCCAGCAAAGGATGAAAATGGCGATGACGGCAAACCCGAAAGTGGAGAAATTGTCGTTCAGGCTGCCCACGGTGTCCCAGAACGGCCCGGTCAGGGCGAATTGGTCGCCCAGCAGCCCGAGCACCTCGATGCCGCCGATCAGCAGCGCCACCAGCACCGAGGAGGCGGTCATCGTCAGGTTGTACCAAAGCTTGCGCAGCGGGTTGACGAAGGCCCAGCCATAGGCGCCGACCATCAGGGTGCTGTCGGCGGTGTCCACCAGGGTCATCCCGGCGGTGAACAGGGCGGGAAACACCATGGCCTGCCAGGGCGACATGCCCTGCGCCGCCTGGGTCGCGGAAATCCCGAGCAGCCCGACCTCGGTCGCCGTGTCGAAGCCCAGGCCGAACAGGAAACCGAGCGGATACATGTGACCCGGCCGCTTGATGGCGTCGAACAGCGGCCGGAACAGCCGCGCCAGCAGTCCGCGCCCGGACAGCAGCATGTCGAGCGCGTGCTCGTCGAGCGCCCCGCCGCGCCGCACTTGGCGGAAGCTGCGCCAGATCCCGCGCAGGATGGCCAGGTTGGCGAGCCCGATGATGATCAGGAAGGCGCCCGACACCAGCGTGCCGACCACCCCGCCGAGGCTTTTCATGCCATCGAGTCCCTCCGCCGCCACCGCCGCCACCGCGATCGCTGCCGAGGCCAGCACGACGATGGTCGAATGGCCGAGCGAGAACCACAGCCCGACGGTCAGCGGACGCTGGCCCGCCTGCATCAGCTTGCGCACGACGTTGTCGATGGCGGCGATGTGGTCGGCGTCCACCGCGTGGCGCAGGCCGAAGACCCAGGCCAGCAGGGCGATGCCGAGCATCGTCGGCCGGTCGTGAAAGATCGTCCACGCCCACACCCATGCCGCCGCGTTCACCGCGGCCAGTCCACCGAAAAGAACCCCGATCCGGCCCCGCGATTGATCGGCCTGCATGCCACCGTCGCCCGATAAGAAGTTTTGCGCCGGACTGCTTACACCATTCACGCGCGCGTGACAGCAGGAAGTGGCCGGGATGCTGGCCTGCCTCAGGCGCCCAGCAACCGGATGAAGCCGCCCAGGCCGCCCAGGCCGTCCAGCCGCTCCATCTCCATCACGCGCTCGACGATGCCGTCGGCTCGGGCCGCCGGGATGCGCCGAACCGCGAGCTTCATGAACTTCTCGATGACATCCCCGGCGCTGGCGAAGGACTGCTCGCTGCCCCGCGGCGCCTCGACGGTCTCCTCCAGCACCGTCCCGTCGCGCAGGCACGCCACCACCCGCACCATGTGCCGCCAGCGCGAGCCGCGCCCCGTGATGGCGGGGTCCTCCACCACCGAAACGCGATCGGCCAGTTCCATCCGCGCCGGGTCCGCCAGCGCCGCCTCGGTGAACTGGTCGATGAAGGCGTCGCCCTCGAGCAGCAGGGTGGCGACGCAATAGGGCAGGTTGAGTTGCGCCGCGGTCAGCCCCTGCGGCTGGTAGCGCCAGCCCACGTGGTCCACGGTGACGCGCGAGCCGTGCACCGTGACCGCGGCGACGTCGGCGGCGCCGAAGCGGTGCCGCGCCAGCATGCGCCGGATCGCGTCGAGCGTCGTATGGTTGCTGCCGACGCAGGAATAGAATTTCAGCGCGATGCGCAGGGTCTCGAACCGCTCGCCCAGGCCGGCGGCGAGTTCGGCCCGGTTGAACCGGTCCGTCGAACGCGAGAACGTCGTGCAGAACCCGCCGTACGGGTTCTCGAAAACATCGACGATGCCGGTGAACCCGGCTTCGGCCAACAGCGCGGCGTAGAGGCCACTCTGCGCCGCGCGCCCCGCGTGCATCCGCTTCACCATGGCGCCGAACTGCGCCGCCATCAGCCCGGCCGACTGGGTCCCGGCGATGCCGAGCGCGTGCACGGTCTGCTCCGGCGTCAGCCGCAGCGCGGCGGCGGCGCCGCTGGCCGCCGAGAACACGCCGACCGTGGCGCCGGAATGCCAGCCCTGGCCGATATGTTCGGGCCCCATGCACATGCCGACGCGCGGCCCGATCTCATAGCCCGCGACCGCCGCGGTCAGCAGGTCCCGCCCCGTCATGCCCGGCCGCAATTCTGCCACCGCCAGCACGCCGGGCAGCGTCACCGCGCCGACGTGCAGCACGCCGATGCGGTGCACGTCATCGAGTTCGAAACTCTGCACCAGGGTGCCGTTGACCAGCGCGGCATGCGGCGCCGACAGGCGCTCGCCCGTGCCCCAGACCCGGCAGTCCTGCGTCCGGTCGAGCTTGCCCAGGGTGTCGCGCAGGATGCGGCTCCACTCGAGCCCGGCGCCGAAGATGGCGCAGCCCAGCGAATCGAGGATGAGCAGCTTGATCCGCTCGATCACCTCGGCCGGGATCGCCTCGTACCGCAGCCCCGCCACGAACGCGGCGATGGCGCGGGTGTCGCTGTTGTCCGCGGGTTGCGGGTGGTCCATTCGGGTGGCTCCTGTTGGTGTCGTCAGGCCTGGGCGGCCTCGTTGCCGGCCCGGACCTTGTTGACCAGCAGGGCCGCGATCAGCGATGTGGCGGCGGCGCAGGACATCCAGGCGCCGGGCATGGCCCGGTTGCCGGTGAAGTGGATCAGCGCCGTGCAGATCGCCGGCGTGAAGCCGCCGACCGTCGCGGTGGCGAGGTTGTAGGCCAGCGAGAAGGCGGTCGTGCGCACCGACTCCGGCATGATCTCGGTCAGGTAGACGATCATCGCGCCGTTGTAGACGGCGTAGACGAAGGCAAGCCAGAGCTCGACGATCATCAGGCGCTCAAACGACGGCGCCCCAGCCAGCCACGACATCACCGGATAGGCCGTCAGCAGCGCCGCGATGGTGGAGGCGATCAGCAACGGCCGGCGGCCGGTGCGGTCGGACAGCGCGCCGGCCAAAGGGATGACGGCGAAGTTCAGGATGGCCACGCACAGCGTCACCACCAGCGCGTCGAGGCTGGAAAGCTTCAGCACCTGGCTGCCGAACGTCGGCGTGTACGCGGTGACCAGGTAGAACGACACCGTCGTCATCGCGATCAGCAGCATGCCGACGAGCAGCAGGCGCCAGCTCGCCGCCATGGTGCGGACGATCTCGCCCGGCGTCGGGTGGTGCCGCTGCGCCAGAAATTCGTCGGTTTCCGCCAGCGACCGGCGCAGCAGGAAAACGAACGGCAGGATCATGCAGCCCAACAGGAAGGGGATGCGCCAGCCCCACGCGTCCATATCCTCAGGCCGCAGCGCCAGGCTGAGCCCGACGCCGAGGATGGCGACGAGCATCACGGCAAGCTGCTGGCTGGCCGATTGCCAGCTCACGTAGAAACCCTTGTGCCCGGGGGTCGCGATCTCCGAGAGATAGACCGAAACGCCGCCCAGCTCGGCCCCCGCGGAGAAGCCTTGCAGCAGCCGCCCGATGACGATGAGGACCGGCGCGAACAGGCCGATCGTCTGGTATCCCGGCACCAGGGCCATCGACAGGGTGCCGACCGCCATCACCGCGAGCGTGAGGATCAGCCCGGCCCGGCGGCCCCGCCGGTCGATATAGGCGCCGAGGAAGATCGCGCCGAGCGGGCGCATCAGGAAGCCGGCGCCGAAGGTCATCAGCGACGACATCAGCATCGCGAAATCCGAGCCGTGCGGAAAGAACGCCCGCCCGATCGCCGACGCGTAATAGGCAAAAACAAAGAAGTCGTACATCTCCAGGAAATTGCCGCCGGAGACACGGACCACCGCCGCCAGTTTCGACTGGCGTGATAGTTGGGGCGCTGCCACGAGCATTTTTATTGCTCCGTTCTGGTTACCCGGTGTCTGGCCTCGGCGGGCGGGCGGAGCGGTCCGCTCCGGCTCGCGGCGACGATGAAATCGTTGTGCCGTTACACGATGCATCGTTGATTGTCGAGGACGGTTGGTCCCAGTATCGCGGCAGCGAATTCAAACGGGGAGACCGCAATGGACAAGCAAGCGCAACGCCGCACCATGCTGGGCCTTGGCGCCGCCGGGGCGATGGTGGCCGCCGGCTCGCTGCTCGACGCCCGCCGCGCCGCCGCGCAGGCCCAGCCGACCAGCCTGCTGCGCACCGTGCTCGACCGCGGCCGGCTGATCGTCGGCACCGGCAGCACCAACCCGCCCTGGCACTTCGAGGACGACCAGGGCAAGCTCACCGGCATGGACATCGCCATGGCGCGCATCCTCGCCAAGGGCCTGTTCGACGACGAAACCAAGGTGGACTACGTCCGCCAGGACCCCGCCGCGCGGGTTCCCAACGTCACCACCGGCAAAGTGGACGTGGTCGTCCAGTTCATGACCATCTCGCCCGCCCGCGCCCAGCTGGTCGCCTTCTCGCGGCCCTACTACATCGAGGGCGCGGCGCTGATGACCTCGCCGAAAAGCAAGTATCCGACCTACAAGGAACTGCTCGCCGCCGGCGCCGCCGTGCGCGCCTCGGTGCTGCAGAACGTCGACGCCGACACGCTCGTGCACAACGCCCTGCCGCAGGCCCAGGTGATGCAGCTCGACAGCCAGGCCAACGTCTTCCAGGCCGTCACCGCGGGGCGCGCCGACGTCGCCATCGTCGATGCCTCCACCGTGAAGTGGCTGGTCAAGCGCAACCCGGGGGTCTACGCCGATCCCGGTTACGCCTACGAATCCCAGCTTTACGGCGCCGCGGTGCGGCAGGGCGATCCGGACTGGCTGAACTGGATCAACACCTGCTTCAACGTCGCCATGCACGGCCACCAGACCGAAATCTACGACGCCGCCTTCGAGGAATTCTTCGGCGAGAAGGTGCCGGAGCGCAAACCGGGATTCCCGCGCATCTGAAACCCCGGCGACGGCGTGAACTATCACCTGAACTTCGCCTTCGTCTGGCGCTATTTCGGCCGGCTCGGCTGGGGGCTGGCGCTCAGCCTCGAGCTGGCGGCGGTCGGCATCGTCGCCGGCATCGTCATCGGCCTCGCCCTGGCGCTGCTCGCGCAGGGGCGGGGCCGTGTCGTGCGCGGGCTGATCGCGGCCTATGTCGAGTTCATCCGCAACGTGCCGCTGCTGCTGCTGGTCTACCTGGTGTTCTACGGCATCCCCAGCGCCGGCGGCTTCGCCTACGACGCCACCACCAGCTTCGTCATCACGCTGGCCGTCTACGCCGGCGCCTACCTGGTGGAGGTCTTCCGCGCGGGACTGGACGCCATTCCGCGCGGATTGATCGACGCCGGCCGTGCCATCGGCCTCACCCCCTGGCAGCGCACGCTTTACGTGGTGCTGCCGACGATGCTGCGGATCGTGCTGCCGTCGCTGTCGAACGCCTTCATTTCGCTGTTCAAGGATACCGCCATCGCCTCGGTGATCGCGGTGCCGGAACTCACCTACGGCGCCAACTGGATCTACACCAACACCTTCCGCATCATCGAGGTCTACGCCGTCGTCACGCCGATGTACCTGCTCACGGGCTGGACGCTGCTGCTGCTGCTGCGCCAGCTCGAGCGCCGTTTCGCGTTGCGCCGTTCATGACCATCATGCTCAAAGCCCTGCCGTTCCTGTGGCAGGGATTGCTGGTCACGCTGGAAGTCTCCGGCGTGGTGGTGGTGACCGCGCTGCTGCTCGGCCTGCTGATGGGCACGGCGCTGACCTATGCGCCGCGCTGGCTCGCCTGGCCGGTGCGCGCCTACAGCGACATCGTCCGCGGCCTGCCGCTGATCACGCTGATCTTCTTCGTCTACTACGCCCTGCCGGCGCTGCACGTGAACATCCCGGGCTGGTGGGCGGCGACCGGCGCGTTGGCCGCCTTCGAGACCGCGCATGTCGCCGAAGTGGCGCGCGGGGCGCTGCAATCCATCCACGTGGGTCAGACCGACGCCGGCCGCGCCATCGGGCTCACCTTCGGCCAGCGCATGCTCTATGTGATTTTCCCGCAGGCGCTGCGCCGCTTCCTGCCGCCCTGGATCAACACCGTGGTCGATACGGTGAAGGGCAGCGCGCTGGTTTCGCTGGTCGGCATCGTCGATCTGATGCTGTCCGTCCAGCAGGTCATCGGCCGCACTTTCGAGCCGCTGCCGCTCTATGTGCTGGGCGCGCTGATGTATTTCGCCATCAACTACACGCTGTCCCTGCTCAGCCGACGATTGGAGGCGCGTTTCGCCTATGTCCGGGAATAGCGGCGGCCCGCTGGTGCGCATTCGTGACCTGCGCAAGCGTTTTGGCGCCAACGAGGTGCTGCGCGGCGTCGATCTCGACGTCGCCCGCGGCGAGGTGGTCAGCGTCATCGGCGCCTCCGGCAGCGGCAAGACCACCATGCTGCGCTGCGTGAACCTGCTCGAGACCTACGATTCCGGCTCGATCGCGGTGGACGGCGTGGAGGTCGGCTACAGCGGCGAGGGCGCGAACCGCCGCCGCCGCGGCGAGCGCGAACTGGCGCGCATCCGCGCCGACATCGGCATGGTGTTCCAGCTCTTCAACCTGTTCCCGCATCTGACGGCGCGGCAGAACGTCATGCTCGGCCTCATCAAGGTGCGCCGCCTGCCCCGCGCCGAGGCGCAGCAGGCCGCCGATCGCTGGCTCGTGCGGGTCGGGCTCGCCGACAAGCTGGACGCCCTGCCGCACGAATTGTCGGGCGGCCAGCAGCAGCGTGTCGGCATTGCCCGCGCCGTCGCCATGAATCCGAAAGTGCTGCTGCTCGACGAGATCACCTCCGCGCTCGATCCCGAACTGGTGGGCGAGGTGCTGAACGTGGTGCGCGAACTGGCGGCCGAGGGGATGACGATGATTCTCGTCACCCACGAAATGAGTTTCGCGCGCGACGTGTCCTCGCGGATCGTCTTCATGGACGCCGGGCGCGTGGCGGTCGAGGGCACCCCGCGCGAGGTTTTTGGCGCCCAGGCCCACGATCGGTTGCGTACGTTCCTATCACGGATAGAAATGCGGCACTGATACCAATGTGTGGCAAGGCTGACCGGTTCCGCGAACCCCTCCCCCTCCCCTTGTGGGCTTGGGGCGCGAAGCGGACCAAGGCCGGGGGGAGGGGTCGGTGCGAGAGTCAGAACTTACGGTCGTTGGTATGATACCGAGCCTCGGCGACGTGACTCATATCGTCATGGCCGGGCTTGTCCCGGCCATCCACGACTTTGCCGACGTGGCCTCAGAATGTCGTGGATGGCCCACCTTCGCGGGCCATGACGGAATAGGTCGTGCTCTTCGAAGGTTGGTATGATACCTCAGCGCGGAGATTTCGAAGGGTTGCAGGGCGGGCGTCCGCTCGGGGCCGGTTTGCCGGCTGGTGTGAGGTTCTGCGTCGGACAGTCGCCGTCGAGCCGAAGCTGACCTTGGCTGGCATAGGCCCGGGTGTCGCCGATCCGCCAGAAGTCGCCGTTGGCCCGGTAGCGGAGAGTGGACATTTATCGGCCCTTCCCGGACTCGTTTCGAACGTTGCGCGTGCTGCCACCGGCTGAATTCTACCGCCCTCATGAGGTGCCGGTGTCAGGCGACCGAGGCGATCGGGCCGAGAATGCGCATCAAATCTGCGGGAATGGCAAGCAACGTTACCTCCCCGCGGGCGCGAAGTGGTCGATGCGGGATGAGCACGCCAGCGGCAGTATCCTCCGATTTGAACAGCAGACCCGGCTTCAGCGACGCCGGACGCGGCGGCCGAACTTTGTCGAGGAACTGCGCGCGCGCCGCATCATCTGGAATTTCCGCGGCCACCGTGACACACAGTTCCTCGAGGTCCCACTTGTTCTGGGCCGCTTGACGTACCGCGTACTCGGCATAGGGGCCGATGCGGCGAGCCAGTTCGCCCGCGAGGTAGCGTTCTGCACTGACGCGGCTGGGGGAGTAGATCGAAGGCTGGCTTCCGATATCAGCGGTCCCGCTCGTTTCGAACGCAGCCAGATCGACCAGCTCACCTCGCAGCAGCAAAAATGCCCGACCCTTCAGGCGTGGTGGCAGGACAATGCATTCGCCCGTCCCGAAAAGGACGACCGCGCTTCCTTCGACCAGCGTGCGTGCCGCTTCCGCTGTCAGCTCGGGGCGGCAGGCTGTCAACAGGTCCGCGATGGCGGCATGTCGCTGCCATGCAAGCAGATTCTGTGATTGATCCGGCCCGGATGTTGCCGGCGGTGCATGCAGGTCCGCGCGGTGAAAGCTGTACCACAGCCGGGCCTGGATCTGGCTTTCAACCGAGGGAAGATCACGATACTGACGAACCCAGCACTGGATGCGATACCGCGCCGATGCAGCGCCTGGATCAAACTCGCATAGCGTCACGCCCAGCGTCCGGCTGGGATCAAGTTCTGTTATGTCTCCGACCAGCATTGCCACCATGGTGCTGATCTGATCAGGCGGAATGGCGGCTGGAACGGTCAGGAAAGCTTCGGCTCGCACCGGCCAGCCAGCAGGCACGAATTCGAGTTCGGCGTCGGCCAGCTTCGCATTGGGAAACACGACCAGCCGGCCGTCGCCCTTCCGGCCGACTACATTGCGCCAGCCCAGGTGTTGCACCTCGATCGCCTCGCCCGCGCGGATGATCCCGTCGCCTACTCTCAGCCGATGATCCATGTTGAGGACGACGCCCGAGATCACGCTACCGAGCGTCGGCTGCATGGCGAATCCGATTGCCGCGGTGAGGATCGCAGACGTGGTGAGAGCAGCGCTCATGTCCCAGCCGTAATAGGACAAGGTGAAGTAGGCGGCGACAAAGGCAAGCACTGCATGAACCAGCGTTCGTTGCAGTCCCGTGGCACCCTGGCCTCCCGGCAGGAACGCGATCAATAAAATGCCGCCGCCCAGCACGAAGAGCAACGCCGTTGCCAGGATTGCGGCCACTTCCAGCGCCGGGTGAACGGGGGATTGACCCAGCAGCGGATCGCCAGCCGTCGCGACATAGAGCAGCCAGAACAGAGTTGCGGCGACGGCGGCAACCAGCGCGCCGCCTGGGCGCCCTCTCGGGATCATCGTGCTATTCATGGTTGTTCATTCGGGCCCCGCATGTCCGACCGGACAAGCGCCGCCAGGGCTTTGGTGAGGCTCAGCCGCATGCGCTCGAGCGCCTCGGCGAGCACGCGGATTTCGCGAACCGAAGACTGCTGCGCGACCAGTTCCGGTTCGCCTGTTCGGCTGGCCACCTCCGCGGCATCCGCCAAAGCCGACAGCGGGCGAACGAGTGTCGCATCGAGCGCCAGCGACAGCGTTCCATACGCAACCAAGAAAATCAGCAACAATCCTCCCGCCAGGAGCAGCACAAGCCGCAGCGTGCCCCGCAATTGCTGCGTCACCGGCACCGTAAGTATCTGCATTCCGACTATGTCGTGCATTTTCCATCCGAAGCCGTTCACGGAGCCGAACTTGACGATCATTGCATGCGGTGCCCGGTCCGGTGTGCCGTGGCAGGCCAGGCACGCCGGGTCCTGGATGCGGATCGGCTGGGCAAGATAGAACACCTTGCCCTGCCCGGTATCGTGCACGCCAGTCAGTTCCGTCAGGTTCGCCTCGTCCCGAAATCGCCCCAGCAACTCGACTTCGAATGGCGTCGGTCGATCGTCCAGATTGGTTGGATTGAACGTCGGAAATCGGAACGTATAGAACGCCGCCTTGCCGGTAACGGAACTGAAAACCGTGCGCGACGCGTAGAACGGCACCTGTTCTTGCTCGAATGTGTCCGGCGCGGCCGCGGCGAGCTTCGGCAGGATATGCGTCTCGGTGTATTCGGCGACCGCGAGCGCCGACGCAAGCATGATCCGCGCTTCCTGCTCAGCCTGCCGGATCGCCTCCTGGTAAAGCAGCAGATAGAAGCCGCCGGCGCCTGCCAGCAGCGAGAGCAGAAAGATGGGCAGCAAGATGCGGCGAATCAGGCCGCGCAAGGCCGGCGGATTCATGAGCGGTTTCCCCTGGGAGCTTAGGAGCAATGACAAATGCTGTGCGGCAGACGGGAGAATGGCAAGCGGAGCGGCCGTTCGTCTCACGACGACATCTCCCAGACCCTTTGTCTGGGTGCCGCAGGGGTTGGATCGTTATCGCGCTGAGCGTACATCCTTGCAGAGCATACGTGCCCATAGTGAAGGCGGTGGTGAGCGTACTCGTCGGATTGCAACGGCAAATGGCTGCCGAGTGTCGGAAGACGACACGCGGGACTGTAACGCCAAATGTCCGCTCGCCACCCACAGCACGCATTGCCCGCTTCGCCCCCCCGACACGATGCGTACCCCGACCATCCCCACCCACAATTTCCTTGCACCCCGCACCCTCCCGTGCTAGGAATATATTCAATGCAAGCCAGCCCAACCCTCTCCGCTCCCGACTTCGCCCGCCGGCTCGCTGTCATCCTGGCGGGCCTCGCCGCCCTTATCGCCCGCCGCTTCCTGCGCGACCCATTCCGCGCGTCCCTGATCCTGCCGCTCTGGACCCACCTCACCCGCGCCGCCCGCCGCCTGGAGTGCGCCTTCGCCCGCCTCGCCGCCGGTTTTCCGCCGCGCCCGCGCGCCGCGAAGTCCCGCGCCTCCGGTCCGCACCGCCGCCCCGTGCT
>Ga0181535_10003788_pt1 | contig 17313 bp, 8 predicted proteins | sample PEATcosm2014_Bin_44_FD_119774 | JGI IMG/M metagenome (GOLD analysis project Ga0181535, IMG submission 119774) | Peatland microbial communities from MTU Mesocosm Facility, Houghton, MI, USA - PEATcosm2014_Bin17_30_metaG | ecosystem: Environmental > Terrestrial > Soil > Wetlands > Peat | place... | reverse complement strand
TTCCTCATTCAGGTACTTGGTGACCAGGTCCCCGAACGTCAAATCCATCCGTTCTCGGAGCGTGCCGGCGTTGAGCGCCGACATCTGGCTCTCCATCGCCTTGCGAACCTCGAACTCCGTCGCGTAGTCCGAGGAGTCGAGAGTCTGGACCTTCTCTCTTCTCTTCCCGTCCTCATCGGTGTAATAAAACCTGAACTCCCAGGCAAACCCTTGAGAACGAGTCACTTTGCGAACACTGCCTTTTTGATAGCGCTGCCTTTTGAACTTTATAATGGACACTCCGTGCGGTTCCACTGTTGGTCAATTGTATCAGCGGGGTTTTGAGGTTTTCTCTACTTTAACTATTGCCTGTAACTTATTGATTTTATGGAGCGGGAGACCGGGATCGAACCGGCGACATTCAGCTTGGGAAGCTGACGTTCTACCACTGAACTACTCCCGCCCTTTAAAATCAATTACTTAGCACTAACAAATCTTATGGTGTCCATTTTGGTGTCCAAAATGATAAAATGGAGTCGGATTCGAGGTCATAAAAGCTCCCCGGAAAGCGACGGCACCACGACATGTACACCATGGACACCAAAAGCCATCGAATCAACCTCACCCAGAAACGCAAGGCGGAAACCGGACAATGGCAATTCTATCCGGTTCAGTGGAAAGGAAACAAGCCAGACCCGCGTCTCATCCTCATTGACGGAGAGCCAGGCTCCTGGAAAGGAGGCGGCGCGTTCTTTTTGGACTGGAGAGAGGGTGGGAAGCGAACCCGCAAAAAAGTTGGAATGTCGCCGCGTGAGGCGTTGGATGCTTGGAGAAATGCAACTGGGGTAGCGAATGGCTCGATTCCCGACGATGAGGACGAGGCGACAGAGGGTTCTACGGATACGCCGGGCGTTTCAATCGCAGCTGGAATCAAGCAGTACTTGAAGGCCGTAGAGGCTACGAAGGGAATCGGAACACACCGTTCCTACAAAGCATGCCTGACGTGGGCTGAGCCTCATATCACAAAACACTTGGTCAACCGGCTTAACCGGAATGACCTCCTTGGTCTTTTTGCTGCGGGCCGTGAAGAGGAGTTGAACCAAAAGACAATAAACAAGCGCGTTACAGTTGTGCTCAACATGGTGCGGCATCACGACCATGACATCAAATTGAAACGGGGCGACTGGCCGAAGACGACGGAAAAGAAGGTCGAGGTCTACACCGATGAAGAGATCGGAAAGTTCTTCGTTGCCTGCACCGAAGATGAGCGTTTGTTATTTGAGCTGTTTCTCTGTTCGGGCTTTCGTGATAGGGAGGTATCGCATCTTTATTGGTCAGATATTGATTACCGCTTCTCCCGAATCAGTGTGACTGCAAAGACGCAGCCTAAATACACCCCAAAGTCGTATGAGATGCGTTCCGTGGATGTGCCCCGCTCACTTCTCGACAAGCTCAAGGCGCGACAGAAAAACAGCCGGAGTCTGCTAGTGTTCCCCTCAGCCCCACATCCCACGCGCAAATCCTATGGTGGTGGGGTTGACGCCCACATGCTTGAGAAATGCAAGGAGATTGCGCTGCGCGCTGGACTTAATTGCGGTCACTGCGAAGGCACATACACGATAAAACGCAGCAAGACGCGGAAGGAGAAAGTGCCCTACCGCTGCAACACCCACCCACGCTGTGAACATTGGTACCTGCACAAATGGCGGCACACGTACGCATCACACATGATTGGAGTATTAGGTCTGAAGGGGTTACAGCTGGCGATGGGGCACAAGGACATCGCAACAACTAGCAAATATCTACACTTCCTCGGCGGCGATGGCATCAAGGAGAAAGTGGAGGCATCGGAACTGGCAAAGTTAATCCGCTAGTTTTTGAACTGCCGAAGGTATTCCTCTTGTGCCTCTTTATTTTCCTTTAGAAGCAGCCTGTAGGCTTTTGCTATGTTGGGGTCCTTGCTCGCTGTCCACATAGCCAGGGCAGACGGATCAAACTTCCATGTTCCACCCATCATTGCCGCAGGAATCTGCTTTGCTTCGGACATCCTGTAGACCTTGGACGGCGAAAAGCCATAGACTTCGACTACATCCTCCACATCGAGAAGTCGGTCGTAAGTATTCAGCTTTGCGATGACGTTAAACATCGTCCAATTCGCCTCAAATGCCGTTGGTTGCTGTGTGGCAAATCACTTCATTGATCTAGTAATCCGTTTGTTGAGTTCAAGATGATACCGGTAAACAAACACAAACAACGCCATATAGGCAGCTTAGGGACAGGCGAAGAGAAAGGAAAGCCTCCCTCAGCAAATTCGTATTTTGCGGCAAATATTTTTTACGGCGGACAAGGAAGGGCGAACGCCAGGTCGATCTGAGAAGGCTGCCGGCAATCAGCTGCACGGCTGCTACTCCGTTAAAACGACCCTAGGGTCGTTTTAACCCCAGGTCTAAATTGCCCACATATGGATCGCTGGCGGGGTTCCAAGGTGCCAACCCGATACTCTTTGCCCGGGATTGAGGCGATGATCCCTCGATGGCACGTGAATCACCGCTCTCGTGCTGTAAATTGATGATGCAACCCAAGTTCAGGGTGGAATATGCCTTCTCGATGGCTCCTGCGGGTCGAACTCCACCTGCTCAGTGGCCAGAATCTCAGCTCGTCAGGCTGGCTCGGAGGTTTGGACAGCGAGATCGGCACCCTGCTGGTTTTGACCGCGGCGAAAAATGGAAGTTATAGATAACATTTCGAGATTGCTCGGTGACGATCTTAAGGGGACCGTGCGCGCCGGCGCCAAAGTGAGAGTTGCAGCGTCCAGCTTTTCGATCTATGCCTTCGAGGCTTTGAAGCAGGAATTGGAGAGCGTTGAAGCCCTGCAGTTCATCTTCACAACTCCGACATTCGTTGCCCAGGAAGCGACGGACCGGGTCTCTAAAGCCCCCCGGCAGTTTCATATTCCCCAAGCGGAGGGGGAGAGGGGGTTCCACGGGTCCGAGTTTGAGATCCGGCTCAAAAACAAGCTCACCCAGCGGGCTGTCGCCAGGGAGTGCGCCGAGTGGATACGGCGGAAGGCGCAATTTCGATCCAACCGGAGCGGCGCACCTATGCAGCAGTTCGCGTGCGTCGAGGCGGCGGAAAGTTCCACGGTGTACATGCCTTTGCATGGGTTCACCGCGGTGGACTTGGGCTACCAACAGGGAAATGCGGTCTCGAATTTCGTCAACAAAATGGACGAGCCGGTTGCGACCCGCACTTTCCTCGCGCTCTTCGATCAGATTTGGCAGGACGCCGAGAAGCTCGCGGACGTCACGGAGCTGATTCGGGACCATATCGCTTCGGTTTACAAGGAGAACTCCCCACAGCGCATTTACTTCCTGATGCTGTTCAGCATCTTTAGCGAGTTCCTCCAAGACATCAGCGAGGATGTTTTGCCGAATGAGCGGACCGGCTATCAGGAAAGCGCGATCTGGCAGAAGCTTTACAGCTTCCAGCGCGACGCAGCAACTGGGATTATCAACAAACTGGAGACCTACAATGGCTGCATCCTGGCTGACAGTGTAGGACTGGGGAAGACGTTCACCGCGCTGGCGGTCATCAAGTACTACGAGCTGCGCAATCGAACCGTACTAGTCCTATGCCCGAAGAAGCTTGCCGACAATTGGACGACATACAAAGGGAACCTGAAGAACAACCCGCTGGTAAGGGATCGCTTCAGCTATGACGTGCTTTGCCACACTGATCTGCTTCGTGATCGCGGCGAATCGCTTGGCATGCGGCTGAGCCAGGTCAACTGGAGCAATTACGATCTTGTGGTCATCGACGAGTCGCACAACTTCCGTAACGATGACGCATTCAAAGATCGTGAGACGCGGTATCAACGCCTGATGAACCGGATCGTGCGGCAGGGTGTGCGAACCAAAGTGCTGATGCTGTCGGCGACACCGGTCAACAACCGCTTCAACGACCTGAAAAATCAGCTCGCTCTGGCCTACGAAGGCGAGCCGGAAAATCTCAAATCAAAGCTCAGCACGGAGAGAAACATCGATCTGATCTTCCGCCGGGCGCAGACCGCCTTCAATGTCTGGTCAAAGCTCCCCGCCGAGCAGCGCACGCCCGCGGCGATTCTCTCCTCTTTGGATTTCGACTTCTTCGAGCTTCTGGATGCGGTCACCATCGCCCGCTCCAGGCGCCACATCACGACCTTCTACGACACGAAGGAGATTGGCGAGTTTCCTACCCGGCGCAAACCGCTCTCGTTCCATTGGCAGCTCACCGGCCGGACCGACGTGATGGGCTTCAACCAGATTTTTTTAGAACTGGCGGCGCTCAAGCTCGGCGTCTACATGCCGGTCTCCTACATTCTGCCCAGCCGCGTCCATAAATATGAGGAGATCTACGACACCGAGGTCAGTGGTGGCGGCGGCAAGCTGAAGCAGCGGGACCGCGAGTTAAGCCTGCGCTCCCTAATGACGGTGAACCTGCTCAAGCGCCTTGAGAGTTCGGTGGCCGCGTTCCGGCTCACACTCGGCAAGCTCCAGCGCTTCCATTTGAGCACTCTCGCGCGGATTGAGAATTTCCGCCGCACGGGTCAGGGTGGTAGCTTCAGTGATCCATCGCTTGCCTTTGACGATGCCGAGCCGGATGAGGATGTCGATTTTCTCGACCCGGAGGATGGTCCTGAAGCGCAAACACCGGGCAAGATCGTAATTGATCTGGCCGACATGGACCTGCCCTCATGGGAGCGCGATCTGAAAGCCGACCTCGGCCGGATTGAGGGGCTTCTGGAGGAGATGGAGAAGGTTTCCCCGGCCGACGATGCAAAGCTCCAGCACCTCAAAGAGCACATCCTCGCCAAGATTGAGGCGCCCATCAATCCGGGCAATCGCAAGGTACTTCTTTTTACCGCCTTCGCGGACACGGCTGACTATCTGTATCAGCATCTGGCCCCGATGCTCCAGCAACGGCACAACCTTCATACCGCGCGCGTGGTCGGCTCCGATAGGCCAAAATCCACTCTTGGCCGGCGCATGGATTTTCAGGATTTGCTGACTCTGTTTTCACCAGTATCGAAGGAAAAAGCTCTGCTGCTGCCGGACGAACAAAGCGAAATCGACCTGCTCATCGCCACCGACTGCATATCGGAGGGCCAGAACCTGCAGGACTGCGATTACCTGATCAACTACGACATCCATTGGAACCCGGTGCGAATCATTCAGCGCTTCGGCCGCATTGATCGTATTGGCTCGAAGAACGCTTCCATCCAGCTGGTCAACTATTGGCCCGATATCTCGCTCGATGAGTACATCCGGCTCAAAGAACGTGTTGAGAGCCGCATGGTCATCGCCGACGTGGCCGCCACCGGTGACGACAACCCACTCGACGGGCGATCTAATGACCTTGCTTACCGCAAGGAGCAGCTGCGCCGCCTGCAGGAGGAAGTCATCGAGCTTGAGGATCTCAAGACCGGCGTCAGCATCACCGACCTCGGACTCAATGACTTCCGCATGGACCTGGTGAATCACGTCAAGGAGCAGGGCGATTTATCGCGCTATCCGACGGGGATGCACGCCGTTTTGCCAGCCGATCCGGAACGTGGTTTGGTGCCGGGGGTAATCTTTGCTCTACGAAACCGAAACGGCGCGGTTAATATTCAGCAGCTCAATCGGCTGCATCCTTATTACCTTGTTTACGTGGATATGGAAGGGCAGACCGTGATACCGTACACCGAGGTCAAACCTCTTCTCGATCTCATTCGTTCCGCCGCCAAGCCATGTGCCGAGCCGATCCTGAGCGTTTATCAGCCGTTCAATGAACGCACGCAGGATGGGCGCGAGATGGGCACCTATTCGAATCTGCTGACCGCGGCCATTCGCTCCATCGTAGATACTGGCGAGGAAAAGGAGCTTGATGGGCTCTTTTCCGGCCAAAAGTCGAGCATCTCCACCGGGCCCGCGGCCGGCATCGATGATTTCGAGCTGATCGCGTTCCTGGTGGTAGAGCCCTGCGGGACAGAGGCGTAATCGAAGATGTTCCAGTACCCTGAACGGACCCGCAAAGATCGCATTCTGCCGAAGAGCAAGGTCTACGGCAATGCGCAGCCATCGAATGCGGTTCGCCGGCACTTTGTCTCCCAGGTGGAGCAGATCGTCTGGCGCAACGTTCTGATTTCGGAGACAGTCAATCTTCCCAGTCGCGATGGGATCGAAGGCATTCAGGTGTTTGAGATTGCGCTTAAGGCGGGGGAACTCAAGGAAGATGTTTTGCGCTCGCTCGATCGCGCCATCCCCTGGAGGCTGCTTTTCGAGTTGACGTTCAACGGTCAGGTCCGCTTCGCCGCCGCGTACAAACGCCCCAGCGAAGGCAGTTCGGGAGTTCCGGTCCTTGAAAGCTACTTCCACACGCCCTGGCAGCCAACCGATGCCGCGCGCCTGGAGCTTCCGGTCGCGCTTGATCTTGCCTCGCTTTACGAACAGATGCTGCTCCGGCACATGCAGGCAAGCCCGTTGGCAATCGCAACCCATGCCGGGGAAACCCTCGCCGCTGCCATCGAGCGCGGCAAGGCCATTCGCGGTTATGGACGGGAGATACGGCGGCTTGAAGCCGCCCTGCGCAGGGAGAGCCAGTTCAATCGCAAAGTGGAAATCAATGCCAGGCTACGGCAGGCGCATGAGTTGATTGCAGCCGCGCAACAATGAGGGACACCCGCAATGAGCGTTCAATTCACCATCCGCGGTAAAGACATTCTCCGGCTTAAAGAGGATCTGCTCCGGTTTCAAAATCCGGAACGGGACAAATGCTGGATCATCTTTCTTGAGGTCACGCCAGTCATGGCATCCTTCCGGTTTGGTGAAACAACCGTCCAGTATCCTGCCGATGGCAAGTCGCCCGGATATGCACGCTTCTCTGAAGAGCTACTCCGGAACGCAACCAGAGATTTTCCCCATAGGAATCCTCCGCGAGAGATCTCCACCGAAATCAGTTATGGGCGGATTTTTTGCGGCGACGGTCACGATAGCGGTGAAATCGAAGTTGGCTACTTTCGGGATCCGCACACAGGGCAGCCACTTTACCTCAGCGATGCCGAACTGAGCGTCCTCGGCGACCTGCTGACCGATACGGCCGTACAGGGTGTTGACCTCGAGCCCCACATCGCCCAGGCCGCGAAAGCGATCTCGAACCATATCAGCTTCGCGTATGGACATCTCCGGCACTGCGGCTTCGGGTATGAGGAGGTAAAGGAACTCGCTGAGGCAAGAATTGCTAAGATGGCTCCGCGACTCAGGGCGCAGTTCGGTAGTCTAGGGGTAACGACATGGAAAAGCTGAAGATGCACACGCCTGACTTGACCGGCGAAAATGTGGAAAAGATTGCCGCGCTGTTTCCGAATTGCGTGACCGAGGCCACGGACGAGAGCGGCAAGCTGACGCGCGCCATCGACTTCGACCAGCTGCGGCAGGAACTCTCCGGGACGATTGTGGATGGACCGCGGGAGCGGTATCACCTCGACTGGCCGGGCAAGCGGGAGGCTATTCTCGCCGCGAATGCGCCCATCGCCAAGACGTTACGACCCTGCCGCGAAGAGAGCGTGGAATTCGACACAACGAAGAACCTCTTCATCGAAGGCGACAATCTGGAAGCTCTCAAGCTGCTGCAGGAGACGTACCTCGGCAAGGTCAAGCTCATCTATATTGATCCGCCGTACAACACGGGAAACGACTTCATATACGAGGACGACTTCGCAGAAGACTCCGACACATATTTCCTAAGGTCGAATCAAAAGGATGAGCAAGGCAATCGGATGGTAGCCAACACCGATGCAAATGGACGCTTCCACTCCGATTGGCTGTCAATGCTTTATCCTCGCCTCCGGTTGGCCAAGAACCTGATGCGAGATGACGGCGCGATTTTCGTGAGCATTGCGGATCACGAAGTTCATAATTTGCGCTTCATCATGAACGAAGTGTTTGGCTCCGAGAATTTCGTGGCTACGCTGATTTGGCAGAAAGTGTATTCGCCGAAGAATTCAGCACGACATTTCTCAGAGGATCATGACTACATTGTGGTCTATGCGAAAGACGGGGAAGCATGGACCCCAAATCTCTTGCCGCGTACTGCGGAAATGGAAGCTCGCTACTCCAACCCTGACGGCGACCCCAGGGGGGACTGGAAGCCTGGTGATTTGTCGGCCCGTAACTATTACAGTGAAGGTACGTACTCGATAACCTGCCCGTCTGGTCGCCGCTTAGAAGGACCTCCGCCGGGAACTTATTGGAGATATTCGGAACCGCGTTTCAAAGAGCTGGATCGGGATGGCAGGATTTGGTGGGGTACGGATGGTAACAACGTCCCTGCCATAAAGAGGTTCCTTTCTGAAGTCAAGCAAGGGCGCGTTCCCCAGACGCTTTGGACCTATAGCGAGGTCGGGCATACTCAGGATGCAAAAAAGGAACTTCTTTCACTAGTGCGGTTCCCCGATTCTGACTCCACCTTCGAAACCCCTAAGCCGACACGGTTGCTAAAGCGCATCCTGCGATTAGCTTCGACTTCGGCGGATTCAATTGTGCTCGATTTCTTTGCCGGCTCGGGGGCGTTCACGCAGGCTGCGTTCGAACTAAACGCGGAAGACGGCGGTAATCGTCGGGCGATTGCTGTGCAGATTGCGGAGCCCCTAGGCTTGGAAGCTGGAAACGGCCACGCGCTTCAAACCATCGCCGACGTTTGCAAAGAGAGGATTCGGAACGCTGGCACGAAGATCAAATCCGATACTGCCCTGACCGCGCCCAATCTCGACACCGGTTTCCGCGTTCTCAAGATTGACACCTCCAACATGCGCGACGTCTACTACGCTCCCGACGCTGTCGCGCAGGGCGACTTGCTTGCTCAGGTAGACAACATCAAGCCAGACCGGACGCCGCAGGACCTGCTCTTTCAGGTGCTGGTGGATTGGGGAATTGACCTGGCGCTGCCGATTGCCGCCGAGACCATTGCCGGCAAGCAGGTCTTCTTTGTGGATACCAACGCGCTGGCCGCCTGCTTCGATGCCGGCCTGACGGACGACATGGTGAAGGAGATTGCGAAGCGCAAACCGCTTCGTGCCGTCTTCCGCGACGCTAGCTACGGCACGGACTCGGTCAAGATCAACGTGGACCAGATATTCAAGCTCCTCTCGCCAGACACTGAAGTCAGGAGCATTTAAATGGACCATGCTGCGCTTACCAAAACTCTGGATGCTCTGATCTCTGCTTGGGAAAACGAGGTGGTGGAGTTCAAGCGTGGCGGGGACGGTTTCAGCACGAGCGATATCGGAAAGTATTTCTCCGCGCTGAGTAATGAGGCAAACCTGCGCGGAATAGACCACTCCTGGCTGGTATTCGGGGTGGATAACAATACTCGTTCCGTTGTTGGTTCGGACTACAGGCCTGAGGCAGAACGATTGCAGAGTTTGAAACAACAGATCGCTCAGGAAACAGAGCCTAGCATCACCGTCCGAGAAATCCACGTTCTGAATCATTTGGATGGTCGAGTGGTGTTGTTTGAGATTCCGCCTGCGCCGCGAGGTATTCCGATCGCATGGAAGGGCCACTACTATGCCCGGGCCGGGGAGAGCCTGACCTCTCTCGGACTGGATAAGCTGGATGAAATTCGCGGTCAGACTATCGCGGAGGACTGGACAGCGCAGGTGGTGGTGACGGCGACGGTGGATGATCTGGATGAAGCGGCGCTCGAGAAGGCGCGGGAATCGTTTGCACAGAAGTACGCCAACCGGTTCAGAGCTGACGAGGTCAGGGACTGGCCGCTGGCGGCTTTCCTTGATCGGTGCCGGATTGCGCAGAATGGCCAGATCACCCGGGCTGCGCTGCTGCTGCTGGGCAAAGCTGAGTCGGCAGGGCTGTTGTCACCGCATCCTGCGCAGTTGGTCTGGAAGTTGGTAGGGCCGGAACAAGCCTACGAGCATTTCGGGCCACCATTTCTTCTGAACACAACCCGCTTATATCAGCGCATTCGAAATATTCAGCTTCGGTTGCTGCCACAGGATGAATTGTTGCCACACGAGATTTCGAAATACGACCAGAAGATCGTGCTGGAGGCTCTGCACAACTGCATCGTGCATCAGGACTACGGCCGCAATGGCAGGGTGGTGGTGACGGAGAGTTCTGATCGGCTGAGTTTCGAGAATGAGGGCACGTTCTTTGAGGGGCAACCACACGATTATGTCCCGGGCACGAAGACCCCGAGGCGCTATCGCAATCCATTTCTGGCGCAGGCGATGGCTGAACTGAACATGATCGACACCATGGGGTATGGCATCCACGAGATGCATGAGCGCCAGGCCAAGCGGTACCTGCCTTTGCCGGATTACGATCTGACGGAAGCTGGGGCGGTGAAGCTAACCATATATGGTGGCGTGGTTGATGCCGCGTATACCCGGTTGCTGATGCAGAAGACGGATTTGCTGCTATCCGATATCTTTGCCCTGGATCGGGTACAAAAGCGACTGCCCATTCCAGACAGCGCGGTTATTCACCTGAAACGCGCCAAACTGATTGAGGGGCGGAAGCCGCATTTCCATGTGTCTGCCCTCGTGGCGGCGGCGACCGGCGGAAAGGCTGCCTATATCCGGACTCGCGCCTTGGACGATGCGCACTACGCCAAACTGCTGACCGATTTTCTGGCAGAATTCGGTAGCGCCAGCCGCGCCGAAATCAATGACATGCTTATTCCTAAGTTGAGCGAGGCCCTGACTGCAGTGCAAAAGATCTCCAAAATCAACAATTTGCTGACGAAGTGGCGGAAGGGGGGCCTGATCCGGAATATGGGCAGCGACCGATCACCCCGTTGGACACTTGCAGAGAAAAAAGAGTAATTTGCAGAGAAAAAAGCCCAGAAAAAGCTCGGTCGACTGAAAAATAAGGACTTCCGGGAACGAATTGCAGAGTAGAAATAGTCGACGAAAAGAGAAAAGCAGAGAAAACGATGAAGTTCCGATTCAAGGTTCAGAGTTACCAAACCGAGGCTGTGAAGGCCGTTGTCGACTGTTTCGATGGCCAGCCGCTACAGACCGGGCTGGGTTACCGGATCGATCCCGGCAGGGTGGCGACCGGCCAGCAGGCGCGCCTTGAGATGGACTCGGGTTTCCGGAATAATGCTCTGCTGCTTCCGACTGAGTCAATCCTAAAGAACATTCAGGCCGTGCAGGTCCGCCAGAATTTGCCCGTTTCCGATTCGCTGAAGCAGACCAAGGTGAGTCCGGTGAACCTGGATGTGGAGATGGAAACCGGCACCGGCAAGACCTACTGCTACATCAAGTCCATCTTCGAGCTGAACAAAAAGTACGGCTGGTGCAAGTTCATTGTTGTCGTTCCGTCGATCGCAATCCGGGAAGGCGTGGCCCAATCGTTGGCCGACACGGCGGAACATTTCCTGGAGAGTTACGGCAAAAGGGTCCGCTCGTTCATTTACGATTCCAAGGCGCTGCACAATTTGGAGAGCTTCAGCTCGGACTCGGGCATCAACCTGATGATCATTAACGTGCAGGCATTCAACGCCCGTGGCAAGGATGCCCGCCGAATTTATGAGGAGCTGGACGACTTCCAGTCCCGTCGTCCGATTGATGTGATCGCCGCCAACCGGCCGATTCTGATCCTGGACGAGCCGCAGAAGATGGAAGGCGCGCGCACGGTCGAGTCCATGAAGGAGTTCAATCCGCTCTTCATCCTGCGCTACTCCGCCACCCACAAGCAGGAACACAACAAGGTTTACCGGCTGGATGCGCTGGACGCGTTCAACCAAAAGCTGGTGAAAAAGATCGGAGTCCGCGGAATTAGCGTGAAGGGTCAGGCCGGCGCGAGCGCCTATTTGTACCTGCAGTCGATCGAAGTTTCGACGGACAAGCCGCCGCAGGCTCGGGTCGAAATGGAGATTCGGCAGGAGAATGGGATCGCCCGGAAGCTGCGTTTGCTGGCGAAAGGTGACAATCTGCATGCCAAGTCGAGCGAGCTGGACCAGTACCAGGGCTACGTGGTTGCCGACATGAATGCCAACGACGGGACGCTTAGTTTTACCAATGGGGTGACATTGACCGTCGGCGATGCGTGCGGGGACTTGACCGATGCCGTGCTCCGCCGGCTGCAAATCCGCGAGGCAATCCAGGCGCATTTCGACAAGGAGCAGCAGCTATTCGCCAAAGGCATCAAGGTTCTGACGCTTTTCTTTATCGATGAAGTAGCGAAATATCGTCAGTACGATGGGAGCATTGAGAAGCAGGGCGAGTACGCCGCCATCTTTGAAGATGAATACAAGGCGCACCTGAATGAGGTTTTGACCCTGCAGCCGAGCGAGTACAACGAGTACCTGAAACGCATTGAACCCTGCCGGACGCACGAGGGTTACTTCTCGATCGACAAGAAAAGCAAGCGCCTGGTTGACCCGGATGTTGGCGCGCGGTCGGCGGAGCGGACCTCGGATGACGTGGACGCCTACGACCTGATCCTGCGGAGGAAGGCGCAGTTGCTCAGCTTCGAGGAGCCAGTCAGGTTCATCTTCGCGCACTCAGCGTTGCGCGAGGGATGGGACAATCCGAACGTATTTGTCATCGGGATGTTGAAGAAAGCGGACCCGGAGAACGTCACCAGCCGGCGCCAGGAGGTCGGTCGCGGGTTGCGGCTTTGCGTCAATCAGCGCGGAGACAGGATGGATGATCCCGCAACTGTGCACGACCTGAACGTGCTGACAGTGGTCGCCGCCGAGGGGTATAAGGAATTTGTCGCTGGCTTGCAGAAGGAAATTGCGGAGGCTATTTCGGCCAGACCGAGAAAAGCTGACGTGGATTATTTCGTCGGCAAGGTCCTTCAAACTGACGCAGGCGACATCCAGGTGACACCGGCAATGGCCAAAGCGATCACTCGTTACCTGATCAAGAATGACTACACGGACAACGACGACAAGATTACAACTGGGTATCACGATGCCAAGTCGGCGGGAACGATCGCGCCACTTCCGCCGGAATTGGCTGCCTACTCGGTGCAGATCCTGAAGCTAATTGACTCCGTGTTTAGCGATGCGCAGATCCCGCTACCCGAGGATGACCGCAAGACGAAACGCAATCATCTGAATTCCAACTTTCACAAAACCGAGTTCCAGGCTCTCTGGAACCGCATCCACCAGAAGGCGGTTTACGCCGTTCAGTTCGATTCCGGGGAGTTAACTGGGAAGTGTACCGCGGTGCTGGATGCGGAATTGAGGGTGGCTCCGCTGCAATATGTAGTCCAGCGCGGCGAGCAATTGACAGACGTGACCTACGATCGGTTGCAGGCCGGCGACGGTTTTGAGCTGCAAGAGACGCAGACTGCCAGCCTGAAATCCTCGGTACATTCGGCGGTCAAGTATGACCTGATCGGGAAACTCGCGGATGAGACCGCGCTAACTAGGGACACTATTGGGCGTATCCTAGGGGGAATTAAGCCGTCGGTATTCGCCAATTACCAGATCAATCCGGAGGACTTCCTGCGGAATGCCGCCTGCTTAATCAACGAACAGAAGGCGACTGTAGTGGTCGAACACCTGACCTACAGCGCAGTCGATGAAGCGTACGGCGTGGATATTTTCACGGAAGAAAAGCTGCCAACGGACTCCGGCCGCGCGGTAAAGACGAGCCACCATATCTTCGATTACGTGTTCACCGACTCGAAGAACGAGCGGGAATTCGTCGCCTTGCTCGACAGTGGGACGGAGATTGAGGTGTACGCCAAACTGCCAAAGGCGTTCTCAATCCCGACCCCGGTTGGCGGATATACCCCCGACTGGGCGATCGCTTTTAAGCATGGCGCAGTGAAGCATGTGTACTTTGTGGCGGAGACAAAGGGCTCAATGTCGTCCATGGAGTTCAGGAAGATCGAAGAGACGAAGATCGAATGCGCGCGCAGATTCTTCAATCGGATCACATCCGAGCAGGTGAAGTACGGAGTCGTCAGCAGCTATGCCAAGCTCATGGAGTTGGTCCAGTAACAGCCAATTGCGCTGGCGATTCGGATCGGATGGTGCGTCATAGGTGCTGATGAGCGGAGAATCTCAAGAAAACTGGCCCATATTTTGCCCGTAGACGCGATTCTACGGGCTGTCCGATAGTCCGGGTATCCCCTTTTGTACTCAATTTCAGGCCCGCGCAAGCGCATGAGCCGCCATTCTTGGGCCCTTTGGGCCATTTCTACCTAGTCTCTGTTTCTGACCATGTTTCACGTTCCTTCGAATTTGAACTCGGTTCATCGCTGTAAACTATTCAAAATTAAGGATAATTTAAAACTCAAGCAGTAAAATTGATGACGCACTCCCGGGCATTCTCTCCTTAAATCGTCGAAAACACTGCCGAAATCGAAATTTGAGGGTCGAGCCAAAAACCGGCGACGAGGCGATGCATTTCGGCGGATTGGGCTTGAATTGGCCGTGGCCGGGATCGCGATCAACGTCGAGCTATCCGTCGCAATGGGTTCGTTGGGCCCGCGGACCGCAAGCGGGCGCCGAACCTACGGATATTGCTCGATGAATCCCCGACCGATTCTTCCTTTGATTGCTTAGCCTGCGTTCAGTCGCGCCCTTGAATACGCCAGATCATCAGGGATCATCCACCTAATTTGACGTGGGTGGACAGAGGGATCGATGCTCTTCGTGCATCACTGGCCTCAGCGAAACGCCTCCCTCCGGCGTCGAACCTAGCAATTGAGTTCGATCAGAGCGCTGTAATCCATCCCGGTGGCATCCGGGTTCGGCGGGATACCGGCCGACGTCGTGCATGAAAGGTTGCACGATTACACAACAAGTCAGGCGCACATTCAGAACGCGAGCGAGGCAACGCTTTATCGGATCAGCTCTCACCGGTGACGCTCCGAGCGGAAATGTGATGGATTTCCCAAAAACGGATCCAGCGAAATATGGGAATTGTGAAACACAATTTCTCATCGATCAACGCCCTCATGTCGCTCAGCTTCCTTATTCTGGGTGGTGAATCAGACGACAACAGATGCGCCTTTGGGCCTCGGGTTGTGCGCGTCCTGAAAGCCCAGACTGCAAATGCGCACGAGGAAGATACGTTGACTACCACGACCGGGACTGCCGGGCAAATTGATCACAACTCTCCGGAGAACAGTCCCTATCACCGCTCCTTGCGCGCCGCTGTGCGAAATGCTGATCAGAATGAGGATGTGCTGCGCGACATTCTGTGGCTCCTAAACGCCAGTGATTATCTCCTTGACATCCGGCGGATCGCCGCCAACGTGCTCAACCTGCTGCCCACTCTGAGGGAGATCACGGAGCAATCCTGTCATGAAGAGGAGCCGGAGTGCCGCCTGTTTCAAGGTTGGGATACGGTCCTCGAGTGGATACGAGACTACCTGCCGGCTGACATTTGCCCGGAGACCGGCGGCACAACAAACCCCTACTTTCGCAATTCATTTCAGCGCAATCCTCTCTGGGTTGACCTGTGGGAGCAGGTCAACTCGACGGGATACCGCACGCTTCAGGCGCAGATGGTCTTTGCTCATGCTCGCTATCTCTGCACGTCGAGCATCGGATATACCGAATTCGGCCGCCTCGCATATGAGCGATACGGAAGGGTCGAGTTGTGGAAGGCCTTGCCGAATGCAACCTATGACGCGGCCTTAAGGCTTCGGCAACTTGCGGAGCACGAGTGGATTTCTCTGCTTGGTACGTTGCCGGAAAAGCGACCGGCATTCACCTACCAGGAGGAACTTTCTCGGCGCGAGTTCGAAACCAATGCAAAGTGGGAAGACGGCTACCGCGAAACCATTCGGTCCTTTCTTGCTCGTGCGAACGGATTCGAGGAGTGGTCTGCGCGGGACCTGTCGGAGATGACCAGGCGCTCGCGGCGCCCACATCTGAGGACTCTAGCCACGACATGCGACACTCCAGGCGACCCCGACGATGAGTTTACGCGTGGCTGGCCAGAAGGAAGTATCGTCACCATCGCGCCTGAATTGCCGGAGGAGTTTGTTCAGGAAGTCATCGCTGCCGGATGCGACCCTGACGAATTTGCGGATGAGAAGGAAATCTACGTCGCACCTTTAGTCCTCAATGCCGGCACCCGAACCCAAACAATTTCCAATAGCGAGCCGCCGCCAGCCCATTCGTCTGACGCACAGAGGCTCGCCATTCAGCGAGCAATTGCAGTACGCGGGCAGTACAGGCACATTCAAATGCAGCACCAACTGTTGCCATTTGAGTACAACATTCCGGCTGCCGACGAAGTGCGCTCACTTCAAACGCGCCTTGATTCGGCATGGCGAGACCTTGGGAATTCGCATGGGTGGGGCATCAATAGTCGCCGGAAAGCCGAGATGATTACGCTCCTCAAGATCCAGTTGTGGTTTGGTGTCTCACTCAAGCGCGCGCAAGGCCTGGTCGTGATGTTCACGACAGTTGAGCAGCCAGCGCCGAACAAGGGAGCGGCCGAGGGCAACCTTATCTACGATCTGACGACCGGCGAGTGGAGTGTTCCGATCGATATGCCACCCTACAGAAGTGTGATTCTCGATCCGGCAGGGCAGGCACACCCGCAACTCAAATGGGTTCCCGTGCAGGATGTTGCCGACGTTGGGCGCCATATTAAGGCGCTCCTTGAGAATGCCCGTGAGATGAATCGCCGCATCGGTAAGGCTGCCTCTGAGCCTTCGGTGCTGTTTCCGCTTGACGAGAAATCGTATGAGCAGGCGGCCCGGGAGTTCCTGAGAGCGGATGACTCGACTCGCCGCATCACACTCAGGCGGCTTGGTGGTTTTGTGCTGAACCGGATGGTGAGCCTGACCGGAGACCTGATGGTGGGCGCACTGGTCACTGGACGCCTCGGAACTCTGACTCGGACTGAGCGGTTCTACGCGTCTTACTCTGCCGATGAACTTCGAGGTTTCTACTATCAAGCAGCCTCCAAAATGCTCGAAGAGGTGATGGAGAGAGCAACCGATGAGCGTTCGCTCCTCCGCCCAGAGATCTGGAATGGTCACGCAGGTGCGCGGTTGTGCGCATTGGACAAAGAGGTAATAGACGCGATTCGGAAGTTGCAAGAGGGGATCGTCGAAGCGAACGACATCAAGCACGACGGGATTCGATACCACAATCTGCTGACACTCTACTCTGTTTTGCTGTTCTGCTTTTGCACCTCTTGCCGACCCGTGCGAGCACCGTACCTCGGACTGAATCGAATCGACGAGGAGACCGGCTTCGCTTACTTGGCAGACAAAGACGATGATGCACATCATAAGCTACGGCTGATTTGGGTGCCCCAACTGTGCCGGGATCAAATGCTCACGTACGCACAGCATTGCGCACGCA
>Ga0181535_10003787_pt1 | contig 17313 bp, 16 predicted proteins | sample PEATcosm2014_Bin_44_FD_119774 | JGI IMG/M metagenome (GOLD analysis project Ga0181535, IMG submission 119774) | Peatland microbial communities from MTU Mesocosm Facility, Houghton, MI, USA - PEATcosm2014_Bin17_30_metaG | ecosystem: Environmental > Terrestrial > Soil > Wetlands > Peat | place... | reverse complement strand
GACGGCAGTTCACAGCCCGACAAGCCGCCCTGCAAAGTACCTTGATTGAGGCCGAATCTGCTCCGTCAACACCGGCCATGACCACGGACACTTGTGGGTAATTGAAAGCGCTTCAGCGTGGGGATGGAATAACCAACAATTCGTCCGGAGTCCCGTAGGGACGGCGCTTTCAGTCCATATCCCCTGTCTCACCGATACGAATCATCGCGGTGAATCACAAACTCCGGATAGGCCCCGCCGCCAAGCTCGTGCAGGTCCATGCCGATGCGCTCGCCATCCGGATCTACGCGGAAAGGGACGAAGCGATCAAGCACTCTAAAAATCAGGTAGACCCCCGGCAGCACCAGGCCCAGCAGCGTGGCGATGCCGATCAGTTGGGCCACGAGTTGTCCCGGCTGCGGGGCAAAGACGCCTGCGGCCAGCAATCCCCAAAGGCCGCCGACGGCGTGAACCGTGACAGCGCCCGAGGGATCGTCGATGGAGACTGCGAGTTCCAGCAGTTCAACCAGAAGTGGCGTGAAGACGCCGGCAGCCAGTCCGACAAAGATCGACTCCGCCGGCGTTACCAGCCCGGCGCAGGCGCTCGAGGCAACAAGCCCGGCCAGCCAGCCGTTGGCGCAGAGACTGGCGTCCGGCTTGCCAAAGCGCACGCGCGTCACGGTGTAGGTGGCGAAAAGCGCTCCAGAGGCTGAGAGCAGCGTGTTGACCGCCGTGACCGGCAGCGCGGCCAGGGGCGCATGGAGCCAGATCACCGCGCCCGCAACATTCCAGGCCAGCCAGCCGACCAGCGCCAGCAGGCAGCCGAAGACCACGTAGACCGCATTGTGGCCGGGCATTGCGGTAGCCAGGCCCTCCTTGGGAAACTTGCCTCGGCGCGATCCCGCGATCCAAACGACGGCGAGCGCGCTGATGCCGCCCAGCACATGGGCCGTGGCCGCGCCGCCTCCATCCAGAAAGCCGGCGCCCAGTGAGAAGTTGACGCCCAGTTGGCTCAGCCAGCCCCCGGCCCAGACCCAGTGAGCCAGCAGAGGAAAGACCAGTGCGGCCAGCACCGCGGAGATTGCGAGTCCGGCGCTGAGACGCAGACGATCGGCTCCCGAGCCCCACGGGATCATGACCACCATCGCCACGGCCAGCAATTCAAAAAGCACCGCGAGTTGCGAGAGGGGCGTGGCGGAGCCGAGACCCCCAAGCAGAAACGGGCCTGCTCCAAGCCAGTTCCAGGGCTTGCCGGCGACGACAAAGCTGTGGCCTGCGCCGCCGGGCGTGCCGGCCAGGTTTCCGGTAAAAACCGCGCCCACCACGGCAAAGACGATCGCGGCAACGGCGACCATGGCCAGGTTGCCCACGAGCGCCTGCGCGGCGGAACGCGAGCGGCCCAGGCCGGTATTGATCAGGGCAACGCCGGCGATGGCCAGCGGAGCCAGGAGCAGCAGTGCAAGTGTGAGCGCGAAGGCGGCGTCGGTAAGTGGCAGGGCAGCTTGCAGATTCATCAGCGGTCTTCTCCACGCGTTTCCATGTGCGCTCGCATAGCAACGAAGAGTCCCAGGCACTGGACAGCCACGCCCGAGAGCACGAAGCCCGCCCGCGGCGTTGGTGCGGAATAGAGCACGATGGCCGTAATCGAGAGAAAAAATCCGGCTGCCATCACCAGTAATCCGGCGTATTTCATTCGCTTTCCTTCCGTGAGCTTCTTTTCAAAAAACCACTTTGTCTGGTGCGTCGTTCAAAGAACCGCTTTGTGTCAGTCGTCCAACGGTTTCGCCGACCCGGCGAAGGATGAAACAGCCAGCCTATAACCCCGCATCCCGATCCTGGACCAACATTATTCTCCCGGAGGGAGCGGTAAAAACCGCCAACGTCTCTCTCCCGGAGGGGAGTATTGATGACCGCCAACGCTCTTCTCCCGTAGGGAGTATTGATACTAGCCCAGGACAAGTGCAGCGCAGTCCTGGGTGAGCGCCAATATACGAGTCACAGTCCCGTAGGGACGGTGCGAAATCGCTAACCGAAACACCTTTCAATCTTCCCACCAACATAGCCATCAATGCCTGACGGGACCGAAAGCGGCAGCCCCATCGGCGCCTTCCAGATCCGCATTCCGATGTGTCGGGTACTGAGGATGATCGGCGGCAACGCCTTGACGAGATTCTAAAGCATCCGGTTGCCAGGGCCGTCACGCGGGATACATCGCTTATTGGGCATCGTCGTAATCTCCGAAAGGCCGGCGATTCATTCGGAGCTACAAAACCGAGCCGGGGCTTGATCCAAAGCATTGCCCCTTTATCGAACAGTGATTGTCAACCGGGAAGGGAAGCGTCGCTATCGCCGCCGTCTCTGTTCATTCGCGGACACCCTTCGGCGAATCCGGACGCTCAAATCGGTTTCCAGCACAAGCTAGATTCAGTAAGCAGCTTTGTTCTCATAAAGTTGCGCTGAAGAAACTTTGGCTCTCGAATTGCTCTATTCCAAGATAAACCGTTGCAGGAGGCAATATGAAGTTGCGTAGTCTTCTTTCAATCGTCATGCTGGTTGTGTGCACTTTGGCACTCGGACAATCTTCCGACAAGCCCGTTACCCCTTCCGATACGCAGAACTCCGCTGCCAAGCCCGCTACCAGTTCCGATGCGCAGAAATCCTTTGACCTGCTGAAGACTCTAGCGGGGACTTGGAAAGGTCCCATAACCACCGACAACCCCGCCTGGGGCACGGACCAGTTGATGCCCCTTTCCATCCGGGTTGCATCCAGTGGAAACGCGTTGATTCACGAGTTGAGTACACCTGGCCCCGAACTCACCGTTTTCTATCTCGACAGCGATCGCCTGACGTTGATGCACTATTGCGACTTCGGCAACAGGCCGCATTTGGTGGCTCGGCCCTCAGCGGATGGCAAGACCGTGGACTTCGATTTGATTGATGCCCCCGGCAGCAACCAGGTGGGGCATGTGAGCCACGCCGTGTTCACCATCATCGACGCAAACCATCACATTGAAGACTGGACGTTCACGCTGGCCAACGGCACGCTCGTGCACGGCCATCTGGATTTCAAGCGGGTGCAGTAGCGTCTCAATCGCGAAGCGTCCGGGGCGGAGGGCTGATGCCTTTGATCGATCCCATCCGCCCTGGACTCAGCGACCTCAACCTGGCGGGATGCGCTCTTGGCATACGATTCTCATTTCATAAGAAGACCTCTTGGACCCTCCACGACGGTGCAATCGTAGCGTGGAAGCGGGAGGCCAAACACGAAAAGGAAACTATGATAGAACGAGCGCAACGGTCAGCCGCGAAGATCTTCGCGGTGACTTATCTTCTCGGCATGGCCATCATCATGGTGGTGTTTCCGCGCTTTTATGCGCCTTACCTGGTTTGGGAGAACGGCGAGGAGACGGCGCGTCGCTTTATACACCATGAAGAGGCCATCCGCATCTATCTGGCCGGCTCCTTTGTGCATGGCATATTAATGATTGTGCTGCTGACGTCGCTGTATGTGCTGCTGCGGCCGGTCAACCGCGGGATGGCGCTGTGTGCGGCCTTCAGCAGGGTGATCTATGCGGTCTTCTGGTTCATTTTTATCCTGGACATGCTGGGCGCGCTGCGGTTTTTGGCTGCGGCGGGCGCGCTGCACGGGTTTGGGCCGGATGGGCTGGCGGCTCTGGCCGGAGCGCAACTGGATGCGGGCCGGGATGCCTATTACATTGGCCTGGTGTTCAACGGGCTGGGATCGGCGCTCTTCGCCTGGGTGCTCTTTCAATCGCGGTACATTCCGCGGGTTCTCGCGTTGTGGGGCGTCTTGAGCGCTGTTTATGAGGGGTTTTGCGGCTTTGCCTATCTCTTGTATCCGAGATTTGGGATGATCCTTTCGCCGAACTGGTACGAGTTGCCGACCATGACCTTCGACTTGCTGCTCTGCTTCTGGCTGCTCTTCCGCAGGCTGAAATCGCCGGAGACGGTGATGGCTTCTCCGTCCGCCGCGTGACCATGAAGGAGAAGCTCGACGGGCTCCGGGCTTCCGTGGCCCGGAGCCTGTTATGAACTTTCGCGCGCATCTGGAAAGGTTCATTACAGGCTCTAAGCACCTCTCCTGAGCAGGGGTAGCCTTTCGCTGCTGGGCGAGTTGGCTGAAGCTCATCCGTTTCACTATGCCAACCACCCTGCGGACCTCATCGGATAAGAAACGAAGCGGCGGCTGCAACAATGAAGAACAAGATAATCGCGATGAGTCTAAATGTGCGTCTGGATTGTATGCCAGATTACATCGCACCTGACCGACCCCCGATACGCAAACGACCCGGCACTTGGTCCCTTCAGGTCCAAATTCCGGCACCGACGGGATCGGAGACGAATTTGCGACCATCCAAGCAAAAGCGCGGATTTGCTATGGAAGGGACCGTGATCGGTTAGACTTTCAGCCATGGCTGCGCACAAGAAACCTATTCCGCGACGAACTGGATGGGCAAAGAAGCTTCCGGGCGTCAAAAATGCAGTCCTGCCACCGCAAACAACAAGACCGAACCCACTGGTTGTCGGAGAAGTCGTCTTCGCGTCTGTTTTCGCGCCGGGCGCGGTATGGGCTGTCGAACGCAAGACCGGACGCCCTCTTTGGATGAATCAGTTGGATTCGTTCGCTGCACCGTCGGTGTCCCTACAAGGTCGCAACTTGTATGCGAATAGCAGTCGGACACTATATGCGCTCGATCCAGACACGGGCAATGTCCGTTGGGAGTTTTCTCCAATATCCGAGCCGGGTGAATGGATCTACTCGTCGCCATCCGTACGAGCTGGTCGCGTGTTCATTGGTGATCGTCGTGGTTATTTCCATTGCCTGGCTGCCAAAACCGGAAGGAAACTATGGTTTCGCCTGTCCTCGAAAGGCGACAATAACCAAGTCAATTCAACTGCTTTGGTCATGAGTGATCGTGTCATATCCGCGAACAACAAAGGGGCGGTGGTTTGCTATTCCACAGCGACCGGCCAGACAATTTGGCGCCAGAAGGTCGATGGCGCATGCACTCACGAGCTTCTTCATTTGCGATCAACAGTAATTGTGGCGGCGAACTCTCTCTATGCCATCGATCTGAAGGCAGGAGCGGTCTGCAATAAATGGAGTTTCCCTGGGAAGAAAATCGCATCCGTTGCGGTAATTGGTTCCCGAGTCGCCATAATCTTGGGTACGGATTTCCAAGCGCAGGCATCCGCCTGGAATAGACCATCGGCTTTTAACGGCGATCTGGTAATCCTCGAACAGGACCGAGAAATCGCAAGACGGACTCTGAACGGCACACCTAGTCTCCGAGCAAGCACAGAGACTGATCGGTTATATGCTGTCACCCACTCAGAGATGAATGTTATCGATCCGTCAGATGCTTCAATGTTGACATCCCGGCGCGGACAGATAGCATTACCGACAATCTCTGGGGGTCAACTTTACGGGATCTCTGTTGATGGGGTCCTGTTTTCTGAGCCCGCGCCGTAGAAGCAATCATTCGCGATAGCTTCTTGCTACAATCGCCTCCCGTTTAGCGCATCGCGGCCGAGCGACCGGCAATCCGGAGACTGCACCAATCTTCGATCTTTTCGGGAACATACCCTGGCCCGATGGCCGTTCCAGTGCAAAAATGCCGCTTTGTTGGCCCATCCAGCCTCCAACGGCGCGCAGCCCGGCCCCGCATCCGGTACCATACTTAAGGTACCTATTACAGAATGAGCCTGAAAGCCAAGCTGGAAGCAGTCATCTATGCCGCGGAGGAGCCGGTCACATTGACCCAGCTCGCCGTCCTCTTTGCCGCCGAAGCCCTTGAATGGAAGGCGCAGCAGGAAGCTGCGTCTGCAGAGCAGGCCGCCGAAGCCGCGATAGACGCCCAAACCCTGCCCCTCGGGCTGACCGAGGATCTCGCGTATACGCAACTTGCGCCGGTCCCCGCCGAACCCGCACCGCCTGAACCCGAAACCGAGTCCGTCGCGGAAGCCGTCGTGGCAGAAACTCCGGAGCCTGGCATGGAGCCCGGCCCCGAACCGGACGCGGCAGCCGCAGTAGAAGCCAATCCAGAGGCCATTGCGGAGAACAGCGACACTGCCGCCCTGCCGGCAGCGGAAGGCGATCCGGCGTCGGCAGAAGACGAGGCAGCCGCCTCCGCGGACGCTGCCGAAGCGGAAGCGCGCCGCCAGGCCCGCCAGCGCGACCGCGAAGTGCGCGCCGTCATTCGCCAGCTTCTCGACGAACTCATCGCCGCCTGTGCCTCCGACGGCCGCGGCGTCGAGATCCGCGAGATTGCCGGCGGCTACCGAGTGGCAACCAAGCCCGAGTGCCACGACGCCGTCCGGCTCTTCGTCAGGAGCCTCAAGCCCGCGCTCAAGCTCTCTCTGCCTGCTCTTGAAACCCTGGCCGTCATCGCCTACAAGCAGCCGGTCACCGCACCCGAGGTCAACGAGATTCGCGGCGTCGATTCCTCCGGCGTCTTCGGCTCGCTGCTGGCCCGCAAGCTGATCGCCACGGCCGGACGGAAGCCCGTCATCGGCCGGCCGATTCTGTATAAAACCACCCGCGAGTTCCTCCTCCGCTTCGGCCTGAAAGACGTCACCGAACTGCCCTCGATGGAGGAGTTCGAGAAGCTGGCCGCAATCGAGCTAGATGAGCCGGAACCCGCGGCCGAGTCCGCCCAGAGATCGAACCCTGCCGAGGGGCCTGAATTCAATGAATCCGCCAGCGAAGAACTCGAAGAGCCGGCCGCCGAAGAGCCGGAAACCCCGCAAGATCCCTCTGAATCCACTGGGACCGCCGTGATGGTGGTCAGCAACGAACCCCCACCCCCCGAAGAGGCCGCTCCTGCTGCGCCTCCCGCACAAGAGCAGGCAGAAACCGAGACATTTCCCCATGGCGAAAAAGAAATCTAAGCTCCAACCCGAATCAACCCCAATCGAATCCCCAGCAACCGAATCAGCCGAGCCAATTCTGGAAACCGCATCCGAGCCTGAAATTCCGAAGATTCAAGATCCAATCGGCGACGAAACCGATGGCGAGGCAAGAACTGCCATCGAACCAGAACCCGAACCGAAGGAAGCGGAACCTGAATCGAAATCGGAGACTGAGATTGGGGCCGAAGACAGCCCCGAAGTGGAAGGCGACTCCGAGCAAGACTCCGGACCCGAAGACGACTCCAGACCCGAGTTCACTCCCAAGCCGCGTCCCCCCGCCAAGCCCGAGCGGCTGCAGAAGATCCTCGCCGCCGCCGGCATCGCCAGCCGCCGCAGCGCCGAGACCCTGATCGAACAGGGCCGCGTCCAGGTCAACGGCAAGGTGGTCACGATACTGGGAACGAAGGCCGACCTTGGCCGCGACCACATCCGCGTCGACGGCAAATTGCTCCAGGGCGCTGAGCGCCTGCGCTACTTCATCCTCAACAAGCCCAGGGGCTTCGTCACCACGGTCAAGGACCCCGAGGGACGCCCCACGGTGATGCAATTCTTCGAGAAGATGAAGGAGCGCCTCTACCCCGTCGGCCGCCTCGACTACATGAGCGAAGGGCTGCTCGTGGTCACCAACGACGGCGAGCTGGCCAACCGCCTCACCAAGGCCTCATCGGGAGTTGAGAAGACCTATCTCGTCAAGGTCGCGGGACAGCCGACCGAGGCCGAACTCGACATCCTGCGCGGCGGCGTCGCCATCGAACGCGGCAAGCCTGGCTCGTCCAAGGTGCGCACCTCACCTGCGCGGATCCGCCAGGTACGCCAGGGCGACAATCCCTGGTATGAAGTGGTTCTCATCGAGGGCCGCAACCGCGAACTCCGCAAGATGTTTGAAGAGGTGGGTCACTTCGTCGAAAAAATCCGCCGCACCGGCTACGGCCCGCTGGTTCTCGACCAGGAGCCCGGCCAACTGCGCGAACTGGAGCCCCGCGAGTTGGAACTGCTGCGCCAGGCCGCCGAAGGCAAGCTGCGCACGCCGAAATCAAAAGACATTCGCCGACGCAACCTCTCCGATGCCGGTCTGTTGCCGACCGTGCTTCCCAAGCCCAGCGGCCGTCCACGCCAACCAGTTTCGCTGCCTGCTGTTGCCGATCGGCCTGCGGCCTATCGCCCGAATCGTCCCGGCCCAGAACGCCCTGGCAGTCCGGCCCGTCCCAGCCGCCCGGCGGGCGCCTACAGCAAAAACGCCGCTCCCAAACCTTTCCGCCCAGATCGCCCACGTCCAGACCGCGCCGGCCCAAGCCGTGGCGGAGAAGGATTCCGTCCCTCCGCCGGCCGCACTTCGGCGCCCAATCCCGTTCGCAGCTTCTCCCACAATGAAGACGAAGCTCCGGGCAGAAGAGGCGATCAGGCCAACTTCGGCTCCGCTCGGCCCTCTGGACGCAGCTTTGACCGGCCGGCGTACGACCGTCCCAGCACCGGGCCGGCCAGGCCCGCTTCGGCTGGAACAGACAGACCCGCCACAGGCCGTCCATTCACAGCCAAGCCCAAATTCGACAAACCCGCGTGGAAGAAGCCCGAGCGCACAGAACGAGCGGGCAAGCCGGCCTTCCAGCGCTCAGCCCCACCCCGCCGCGAAGCTCCGGCCCGCCCAACGCGCGACTTCGACGACGATCTTGGCCCGGTGAGACCGCCAAATCTCCACATTGAGGAGATCCCGGCCGAGCGTCCAGGCCCGGCACGTCCCTACAGGCCGCGCCCCTTTGAGGCGCGTAACTTCGAGCCTCGATCAGGCGCCCCGCGCACCAGTTCAAGCCGCCCCAGCGCGCCTCGCCCCTACTCAGATCGGCCCAACACCTCAAACAGGCCCAGCCGTCCAAGCTCCCCAAGTCGCCCCGGTTTCGCCCGGCCGGCCTCTTCTGAGGGGTCCAGTTCCGCTCGTTCTGGCCCGCCCAAGCCCTTCCGCGGCGAGGGCGGTCTGGCGCGCCCCTTCACCACCAGCAGCGGCAAACCCCGCGCCGGCGGCGCACGGCCCAGCAGCAAGCCGGGCGGCAAGTTCTCCAAATCCGGCTCGTCTAAACCCGGCGGCTTTAAGCCCTATGGAGCCAAACCCGGTGGCCGTTCTTCCGCCGGCCCAGCCAGGCGTTCCTTTAGCAGCAATCAAGGCGAGGGTTCCTTCGCACCCCGGCCCGCCGCCGGTTCCGGCTCTTCAACCTCGTCCCGCCCCTTCGCGCCACGCACCGAAGGCGCATCCGATTACCACCCCACCAAGGCCAAGCCCTATCCCAGCTCCACTTCGCGCGCCGACAGAAAAGCCGGACCCGGCTGGAAGCCCAGGCCTGGGGCCCCCACGGACAGGTCTTCGTCCGTGGGGCGAAAGCCCGGCGGCTTCAAAAGCTCCGGCTACAAAGGCAAGCCATCCGGCCCCAAACGCAGCGGTCCACCTTCCGGCGGCAAGCGCTTCGGCAGCAAGCCCGGCGGAAAGAAACGCGGCTAAGATTTTGTACGTAGAATCTCTTTGACTGTCGGCGTAGAGTGGTCTCGATGGGAAAAGAACACCATCGCACGAACTGGTTCACTCGATTAATCGAGTTCTTCCGCTCTCGCCGCGCAAGGCCTTGGAAGGGAGCGATCCTGTGCGATCCGTCCGGGATGAAACGCAAGATTACCTATGAGAACGGGGAGGAATTCATAGTTGTAACGGAGTGGAGCAAGGTGACTACAGTCTCCGCATTCAAGCGCGACCTTTTTGCATATGACTTGATCTGTTTCAATTTCAAGACGGCTGAAGGAAGTCTCCAGGTGGATGAGGAAATGGAGAACTTCGATACCTTGATCGATGCTCTCCCGACCTATTTACCTGGCGCGCTAAGCAAAGCAGAGTGGTGGGGCATTGTCGTAAATCCGGCCTTCACCACCAACTGGACGACCCTTTACACCGCGAGGTAGCCCCCATGGCAAACAGTTTAGGCACCGACATTCTCATCCAGGCGCCAGACCCGAAGCAGGCTGCGGCATTCTACGTCGATCATCTCGGCTTCGAGATCACCGGCGAAGAGTCCCAGATGATCAGCCTTCACGGACGCCACATCAACCTGTTCATCGAGCGCGGTCCCGCGCTGGGGCCTGTCCTCGAAGTCACAGTGGACAGCGTCGAAGCCGCCCGGCAGCGGCTTACAAAACTCGGCTGCGAAGTCGTCAAGGATGAACCCGATTTTCCGCGATGCTACATCAAAGATCCCTTCGGCCTGATCTACAACCTGACGGCCTAGTCTCCCGAGTTTGTATTTCATCCACAAAATGAACTGTCATCCTGAGCGACTGGAGCGAGGCGAAAGGAGTCGAAGGACCCGCGTTTCCAACCGCCGATTTCTTCATTGAACTTTTGACTCGGGACTCAAGAGCTGAAACGGGCAAAAAACCCGCTCATCAGAAGAGGTATGATGAAACCTTGGCCGCCTCCTTACCGGAGATCGCGCGCCAAGGACCGATCGATCAACCCATGCAGGAACAAATGAAAGAATTTGAAACTGGAAGAGTCGAGATCTTCGACACAAGTCTCCGCGACGGGCTGCAGCAGCCGAATATCGACATCTCCGTGCCCAATGCCGTCGGCCTTCTTCAGCACATGGCAAGCTTCGGCGTCCACTACGCAGAGATAGGCTTTGCCGGCGCCAATCAATTCGTCTCCGACTTGACCGCCGCGCTTCATCCGGTCGAAACGGGAGCGATGAAACTGGCTCTCTTTGGCAGGACCCGCGGCCGCGACACAAAGGTTCAGGATTGGTCAGATGTCCAATTCATGATCGGTCACAAACAGCGCGTTCCCGTCGCCGTCATCGTCGTCAAATCCCGGCTGCTCGATGTAATCAAGTCGCTAGAAACTACGCCGGAAGAAAACCTGCTGATGGCCTACGAGACCGTTGAATGCCTGCAAGAGAACGGCCTTGAAGTGATCGTGGATCTTGAGCACGCCATGGACGCCGCATGCGGCCGCCGTGAAAACGGAAGCGCCTGCGAAGCCGATTTCAGCCAGCGGAGCCAGGACTACTTCTACCATATGGTTGCGCAGTGCGCCAGCCAGCAAGTCAGCCGCATCGTGGTTTGCGACACGACCGGCGGCGCCGATCCCACTGAAGTTAGCCAGGTGATCGAGGGCCTTGTGCGAAGTTATCCCGGCGCTAACTTCGGCTTTCACGGCCACACCGACCGTGGCCTGGGAGTCGCCAATGCCCGCGCGGCGATTCTTGCCGGAGCTACTCAAATCCAAGGCACCATTCTCGGCACCGGCGAACGCTGCGGCAATGTGAATCTCACCACTGTGATCGGTAGCATGCAACTAAGGGGCGAAGCTGAGTTTGTAGCTCCCGAGGCCCTCACCGGACTAACTAGCCTCGCTAACTCCGCCTACTCGGCCTTTGGGCTGGAGCCGCCGCACGGCACTCCAATCGTCGGTCCTGGGGCCTTCGGCACCTGGGCCGGCATGCATGGCAGCAGCGAAAAGAAAAACCCAGGCGCCTATCTCTGGTGCGATCCGGCTCGCGTCGGCGCCAGCCCCATAATCGGCGTCAACGGCCAATCGGGCCGGGCTAACATCGTGATGCTTTCCCAGACGCTCGGCGTTCCGCTCGATTCCGCGCAGGCACAGGCGTTGATGGACTCGAACCAGTCGATGATGGAAGGCGGCGGCTTCACGGTCAGTGAGGTCTCCTTCAAACTAGCCTGCATGAAAGTGCTCAATACTCTGCGAGATCGCTTCAGCGTCAAGAGCTGGCGGGTGCTCGATGAATCCGACGAGACCGGGAACCGCTATGTTCAGGCATCGATGCTATTGTCCGTCGGCGACTCGACGGTGACTACAACGCGAGCCGAAGGCGCCGGTCCCGTCGATGCGCTCACCAAAGCTATGCGGCATGAATTGGAAAAGTGGCACCCGTCCATCGCGCAGATGCGCTTGGGCACCTTCAGCGTCACAGCCCTCGATGTCTCGGCCCACGACACGGCAGCCCACGTCCGCGTCACCGTCAGCTTCAACGCCGACGGTCATGAACCCTGGACAACGGCGGGCGTAAGCGGGGACTTGAATCAGGCCGCGCTGATGGCCATCGTCGACGGCTTCCATTATTGGCTCATGAAAAACCCCGACTAAGTCAGCCGGGGTTCAGCATTACTCTGGTTGAACAATTACACTGGGTGCCCCAGCTCCCGATTTTGGGGCCTGGGATGCGACGAAACCTTCATGACACGAAGGTTGAAAAAAGCGCCCTCAGGCCCGTCCCTCAACTTCTGGCGCATCCAGCATCTTCAACTGATCCATCTCCTGATTAAGCTTCTCCGGCAGAGTCTTGCGCAGCTCTTCCATCTTCTGTTTCAGCTCATCCAGCTGCTTCTGATCCAGCTTGAACTCTTCCGCCTTGAAGTTCTTCCGGAACTCTTCCATCTGCTGTTTCAGTTGATCCATCTGCTTCTGGTCAAGCTTGAAATCTTCCGCCTTGAAATTCTGGCGGAACTCTTCCATCTGCTGCTTCAACGCGTCCATCTGCTTCTGGTCAAGCTTCAAGTCTTCGCTCTTGAGACTTTCGCGCAGTTTCTCAGCTTGCGCTCGCAAAGCCTCGGCTGCCGACTTCTGTGCAAGATCCTCATCGATCTCCGCCACCACCAGCGGACAATCATCATCAAGCAAAACACCATCGAAGTCGATCATGCCGCGGTGCTTCGAATCTACCTGCAGGGTCAGCGTTTGCTGCTTTCTGTCGCGCAGCACAGTCACCTGCACCGGCTTGCCCTGGTTGGCGAGCAAGGACCGGTCCCAGTCCGCGACTGTGGTAATCGCATCGCCGCCCACCTTGAGAATCACGTCAAAGGCCTTCAGCCCTGCTGTCTCAGCCTCGCTCTTGCGCGCCACCTGCTTGACCATCAGCCCGCTGGGCACGCCCAGGTACTCGGCCATCTGCGAGGTCAGCGGCTCAACCAGAGCGCCCACCTTCAGGCTGCTGCCGAAAAACGGCATATGGAATCCGCCCGGCAGCGGCGCGTCGCCTCCAGCCAGAATGCCCATCCCCGGAGCCTGCGCAAAAACGTCGCCGCCGGCGCCGATCTTGGTCCAGACATCGTGTTCCATGGCCCTGCGGTCGGCCAGCTCCACGGCCAGTGTCTGCAGGTTGCCGTCGCGGCTGATTTCGAGGCTCACTTTGCGCCCCGCAGGAATCTCTCGCAGCATCCGCCGCAGTTGCTCGGCGCCCTCGACGGCTTGCCCGTTCAGCTTGACCACCACATCGTTGACCTTCAGCCCGATCTGCCCGGCTGGAGCGTCATGATCGATCAGCGTGATAATTGCCCCGCGAACCTCCTTGAGCTTCAGCGCCTGCGCCTTCTCCTGGTCCACGTCCGCTAGGTCCACGCCCAGGTATCCCTGCGAATTCGAGTGCAGCGCCAGCGGACTCGGCTCCTCAACCCACTGAACGATCCCCCGCGCCTGCGCCAAGGCCGCGTGCGGAGTCAATGCCAGCCACGCACCCGCCCCCAGCACCGCGACAACTCCAAAACTCCGATACGGCCTCAAAAAGTCCTTCATGACATCTTCTCCCACGACTCTCGGGTCTCCCATCCTTGCCGCGCTTTTGTTTTTGCGGCTAGGGTGAGAAACCACGAACCCTATCCGGTCCGCATTCTCTTCTGACGACGCGGTCCCCGGAATGTAACTTCCACTTACTGAATCTCCGGAACCCGGTTCAAAACCTGCCTCGAAACCGTCCGGATATAGGGACTCCGATCCGAATTGGCGACCGAATTCAGCACCTGCCGCACACTCGTATCGCCCTCGACAGGCTCCAGAATGTTGATCGCCGCGGTGCGAATGCGCGAGTCGCCGTCGTACAAGAGCGCCTCCAGCACCGCATCCCGCACCCGCACATCTTCTGCCACATAAGGCTCCAGCCCTTGCAGGGCCTTTTCGCGCACACCTGCATTCTTGTCATAGCGCAGAGCCACCATCAACGCATCGCGAATCCCCTCCGCTTTGCAGCCATGTCCAGCCTTGCACTCGGCCGCCAGCAGGCCCACCGAATCGTCCCGCACTCCGGCCGAGGCCGAGTTCTGGCTGGCCAGCATCAGCAACTGACGAATCGACGGATCGTCGAGCGAGCCTTCGATCTGCTGCGGCACCAGTTGGTTGTAATGCACTTCAACCATATGGCTGTTAGGCTGCTGGACTATGCTGGAAATGCTGGCAATCTCGGCCGGCGCTGCGTTCCCCGCCGTCGAAGCCACTGCCGGCTGCACCGCCCCTCGCGCCGCCATCGTCTGCGCCGCGCGATTCTCGGCCACCTTGTAGCCGCCCAGCGAACCCGCCCCGGCTCCCACCAAGAGCAGAAGGCAGACAGCCAACGGCGCGGCCTGCAGGCTGGCAAAACTGTTTGTCACCCGCTGACCCAGGCGCTCAAACCAGCGCAGCGGCGGCAGCGCATCCAGTGCCTCTTCCAATCTCAACCGGGAGCGCGCGATCAGGTTCGCGTCCGGCTCCACAACCGGATGGGCCTCCATCAGCACCTTCAGTGCAAGCAGCTGATCTCGCTCTTTGTGGCACTCCGGGCAGCCCGTCATGTGCCGCTCCAGTTCATGTCTCTGTTCGTCGGCCAGCTCCCCATAGGCCGCCGTCACAATCCGCTCATGTGCAACTTCGCAATTCATCTCGTTACGTCCTTCCAGCCCCGAAAAAATTCAACCTGCGCCAGCGAAATCCGCATCCCCCTCAGGGAATTGCCACCAGCCACTCTATCGCAACCCCGCCAACTGCGTTCTCAGCTTCTTCGTTGCCCTGAAGAGCGTGTTCTTGGCGGTTTCTTCCGTGGTGCTCAACATCTCCCCGATGGTCCGCAACCGGAGCCCCTGGTAGTGTTTCAGCTCAAAAACCATCCGCTCTCTCGGCGTCAGCTTTTCCAAAGCCGTCTGAATCCGCTCTCCCAGCACCTTGCGGTCCAGTTCCTTCGCCGGGTTTGAAAACGACCGGTCGTCGGAGACCGAAGCCAGCACGTCGATCTCATCTCCGGAGTGGTTGACAAAAACGGCGTGGTCCTCGCGCCGCGTCTTGCGCCGCCGCAGCTGGTCCAGGCAGAGATTGGTCACAATCCGGTAGATCCACGTATAGAACGAGCACTCGAAGCGGAAATTTCCGATATACCGGTAGGCCTTCAAAAACGCCTCCTGGTAAATGTCTTCGGCGTCGTGTTCGCTGCCCGTCAGGTGCAGCGCCAGCCTGAGCACCTGTTGCTCATACTGCCGCACCAGCGAGTCAAAGGCCGCCCGCGACCCCGCCTGCGCCTCGCGAATCAACTCCATCTCTGGCGCGCGCGCCTGCGCTCGCTCCTCGGCGCTCTTCTGACCGTTCATTGCCCTGGTCGCAGCCATACCTTGGGAGGATTGTACCCTCCTGCCAGCCGGCCAAGCCATGCCGGCCGTCAATTGAGCCGGGGAAGTAGGGTAGATCGCCGCATCCGTTGCCATGAAACCTGCTCCGGGTAGTGATTATGTCCGCACTGCAATAGACGTGCAGTTCCCGTGTAGGTTAGCGGCTGGTCAGAAGGGTTAAACCTCAAATTTAACCCCAGCCTATTGACCCCTGGGTGCCCTATCCTTGCGCAGTTTTATCGCGCAAGGGTGGGATACCACGATCCTCGAAAGGCCCTGCTCACCAGCAACAAAGGCCAGCCTCTCAGGCTGGCCTTTGCTTTGGTTTGAATCCCTGCGATTGTCTATCTGTTGCGGCGCGACCCACCCAGTGAAAGCACCTCCAGCCTCACCGAGGCAAGCCCCGACTTGGTCATCGCCAGCTTCTCGGCGGCGCCATACGACAGGTCGATGATGCGCCCTTGGTCCCCCAGGTCGCCGCGGTCGGTGATCCGCACCACGACCGTCCGCTTGTTCTTCAGATTCACCACCCGGACTATCGAACCAAATGGAAGTGTCGGATGGCAGGCGGTCATCGCGTTCATGTCGAACCGCTCTCCGTTGGCCGTTCTTCGGCCGTTGAAGACGCCTCCATACCAGGAGGCGATGCCGTGAAACACCTTTGCCGCATGTGATCCTGCGGGTTGATGCGGCGCAAGCAAAGCAGGCGTCGCGCTTGCTACGGGAACCGCCGGGAACGCGGTTGCCGCCGGCCGGGAAATGACCGCATCCGCATGCACCGTCCGCGTGGAGATTCCCACCACCACCGCGGCCAGCACAGCAGACGAAGCTCCCGCCAACAGCCAAATCCGTAGCGAAGATTTTGAGCTCGTGTTGCTTGATTCTCGTCTTTCAACCATCTACCCATTTTACTGATTCCACGCTACTTCGCTCAACTTTAATGTGAAAAGAATTGAGGATTTCTTTCCCAAAACCGAACTGATTTTGGAGAAGTCCCGCTTAACCCTTTTCCTTCCCGCAACTTGCAATCTGCACTAAAGATGGTGCAAATCCAGGTTGACCCTGGGGCCCGCGGGCCGATCCTCTCTCTTCCACCCAATCCTGCTGCCGGACGGGAAACTCTCTCCAAGGCAACACAGCCCCCGCAATCCACCCTCGGCGAACCGGTCCGTCCCGCGCACGGCAACTTTTGTGAGCGTAACGGTGTCTTTACTCAGCGAGTGGATTTTCCTTGGGGAGGGTATCCCTTTGAGCCGTCTAGGTTTCGTTCTGCGCGCTCCCGCACCGGCCCACTGGTTTTCACTCTCTGAAGCGCCAAATTGACCAGAGCGCACCGCCCAAAAACCGGTTTTGCAGATTATTTCTCCTCTCCTGCTAGCGTGAAAATTACGATCCAAACCAACAGGGGGACAGATGAAACTCAGCACCGCGGGAATGGAGTTGCTCAAGCAGGCGGAGGGCTTCCGCAATCGTGTGTATAAGGATGTGGCCGGGATTCCGACCATCGGCTACGGCCATCGGCTGCTCCACCTGGAGTCGTTTCCAGACGGCATCGACGAAGAGCAGGCCTCCGAGCTCCTGATGGCGGATGTGCGCGATGCCGAGCAGGCCGTCGAGCGCATGGTAAAGGTTCCGCTGGCGCAGGGCCAGTTTGACGCCCTGGTGGACTTCCTGTTCAATCTCGGCGCGGGCCGCTTCGCCACTTCAACCCTCCTCAAAGTCCTCAACGCGGGAAGGTACTCGGACGCCGTGGAGCAGTTGCTGCTCTGGGATCGCGCCGGCGGCCAGCAGATCGCCGCCCTCAAGGCCCGCCGCGAAGCCGAGGCAAAGCTCTGGACCGCCGATGCCCAGAAAAAGGTAGCCGCCTGAGGGAACCCCCTACCCCCTATTTATATTTTCAAAACCTGAGCCACTTGCAAAATGCCCTGCGCACTCAGGCGAAATCGCATTCTTCGCCGCTTTGATTAAGCGGTGTATGATTCTGGGGCGTGAGAGGAGCCGGAT
>Ga0181535_10003786_pt1 | contig 17317 bp, 12 predicted proteins | sample PEATcosm2014_Bin_44_FD_119774 | JGI IMG/M metagenome (GOLD analysis project Ga0181535, IMG submission 119774) | Peatland microbial communities from MTU Mesocosm Facility, Houghton, MI, USA - PEATcosm2014_Bin17_30_metaG | ecosystem: Environmental > Terrestrial > Soil > Wetlands > Peat | place... | reverse complement strand
TAGAAATCGTCTGGACCCATCGGCATGTCATTGGCGGTCCAGCCAAATAGTGAGTTGTAAAAGCTCTTGGCGGCGTTCTGATCGCTGGTATAAAGCTCGAGCCAGCAAAAAGCTCCGGGCGGATGGCTGTCGATGATGCGTCCCATACGTGGAAGTGCCTCCTGGTTGATTTGTGTTCTTTAAGTGCCCAATATATGTATCTTAACCTCTTTGGGGGCTTCCCGTCTCGCCAAATCGCGCGGCTCCAAAGCGATGCGCTCGAACTGGCGGTAAAAGCCCTCTCCCGTGGGCAGAGGGCTGCTTATTTAACGGGGGCGTAGACGCCCAGGAATGCCAGCGCCAGCGCCCAGGCCTGTCGTGCGGCGTTGGGGTTGTAACTCGAGCGCGCATCGCAGAAGAATCCGTGATCGGCGTCCGAGAATTCGACATTCACGAAGGGCTTGCCCGCCGCGCGAATTGCGTCAGTCACCGCGCGGGTCACTTCGGGGCCCAGGTGTTTATCCAAGCCACCCCACAAGAGCATCTGCGGAGCGTGCAAGTCGCCGGCACGATCGAGCAGTCCGGGGCTGAACGGGTTGGGGGCAATCCCGCCGCCGTAAAAGGAGATGGCCGCGCTCACGGGAAGAACCACATTGGTGAGAACCGCCACGCGCCCGCCCATGCAAAAGCCGACGCAGGCGATCTTCTGGCCCTGACTCGCAGGCTGCGCGCGCAGCCATTCGTAAGCAGAGCGGACGTCAGCTTCGAGGTCTTGATGAGTTAGTGCGATCACATGAGGCTTAGCTAAGTCGAACTTATCGTAGGTTCCTTCGAAGCCGGGCGCGGTACGATGAAACAGGTCGGGAGCAAGCGCGAGGTATCCTTCGCGCGCAAAGCGTTCCGTAACATCCCGGATGTGCGCGTTGACGCCGAAGGCTTCGTGATACACCAGCAAGCCGGGGTAAGGGTTCGCATCTTCAGGACGGGCCACGTAGACGCGCATCGCTGTCCCGTCTGCAACCTTCAGGGTGATCCAATCAGTCTTGATTGCCGCCATTCAATTCTCCTTCTTGGTTTGGGTTCACTGAAACTGCCTGTCCGGTCATTTCTTCGGGCGGATCGCCTCCCGCCATCGACTGGGCCAGGATCAGCCGGCGAGCTTCGCCGCGCATGCCCGGCCACGCCAACGCGAACGCCACACCTCCGGCAAGACTGACGATGCCGCCCAGCCTGATGGTCAGCGGCGCGCCCACGTGCTGCGCGATCGCTCCCGAAAGCAACGCGCCAAATGGCGCCATGCCCATGAACATCATCGAGTAGACGGCCATGACGCGGCCGCGCAATTCATCCGGGACCATGGTTTGGATCAAAGTATTTGAGGAGGCCATTTGCAGAATCATGCAAAACCCGGCGGGCATAACCAGCATCACGGAAAGCCAGAATCGGTGCGAAAAGGAAAAGAGAAACAGCGAGGCGCCGAATCCCATGGCCGCGAACATGATCCATCTTCCCAGGCCGCGCACGCCGTGGCGCGTGGCCAGCGCCATGGTTCCGGCCAGCGCCCCAATTCCCGCGGCGCCCATCAGCATCCCCAGTCCGCGCGCTCCGCTGTGCAGGATTCGGTCCGCGAAAATCGGCATCAGCACCATGTAAGGCATGCCGGTGAGGCTGACCAGGCCCAGCAGAAGCAGCAGGGCGCGGATGGGCGCATTGCGGGCTACCCAGCGGAATCCCTCCACAATACTGTGCAGTCCGGAGCGCTGCTTGTCCCGCGGGCGTGGCGTTACGACCATCAACAACAGCCCGACAATCACCGCAATGTAGCTGACCCCGTTGGCAAAGAAGCACCAGCCTTCCCCGATCGCCGCCACCGTGACTCCCGCCACGGCCGGTCCCAGGATGCGCGCCCCGTTCACCATGGCGGAATTCACAGCGACGGCGTTGACAATATCCTTCGGGTTCACCATCTCTACGATGAATGCCTGGCGGGTGGGAATGTCGAGCGCGTTCACCAGACCACCGCACGAGGCCAGCACCATGATCTCCCACACCTTGATGTGGCCCAATAAGGTCAGCGCAGCGAGGATGAACGCCAGCACCATGGCGCTGGTTTGAGTGCCGATGACAATCCGATGGCGGCTTCTGCGGTCTGCCACCATGCCGCCAATCGAAGCCAGGAGGAAAACCGGGATCTGCCCCGCAAAGCCAACCAGGCCCAGCAGCAACGAGGAGCCTGTAAGGCGGTAAACCAGCCACGATTGCGCCACGGACTGCATCCAGGTGCCGACCAGGGAGATGATTTGGCCGCTGAAGAACAGCCGGAAATTGCGGTAGCGCAGGGCACGGAACATCGCCGGGACGCGGCTCTGCGCCTCGCCCGGCGCCGCGTCACTCGCTTGCGGCGCGGCGATGGCGGGACGCCCCTGCCCGTCTTCACTTGCGGTGGCCATGGTTTCATGATACTGGAGGCGGCCAAGGTTGAGCAAAAACTCCTTGTGGCGCCGGCCTCGACGATTTTTGTTCGCCGCGGAGCGGCTTTGGCATACAATTCTGCCTTTTTCAGCATTTGGACACATTCAACTGGAGGACAACCGTGTACCACACAACACTCAAAGCCAGGTCAACCGCGGTGCTTTGCTTCAGCGCGCTGTTTGTTGGTGCTCTCAGTCTGCGAGCCGACGTGAAGCTGCCCAGTCTTCTCTCGGACGGCATGGTGCTTCAGCAAGGAATGAAAGTGAACATTTGGGGAACCGCCGACCCGGGTGAGCAGGTCACGGTCACTTTAGGAGATCAGCGCCTGAGCGGCACGGCCGACAATGAGGGCAAGTGGCAGGTGAAACTGGGGCCGCTCAATCCCGGCGGGCCTTTCACCATGACCATTGCCGGCAAGAATACCGTTACCCTGCACGACGTGCTGGTGGGCGAAGTCTGGGTTTGCTCCGGCCAGTCCAACATGGAAATGCCTGTGCAGGGATGGGGAAGCGGTGTGGTCAACTACCAGGACGAGGTAGCCCATGGCGATCACCCCATGCTCCATTTGTTTACGGTCCAGAAGGCCGTGTCCGGGAAGCCGCAGCGGGACGTCCAAGGCTATTGGGTGGCGGCCCGCCCGCAGACGGTGGCCGACTTCTCAGCCGTCGGGTATTTCTTTGGACGCGAGCTGCTCAGCGTGTTAAATGCGCCGGTAGGCCTGATTCACAGTTCCTGGGGTGGGACTCCGGCGGAAGCTTGGACGAGCCGCGCCACGCTCGAATCCGACCCCGCCTACCAATCCATCCTGGAGGCGGGAACAAAACTGCTTTCGCCTTACCCCAAAGGCTTCCAGGACTACTCTGCACAGCTTGAGCAGTGGAGGAAGGATTCCGACCATGCCGAATCCACCGGGGCGCCAGTCGCTGCCCCGCCCACAGTTCCTGATGATCCCCGGCGTAATCCCTGGCGTCCCGCTGGCCTCTATAACGCCATGCTCATGCCGCTGACCGCGTATGCCATCCGCGGCGCCATCTGGTACCAGGGAGAATCGAATGCCGACCGGCCCGCGCAATATCGCAAGCTCTTTCCAGCCATGATTGGCGACTGGCGGCGCGCCTGGGGAGAGGGCGACTTCCCTTTCCTCTTCGTGCAGCTTGCCAACTGGGGAATCTATAGTCCTCACTCGAATTGGCCGGAACTGCGGGAGGCCCAACTCCAAACGCTTTCGCTGCCCAAGACCGGGATGGCGGTCACCATCGACATCGGCGACGGGAGCGATATTCACCCCAAGGATAAGCAAGACGTCGGCTACCGCCTTGCCTTGGCCGCGCAGGCTATCGCTTACGGCCGGGACGTGATCTACTCAGGCCCGGTCTATGAGTCCATGGCTGCGGAGGGTGACAAAATCCGTTTGCGGTTTAAGGATGTTTACGGCGGGCTGGTGACCAGGAACGCGTCGCCTAATGTGAGCGGCTTCGAGATCGCCGGTGACGACCATAAATTCACTGGCGCGCAAGCCAGGATCGACGGCGACACGCTTGTCGTGCGCAGCGAAAAGACACCGCATCCCGTCGCCGTGCGCTATGCGTGGGGGATGAACCCCTCGTGCAACCTGTACAACCGCGCCGGCCTGCCTGCCTCGCCGTTCAGGACGGACAACTGGGAAGAGTGATGGAATCGGGTGATCGGAAAACCCCGCATTCTGTCATTCTGAGCGAAGCGAAGAATGCCTGCAGTTGTATTTTCTACGAACTGCGGAGATCCTTCGTCGTCCGTCGGCTGACGGACTCCTCAGGATGACAGGGAAAAGGGCTTCTCGGCAGCCTGAATGCCCGTTCACCCGATCTTTTCATTCCCCCTTCCCTGCGGTGACGGTCTCAACTTCCGTGCCCGGTGAGGACAGTAAGGCAGAGGTTGTAAGGGTGGCAAGGGTGGCCGCAACCACTGCCGCGGGCGGATCGTCCGGGCCTTTGACCAGCGCGCCCTGTTCCTCCTTAACGAACGACAGTTTGGAGCCATCCGGCGAACGGTCGACCGTGATCAGGTCCCCCAACTTGATTTGGCGTGTCGCCAGCAGATTGGAAATGGGAAACACCAGGTAGCGCTCAATGGCGCGCTTCAGGTGCCGTGCTCCGAATTTCTGGTCTGTTCCCTCCTGCAAAAGAAAGTCGCGAGCGGCCGGCGTGCAGACAAACACAAAGGGGTTCCCTTCCGTCGCCGCCATGATGCGATCTTGCACCCGCCCCAGCTCGATATCCAGGATCTTTTGCAGGCTGTCGCGATTCAGTACGCGGAAGACAATCACCTTGTCGATGCGGTTCATGAACTCCGGCGAGAATTTCCGCCGCGAAGCCTCCATGGCGGTCTGGTAAATCTTCTGGTCCAATTCCTCTTCGTGGTTGTCCGGCCCGGGGGAAAAACCCATTCCTCCCCTCATCAATCTCATTAATTCCTGTGAGCCCAGGTTGGAGGTGAGGAAGATCATGGAGCGGGAAAAGTCCACTCGCCGGTTGTCGCCCAGGGTGAGGGTGGCCTTATCCAGGATGCCGAGCAAGAGTTGCCATAAGGCGTCAGAGGCCTTCTCGACTTCGTCGAACAACACCAGGGACAGCTTGACTCGATCGGAGTAATGGCGCTCCAGGACGTCTTGCGTGATCAGCGGCTGCGTCTCGCGGTGTCCTACATAGCCAGGCGGCGAGCCAATCAACTTGGCAACCTCGTGACTGTGCTGAAACTCTGCACAATCCACCTTGACGACAGCCTTGGAATCGCCCAAGAGCACTTCCGCCGCAGCCTCCACCAGGCGCGTCTTACCCGACCCGGTGGGACCCAGGAAGAGCAGGTTCACCAAGGGCCGCCCGGGCGTCGAGAGCCCCGCCATGTAGACCTGATAGACGCGTGCCAGCCTGCGCACGGCACGCTCCTGCCCAACCACCCGCTCCAGAAGCGCCTTTTCAAAATCCCGCACCTCCGGACTGTTCTGTGTTGGATCGAGCAATACTTGGCGTCCGCCCATATTCATCCTCCGCGCGCCCTATAGGGCGCTCCCTTGACTCGGCGCAGTTCGTTCAGTTTCACGTCCAGCGTTCCACGAAGCAGCTTGAGACCCGATATGAATTCTGACGAGAGCCCCGGTTCCTTCGTGAAATCAAGAACCGGCAACGGCAAATCGGCCAAGTCGAAATGAAGGCTACGCACCGCCGCGACCAGGTCGCGGAGATACTGAGAATTGTTCGTTAGGGGTTGCTCCAGATCGCTCGAGGATTTCTCGTTCAACCGCTTCCAATCAAGCTGTAAAAAGGGGTGTTTGGCACTAACCCCCTTGATGATTTCGTCGGTAATACGCGGCCGCCGGCCAAGGCTGGCAAGATGGAGCTGCTCCACGTGTTCGCCCTTACGGACGTTGTGAACCAGGTAATACGTCCGGCCGCGTTTGCGCACAAAAGCCATCGCGCTCTTCCGCCTGTGCACTTTCATTCGGCTCAAGACCTTCCCGAGTTCATCCGCTTCCTCCCAGGATCAGGCCATGCGCTCGTAGTGGACAATATTCCACCACATAGGCTTAGATGCAAAGTCGAAATTTTTGTCGCTGGAATAAAAGCTGTATATCGGCAGGAAATTCGCTGTATATTCGTAGAGGTCATCACCTGAGAAAATCCAGGACCCCCCGGCGACGCGACGCCATACGGAGAAGCGGCGCCAGAGGCTACACAACCAAGGAGCTTGCAACTCCCATCGGGAGTCGGAGCTGAGGAGGAATGCCCATGTTTAAAGAGTTCAAAGAATTTGCCATGCGTGGAAACGTGCTCGATATGGCGGTTGGTATTGTGATCGGCGCGGCCTTCGGCGGGATCGTGACGTCGTTCGTCAACGACATGCTGATGCCGCCCATCGGATTGCTTTTGGGCAGGGTCGACTTCTCGAACCTGTTCATCAACCTCAAGGGCAGCTACCCCAGTGTGGCGGCCGCCAAGGCCGCAGGAGCGGCGACGCTCAACTACGGCATGTTCATGAACACGGTGATTAACTTTCTCATCGTGGCGTTAGCCGTTTTCATACTGGTGCGCCAAGTCAACAGGCTGTTCCCCAAGCCCGTTCCGGCCCCCGCGCCTGCCATGAAGAATTGCAAGTTCTGCTTCTCGTCGATTCCGGCGCAGGCGACGCGGTGCCCCCATTGCACGTCGGACCTGAAGACGGCGTGAGATAGGTGGCGGGCGCCAGGCCCGAGGGAAGGCGCTGTCAGCTATCAGCCTTCAGCAGACGTGTTGGTGGCGGTTTGTAGCGTTATCCTATGTCTGGAGGTAGCGCCGACCTTTAGAGCCTGCCCTCAGCGAAGCGAAGGGTTGGCAACTGCCCCGATAGGTCGGGGCGCTACGCGTCAACCCAGAACGGCACGCCGTTTCTTGCTACCGTTTCTTGGTAACTGATCGGCGGTAGCCCCTCCGTGCTATAATTCAGCCGTCGGCGGCCGTCTTCGCTCGCGGTGTTGCTGATGGCTGACGGCTGAAGGCTGAAAGCTTCCCAGGAGGAAGGAATGGCAATCAAGTCTTTTGACAAGGTCTGGCACAACGGCGAATTCATTCATTGGAACGACGCCACCATCCACGTTGCGTCGCACGTCGTCAGCTATGGTTCCTGCCTTTTCGAAGGCATTCGCTGCTACGACACTCCGGCAGGCCCCGGCATCTTTCGTCTTAAAGAGCACACGGACCGGCTGGTGAATTCCTGCAAGATTTATCGGATGGGGCTCGACTTTACGCGCGATCAGCTTTCCCAGGCAATGGTCGAACTGGTCCAGGTGAACAGCATCAAGCATTGTTACATTCGCCCGGTGATCTTTCGCGGTCTCGGCGAAGTCGGTGTGAATCCTTTGAACAACCCCATCGAGATTTACCTGCTCGCCTGGGAGTGGGGGAAATATCTGGGCGACGATGCGCTGCGGAAGGGAGTTGACGTCTGCATCTCCTCCTGGCAACGCATTGCGCCCAACACGCTGCCGGCCATCGCCAAGGCTGCCGCGAATTACATGAATTCCCAACTGATCAAAATGGAGGCGGTCACGAACGGCTACGCGGAAGGCATCTCACTGGATGCCTCGGGCCAGGTCAGTGAAGGGAGCGGTGAAAACCTCTTCCTGGTGCGGGGCGGGAAAATCGTCACGCCGCCGTTGTCCTCTTCGATCCTTCCCGGCATTACGCGCGATTCCGTCCTCACGCTCGCTCAGGAACTCGGTTACCCAATCGTCGAGCAGGTCATCTCCCGCGAGATGCTTTACATCGCTGACGAAGTCTTCTTCACCGGCACCGCGGCGGAGATCACTCCGATTCGCTCCGTGGACCGCATCGTGGTGGGCAAGGGTGAGCCGGGCCCGATTACTCGCAGCCTGCAAGCTCGCTTCCTTTCGATTGTGCAGGGCCAGGCGGAGGACAAGTACGGCTGGCTCACGCTCTGTCACCAGCCCGTTGGCGCCGCCCGCTAGAGTAACAGGCTGATGAAAAGAGCTACCTGCCCTTAAGACGTGTAGGGGTAGGGCTTGCCCTACCCGGCGCATGAGGGGGACGGCAAGCCGTCCCCCTGCAAGCTCAGAATGGCAATTGGCTGGCGCTATTCATCCGCCGGCCAAGGAACAATCATGGGCAGTGAACGAGTGACCGTTGACACCTTGCTACGGGTCGCCTGTGAGGAGGAGGCTTCCGACCTGCACTTGAAGGTGGGGAACAATCCTTACATCCGCGTGGACGGAGATCTCCGCGCCCTCGACCAATACCCGCACATCACTCCTGAAGACATGCTGGACTATGCGTTCAGCATCATGAACAGCCGCCAGAAGGCCAAGTTCAAGGAAAACACTGAAATCGATATGCCGTATGGCATCGCGGGTCTGGCGCGATTCCGGGTGAACATTTTTCAGCAGCGCGGAAACGTCGGCATGATCTTCCGCGTGATTCCCACGGATATTCGCACCTTCAGCGAACTTTCCCTGCCCAAGGTCATGGAGAGGATCTGCCAGGAAACCCGTGGCTTGGTGCTGGTGACCGGAACGACCAGTTCCGGCAAGTCAACGACTCTGGCGGCCATGGTCGATTACATCAATTCCACTCGCACCGAGCACATCATTACCATCGAAGACCCGATTGAGTTCCTGCATCGCGATAAGAAAGGACTGGTGAGCCAGCGGGAAGTGGAAGTAGACAGCGCCAGTTTCGCCGCCGCCCTGCGCTCCGCTCTTCGCCAGGATCCTGACGTGATCCTGGTGGGTGAAATGCGCGATCTGGAAACCATTCAGACCGCGCTGCTGGCTGGCGAGACTGGCCACCTGGTTTTTTCCACTTTGCACACCACCGATGCCACAGAGGCGGTGCAGCGCATCATAGCCGTCTTTCAGCCGGCCGAGCAGAAGCGAGTGCGCCTGCAATTGGCCAGCACGCTTAAGGCCGTCGTTTGTCAAAGGCTTGTCAGGAAGAGCGACGGCATCGGGCGCGTGCCGGCGGTGGAAGTCCTGCTCTCCACCGAGTACATCCGGGATTGCATTGTCACCCCGGAAAAAACCCGTCTCATCCGGGAAGCCCTGGCTTCCGGCGCATCCCAATACGGGATGCAGACCTTCGACCAGTCACTTTATGAACTCCACTCTCATGGGTTGATCACTCTCCAGGAAGCCCTGGCAAACTCGTCCAATCCCGACGAGTTCAAGCTGCGCATCTCCGGCGTGCGAGGCACCTTGGATGCCGCGCGCGACGCCATGGAAAGGGCCATTGAGGTGGAAAGGTTTGCGAAGAGATAACGAAGCTCCTCCAGACCCGCTCAATACGGCCCTGCGCATGCTGGCCCGCCGTCCGTACTCCCTGGCCGAAATGCGTCGCGCGCTGGAACGCAAGTTTCCAGATTCAGACCAGGTCCGCACCGCGATCGCCCGCCTGCGTGAACTCCACTACCTCGACGATAAGCAGTTCGCCGAACAATACGCTTCTTCGCTGGCCCGCAACCGCGCCTTTGGGCGCTGGCGCATCCGCCGCGAACTGAAAGCCAAGCTCGTTGACTACCGCCAGATTGAACCCGCCCTCTCACAGGCGTTCCAAGAGACAAGTGAGCACGATCTGCTGGAACAGTCCCTCGACAAGAAACTCCGCACCCTGCACCTGCCCCTGACGCGCGCCAAGTTGGCCACGCTTTGCCAAGGCCTGTTGCGGCGCGGATTTCGTGGCGCGGATATTATGAAGGCGGTGCGCCGGCGGCCAGAACTCAAGACCATTGCTGACGATCAGGAGCCGATTGAGGACGAAAGTCTTGAAGAGGAAAACCTGAAGTTAGATCAGTGATCGTGTTCCCCGTTCTAAGTCGTTGATCTGCCCTCTCCCATTTACGCACGACCAGCGCTCTCCCGTGTGGAGAGCGCTAGTCGCGCTCGAGGCAGTCAGCTGGCTGAGCGTGAGAGGGCAAGGGCTGTCCGCGCGTAAGCGCGGGAGGCCGGGTCGTGCAAAACAGCGCGCCATTTCCGGGCGCGCGGGTGGCTAGTTTTCCGGCTTCCCGTTGGTATCATAGACTTCCACCGACCCGTATTTCTCCAAAACCTGGCGGATGGTCTGCTTCTGATCGTTGCCGGGTTGTTTCGGGTCGGCCACGCACACGATTTGGAGGTGAGGGAGGTCCACATACTTCTGGGCTGCGGTTTGCACAGCCTCCGGCGTCGTGGCTGCCACCTCCACCGGATAACGGTCCCAATAGTCCATGGGCAAGCGTTCGTCCTGCACAATCATCCAGTCCAACAATACCGCCTGCGTCTGTTCGAGCGAGAGCGCAAAGCTCGCCACAATCGCGTGGCGCGCCTCGTTGAGCTCGGCGTCGGGCACTTTCTGGTCCCGGATGCGCTTGAATTCCGCCATCAATTGCTCCATCGAGCCGTCGGTGACGGCGTTGCGCACCTCGGTGTTGGCCGCCCACACCTCGCGGTATTTATCGTCACCCACGCGGCTGTAGGCTCCATAAGTATAACCGTGTTCCTCGCGCAGATTGAGGAACAGGCGAGCCTGCGGGCCACCGCCCAGCACCTGGTTCATCACCCTCAGCGCCGCATAATCCCGGTCGATGCGCCGCGCGCCATAATTGCCCGCCAGGATGTCGGTCTGCACCGAGTCGGGCCGGTCGACGAGATAGATTTTGGTGGGGGCAGGCGGCGGAAGATGGCTCCAATCGTCTGCCGGTACCGGCTGGCCTTTCCAGTCTCCGAAATACTTGCGGATGAGCCCCATGATTTCGTCCTGCTTCACGTCGCCCGATACGCCCAGGATGGCATTGCTGGGCACGTAGTAGCGGTCGTGAAACTCCCTCAGGCGCTCGGGCGTGGCAGTTTTGATGGACTCCGGTGTGGGGAGTGTGACCGAGGCCGGGAAACCCTGGTAGACGGCTTTGCGGAATCTCTCCTCGCCCAAGACGTATGGCTGGGAGCGCTCCTGCTCGAGGTCGGAAAGCTGCCGCTTCTGGTACTTCTCCAGTTCGTCGCTGGGAAAGGTCGGGTTCAGCACCACGTCGCTCATCAGTTCGAGAATCTGCCCCGCGCTGGGCGCCAGACCCGAGGCGTTCACACCGGAACTGGTTGAGCCGAAGCCCGCATACGAGTTCAGTGTGGCGCCGATGTTGTCCACATCGGCCGCCAATTGCGCGCTCGTCCGATGCGTGGTTCCCTCGCGCAGCATTTCAGCGGTGAAGTTGGCCAAGCCCGGCATGTCCTTCGGGTCTGACATGTCACCGGCCCCAATCCTGAGCACGAAGTTCACCATGGGCAGCTTGTGCCGCTCGATAACCAAAACGGTCAGCCCGTTAGGAAGCTTCGTCACCACCGGCCGGGGCAGATGAACCTTGAGGGTTTCATTGCTTACCGGAGCACGGTTGAGGCGCACGACCTTCGAGAGTTGAGCGGCATGTTGCTCCTGCCCACCCTGCTGGCCCAAGGCCGTGACCGCCCCAAACAGGATGGTGAGGAATGGGAGCGCAAGGAAGGTTCGAAGATTACGTTGCGTCGCCATGTTATTCCCCTCCTTGGTTCGCTTGCGCTTTTTTGCCAGGCTGCGTCGAAGATTTCGCCGCCGGCAGGTCCGTAACTATCACGCGTTCGTCCGCCACCAGGTATTTCTCGGCCGCAGACTTGATCTGGTCTGCGGTCACGGCATCGTACTTGTCCAAGGCCGTGTTGATGAGGTTCGGATCGTCAAAGTAGACGGTGTCAGTGGAAAGCCGTATCGCCTCACCGAGGTCGTTCTGCCGCGATTGGATCTGGGCGCGTAAAACCTGGGTGCGGGCCTTTTCAAGTTCCTGTGCCGTGATGCCATCCTTTTGCACGGCCGTGACGTCCTCCAGAATCGCATTTTTCAGGTCCTCCGGCTTTACGCCCGGGGGCAGGAAGGCATAGATGTAAAGCATGCTCGGGCCGCGGCGCGCGTCCGCTTGCACGAATACCCGAGTCGCCAGTTGCTTGTCTTTCACCAGGTGCTGGTAGAGCCTGGAACTCTGTCCCTGGCCGAGAACGTTGGCGAGCATGTGCATGGCGTAACTATCCGGAGTGTTTCCCGCCGGAATGTGGTAACCCATGATCACCAGGGGCGAGCGGGCGAGAGGATCCATGATGGTCTCCGAGCGTTCGCCGTAATGTTCCGGCTCTGTCATATCCACCGGAGGCGGCGCCGGTTGCGAGGAAATATCGCCAAAATACTTCTTGACTTTCTCCAGAGCTTCCGCCGGGTCCAGATCACCCACCAACGCCAGCACCGCGTTGTTGGGGGCGTAATAGATGCGGAAAAAGTCCTTCACGTCCTCGACCGATGCCGCATTCAGGTCTCGCATCGAACCGATGGTGGAGTGCTTGTAGCCGAAGTTGTCGTAAGCGAGGTTGTCCACCTCCTCGAAGGCGTGTCCGTAAGGCTGGTTGTCTTCGCCAACCCGTCGTTCCTCTTGCACCGCATTGCGCTGGTTGTCGAGATTCGATTGGTTGACGGCCAGCGCTCGCATCCGATCGGCCTCCAGATACAGAGCCAAATCTAACTGATTCTTGGGCAGCGACTCGAAATACGTCGTGCGATCTTCGTTGGTGGTGCCGTTCATATTGCCGCCATTATTCAGCACCAGTATAAAGTGCTCGCCCTTACCCACATTTTCCGAGCCTTCGAACATCATGTGCTCGAACAAGTGAGCGAAGCCCGTGCGGCCGGGCCGTTCGTTGCGCGATCCTGCGTTGTAGGTCACATCGATTCCGAAGACGGGCGCGGTGCGGTCCACAGCGATGATCACGCGCAGGCCGTTCGCGAGCTTCTGGTCCGTGAATTCGACTGTTGGTAGCTTGGGTTGGTCCGCCCTCAGTGCTCCCGCGACCAAGCAAACGAGGAAGGGCAGCCACCCGCCAATTTTGAGTTTTTTCATTGTTGGCCCCCGGCAAGCTCGTGTGATTCCTTCTCGAGCCTGCTTTCGTATTCCGAGCGTGTCGAAAGACTGGGAATGGTTATTACGGATTTCAAGGGTATACTTCGACCCAAGGACAAGATACTCCCTACCGTGCCTAAACGCAACCGGGCCCCGGATTTTCCCGTGAAGGGGCAACCCTTGTGGTTACCCGAAATTCATCGTTCACTATTTATCGTTGATAATTCATAATGAACACGACTATGACATCCAATGAAATCAGGTCCAGGTTTTTGAAGTTTTTTGAGGCGCGCGGCCATCGCGTCCTGCCCTCCTCGTCGCTCGTCCCGGCGAACGACCCTACGCTGCTCTTCTCGAACGCGGGCATGAACCAGTTCAAGGACGTCTTCCTGGGACGGGAGAAGCGCGACTACTCGCGCGCCACGACTTCCCAGAAATGCGTGCGCGCGGGCGGCAAGCATAACGACCTGGAGCAGGTCGGACGCACCACGCGGCATCACACCTTTTTCGAGATGCTGGGGAATTTTTCCTTCGGGGACTATTTCAAGAAAGAAGCCATTCCCTGGTCCTGGGAACTGGTCACCCAGGGTTACGGGATTCCCATCGATAAGCTCTACGTCACCGTCTTTCGCGAGGACGACGAGGCGGAAGAAATCTGGGCTAACGACGTTGGCGTGGCGCGCGGACGCATCTTCCGCATGGACGAGCACGACAATTTCTGGGCCATGGGCGATACCGGCCCCTGCGGGCCGTGCTCGGAGATTCACTACGACCTGGGGCCCGCCGCCAGCAGCCTGGGACACACGGATTGCGCCTTCCCTTGCCCTCAGGACTGCGGCCGCTACGTCGAACTCTGGAACCTCGTCTTCATGCAATTCAACCGCGACGATCAGGGCGTCATGACTCCCCTGCCCCGCCCCAGCATCGATACCGGCATGGGACTCGAACGCCTGGCTTCCGTGTTGCAAGGAAAACTCTCGAACTTCGATACGGATTTGTTCCGGCCCTTGATCGACGAAGCCGCGGCGCTCGCCAACCTGGAGTACGGCCCGAATCACGATTCGGATGTCTCTCTCCGCATCATCGCCGACCACGCGCGCGCCACCACCTTCCTGATTTCCGACGGCGTGCTGCCCTCCAACGAAGGCCGCGGCTATGTGCTGCGCCTCATCATGCGGCGCGCCTTGTACCACGGCCAGACTCTCGGCTTGAATGAGCCGTTCCTCTTCAAGATGTCCGGCCACGTCGTCCAGATGATGAAAGACGCTTACCCAGAACTGCTCGAGACGGAGCGGCACGTCGCAAAGGCGGTTCGGGCCGAGGAAGAGCGATACGCCCACACAACGCGAATCGGACTCGAGCGCTTGGAGACCGTGCCGGTGGTGGTGAGCAGCGGCGAGGAGTTGACGTTTCACCTGGCGAAGCGTCTGCACAGACCCATTTCCACGCACGCGCCTTATGGGTATGAAGGCTCAGGCCTTTGGAGCACATTTGAAGGAAGGCACAATATCCACGCCACGGACGACGAGCGTGCAGCCTTTGAGGAATTCAAGGTGCTATGGACACGATTCCGGTCCGACCTTACGAAAAAGGTGTTCGACGACGTGTCAGCCTATCTGCCCGAGGGCGTGTCGCGGCACGAGTGGATGGACTCATTTAAAGTCACGCTTTTCCAAGAATTCCACGCCCTCCCGCCGTATGCGAGCTTCAAGGAAGCACTTCAAAAGGTCCGTGATAGAGTTAAAGACAATCCCCTGCTCTGCGACGCGCTTGATTTCCTTATGCGGAGGTTTCCGCCTCGCGGCATCGCCGCATGGATCCCCGGCGACGAGCTTTTCAAAATGCACGATACATTCGGTCTGCGCCCAGAATTCATCAACGATCTTGTCAGCATCTACGGCTTTGCAGTTGATCAGGCTGGCTACGACCTGGAAATGGGACGGCAGCGCGAGCGGGCCCGCGCGACCCGGAAGGAGCAGATACGTGAGGTTTCTCACGGAGCCGACGCTTTCATCGTGGTTTCGAACTTCCGACAACTCGCGGAGATACATCCCACGAGATTCGTCGGCTACGAAGAGACAACTTCGACGCGCTGTCGGGTCGTGGGAATCTTCGATCGTGAACAATCCCTCGGGCGGATGGAGCCTGGGACGACGCGTGACCTTGTACTGGATCATACCCCGTTTTATGCCGAGGCGGGTGGCCAAGTAGGCGACACCGGACAGCTCCTGCAGCCCGATACCGGACGCGAAGTTGCCCTTGTCACCGGCACCTACTCACCCGTCAGCAACCTCACCGTTCACAAGGTGGTGGCCCGCAGCATCTTGCACGTCGGCGACCTCGTGACAGCCCAGGTGGCTGTCGGGCGGCGCGACGCAATCCGCCGCAATCATACGGCGACACATCTGCTGCACGCAGCGTTGCGACTGACGCTGGGTCCACACGTGAAGCAGGCGGGATCACTCGTCGAGCTCGAGCGCTTACGTTTCGACTTTACCCACTACGCGGCGCTGGACGAGCAGGACCTACTTGATATCGAAAATATCGTGAACGAACGCATCCTCAAAAACGAGGAAGTCGTAACGACCGTGATGGACCTCGAAAGCGCTGTCGATTCCGGCGCCATGGCCCTCTTTGGCGAGAAGTACCGGAGCCAGGTGCGAGTGCTGTCAATCGACGATTTTTCGAAAGAACTTTGCGGTGGGACCCATGTACGTCGTACGGGAGATATCGGACTCTTCAAAATCACCTCCCAGAGTAGTGTGGCAGCGGGCACACGGCGAATTGAAGCGGTGACGGGTTTGAACGTACTAGAGTCCCTTCGACACGACGAGTTCTTTATGAACCAAGTGACCGGTGTCTTGAATACGCCTTTCCAGCCGGAATCAATGCTAAGGGCCATAAGTGATTTGAAAGACGAAAACAAGCTCCTCCGCAAAGAACTCGAGGCGCAGCAGATGAAGCGCGCCGCCTCCGCGGCCGGAGACTTGGCGAAAGAAGCGCGGGAAGTGAAGGGCGTGCGCGTGGTGGCGGCGCGGGTCGAGGTGACGGACCGCGCCGCGATGCGCCAGATGGTTGACGACCTGCGGGTGAAACTGCGATCTGGAGTAATCGTGCTGGGCAGCGTGGCCGACGGCAAGGTGACCCTCATCGCAGCCGTGACTAAAGACCTCACGAGCAAACTCGACGCGGGCAAGATTGTGAAGCAGGCTGCGGCTTTCGTCGAAGGCAGCGGCGGCGGGCGCAAAGACCTGGCGGAAGCCGGGGGCAAGAACCCCGCCAAGCTCGAAGAATCTCTCCAAGCCATCCCCGGAATTATCGAATCCATGCTGTAGCTTTGGAGTGCGGCAGCTTGCTGCCGCTTTCGTCCCGGCCATCTTGCCGGCCGCGCCCTTGCGGGGTTGGCGGGAGTGTGAGCGAGCAAGCCCGCTCCAGAAAAAGCGGCGGCAAGCCGCCGCACTCCAAAGCACGTTTGCGGGTCGACTCGCCTGGCCGCGCCTGCCATTTTGTCGCCTGCTTCACTTTTTTTGCTTGACAAGCCCGCCCACCTGTGGTAGCCTATCTTGATTGTCAAGTGGGAGCCTCCGCCCGGCGGACGCCTCCACCCAATATCGGAGAAAGGGGGAACGAAACTGGGAGTACGTAGAAAGATGTTTTTTAGTGGGAACGAACTCAGCTATGTATTGCAAACAAATGGCTTAGCGTTATTTGTGTACACAAAACGAACTCGTTTTACGCAAAAAACAAGCCCAAATTAACACCAAAATGGGGCCAAAAGCCACCCCTGGAACGGAAACGAACTGGAATTCGCGCCTCGAACGCCGCGGGGAACAGAGGACTACACGAGCGTCGAACCCGGCCTGTTTCGCGAACCCTGCGATAATGCGAGGTCCGATTCAGCGACAATAAGTACATACTAACGAGGAGATGCATTCATGTACAAGGTCGTGTTATTAAGGCACGGAGAGAGCATTTGGAACAAAGAAAACCTGTTCACGGGCTGGACCGATGTTGGATTGAGTGAGAAGGGCACGCAAGAGGCCATCGACGGTGGCCAGGAGATGAAGAAGCAGGGCTATGTTTTCGATGTCGCTTTCACCTCTGTGTTGAAGCGCGCCATCAAAACGCTCTGGCTGGCGCTCGAGGAGTTGGACCAGATGTGGATTCCGGTCCACAACTCTTGGCGGCTCAATGAGCGCCATTATGGCGCGCTGCAGGGGCTGAACAAAGCCCAGACTGCCGAGAAGTTTGGCGAGGCCCAAGTAAAGATCTGGCGGCGAAGCTACGACATTCGACCGCCGGATCTGACCCGGGATGACGATCGCTTTCCCGGCAAGGACCCGCGTTACGCAGATTTGAAGCCGGAAGAACTTCCGCTCACCGAGTGCTTGAAAGACACCGTGGCTCGCACGCTGCCTTACTGGCACGAAACCATCGCCCCGACGGTGAGGTCCGG
>Ga0181535_10003783_pt1 | contig 17320 bp, 12 predicted proteins | sample PEATcosm2014_Bin_44_FD_119774 | JGI IMG/M metagenome (GOLD analysis project Ga0181535, IMG submission 119774) | Peatland microbial communities from MTU Mesocosm Facility, Houghton, MI, USA - PEATcosm2014_Bin17_30_metaG | ecosystem: Environmental > Terrestrial > Soil > Wetlands > Peat | place... | reverse complement strand
GCGTGCAGGGCTTAACGTGGCTGTGGTGCTGTTGACTTACGAGTAACTGACGAGCAAAGGATTTCTGAGCGGCTTACTTCGTGTAGCAACGCTTCGTCCTAGGCCCGGTTTTTCGGAGCTTCCTTGCCAATAGAGTTCCCGCGCCTCAATCCACAAAAATTGGTCGCTGTAGTTCTTTTGCAATTCCCGTCTCATTTCGCAACAGTTTCGGGGATCTCCAGCGTACCCATCTTCTGCGAAGCCAAATCCATCACCCCGACGCGAACGAAGATACTCCCGGACGGCAGGTCGAATTTCAGGGGCACACGCAGCGGCTGCTGTAAATACTGCGCCAATTCCTGCGGATTGACGGTAAACCTCACTGTTTTCTGTATTGAGTTCAACATTTTCCCTTCGCCGTCGTAGGCGACAAAGCCGAATTCGATAGACGCCTTGCGCCTCCCGTCTGTAGCTTCCAGCAACGAGACCTGATCCGGGGCCAGCGAAAACGCCATGTCGTAGCGTACAAGATGCAGGTGCTTGACCGTTGGGTTGAGTGAGCCGATCACTTGCGGATCGCCGGGCTTCTGCGGATCGGTTGAAGGCGTCACGCGAACATCGAAGAGCAGTTGGGTTGAAGGGGCCTGGCCGTGGACCATCCCTGCAAGAAGCTTGCGCTGGGCGGACGCCTCAGGAGAAGAGTCCGCGGAAGGTTGTGCCTGCTCACCAGCGTCTACCGAGGTATAGCCTGGGCGATAGAGCAGGTGAAGATCGGGGCGATCGACCTTGACATCGATGGTGTGATATTTGCCGTCATGTCCCGAGAGAGGCGGTACGTAAGCGAGGGAGTAGTAGTTAGCACCGGTTTCAATGGCCTCTTGAATGGCTCCATCCAGGTCGTTTCGATTGAAGTAGGATATGCCGCCCGTCGCATCGGCCATCGCGCGCAATGATTCGTGCTCCTCGGACGAGCCGGCATTAAATGCCATTTCCCCTTTGGCCACACGAGCGCCCATTTGCCGGGACCTCATCATGCCGCCAACTGCAATGGAAGAGTCAACCGCCGAGAGGGCGTTGTCGGCGACCAGCCCCCGCGGATCAATCGGATAGAGCGCCACCTGCGCGTCGCTCAACAAAGCATAGACCCTTTGCAGTTCCTCCGTGCGGTCACCGAGGCATTTCACGCCGCTGAACCCGGCATAATTCGTGAGCCAAGGAATGCCAGGCGTAAACCAGATCAGATTTTTTCTACCCTTGATGCCGGAAAGGTAGTCGGCCACCGCCTTCAGGCCAGCCACTGTCAACTCACTCTGAGCATTCGCGGCTTCGCACAACACTTGGCGGTCACGGGAGGCATCCAGTCCAGTCGGATTTCTCTTGGACGGTTCAGCGTTAGCCCCCCCGGCCGGTTTGAACGAAGCTGCTTTCATAGCGGCAAGCAGAACGGCCTTGTCGGCCGTGAACCCCTGCAAAACCTGTGCTGTATTGCCCAATTGGAGAATCGCAACCTGCGTCCCCTGGGGCAATCTATTGAGGTACTTGATGGATTGCTCCTTGGCCGCTTCCAGGTTCTCTGGAGCCCACTTCAAATGATCGACCAACCCCGTAGCCACGTCGTCCAGCAACAGCACATTCAGCGCGCCGGTGGTTGGCGCCTGCGGCTGCGCGTTGCTGAAGACGTTGGCCGGCGATTGCGCCGGAGCAGCATTCTCCGAGGGCTTATCCATCCCGAATTCCTCAAAGTTTGTGATCTTCTGCACATGGCCGTCTTCTTTAAGTTCGAAGTTGGGCTGCTGCAGTCCATGCACAGGATTGCGGTGTCGATCCGTCACGGTAACGTCTTCAACGGTAATCTCGCTGGTGACTTTGAGGTGAGGCACACTATAGCTCGCAGATGGCTCTGGAGTGCTGGACTCCTGTTGTGTCGGAACAGGTGCATCTGCTGGCCCTACCGCCGCGGATTGAGCGGGCATTGGCTGCCGATCTGCTGGCGGGGCAAGTTCAGCAGGAGCGGTGGATTCAGGATTCGCTGGCGGCTGGGGGAGGGCGGTTGCAACAGTGGAAATCTGATTTGAATCGGGGACAAGGTCTTGATTGTCGACGGGAACCAGATCTCCCGCTGGCAAGGCAATGGCTTTCACGCCATGCACCTTGACAGTCAACAATACGACTCCCGCTTTTGCATTGCGGGGACGTGGAAATTCAAGAATGTATCTATCCCGCAGCATTTGCGTGAACTGCTGCATCCGCGCGGCAATATTGCTATTGTCGAGGGCTAGACTCACCCCTCCAGTCAACTTGCTTACTGCGGACAGGCGAGTGATGCCAACATCGTTGGAGGCATTAGAAAATCCGGGTTGTATTTGCGTGGGTTGAAGTAGACCCTGCAAACCGCCCGTCGGCTGACTGACGCCAGCACTGGGAGAGACATGGTTATTGGACCCAGAACGATCTGGATTGAGGCCGAAGATCGTGACTTGAGAATGCTGGGCCATCTTTGTCACAGCATCTGAACTGTATTTGCTGTTCGTGTCGTTTCCATCGGTAACAGCTAAAATGGCGCGCCAGCCGGATTGCTTCGCGAGCGCATTTGTCACGTAGGCCAGATCGTCCCAAAGATTAGCATTCGAACTACACGGGGCCGCTTTCACCGACTGGCGGCGAGCTGTCCAACTGCGCAACGCAACGTCCGCAGCGTTCTTCAACTGGAAGCTGTCTCCGGGCACATCTCTGACTTCCTCCATCTGGCCGCAGCTCATCACGTAGATGGAGACAAGATCGTTGGGATGGAGGAAGGAAGGCGCGAGGCCTGCAATCGCGCCATCGATCTTGGACAGTAAGTCGTCTTTCAGGGAGCGCGTATCGAGAACGATGGCAAGATGTATAGGGTCAGCGCCCTCGATGCGGCTGTATGTGGGGCGAAACGGCGTATCGCTGTTGAATGTTATGGAAAATCGATCGGATGCAACCGGAGAGGACAACTTTTTAAGTGCGGGGGTCAGAACAAGCACCGGAATCTGCACCAGGTTCGTTTCCATATGGAGTATCGGTATCGCGCCGGACTGCGCAGGTTGGTTCTGGCTAGAAATGGACTGAGCTGTCAGCGATGCTTGGCTCATGCAAAGTCCAATCCACAAAAGACAGAGACACAACCATTGCTTTAAGAACCCCGGCGCAAAAGCCTCCATGAAATGGAATTCAAGTCTCGACAATGTTGGCTCGGACATTTTGATCTCCTGTTTGCTTCTAAATAACTACTACACCTGTGTGTGACTGTCAATCCATCGCGCTGACGCTAATCCGGAAGCCTGCCGGGAGCCGCTTTCCACACACGATTTCTCCCGAGCTGTTGTCGATCACTGTTTTCAGTTCATTGTCGAGGGCACCGCTAAGAGCGAAGCATTCAGAATCCAGATCGCACCTGGGTCGTCGCCGATTCTAAGACTGCACCGCCACCCGGCTAGTCTGCCCCATCTTGCGACGCCGGTAACGCGACTGGTTCCCCAAGCAGCGGAACGGGGCGAATCGGCATAAAGTTAAAGGATGAAGGTTTCGTTGCGCCCAACTTACGTTTTGCGCCAGGCTGCATGCTCTCTGGCAGGTCTCCTCTTTGTGCTCATGGTTTTACAACCGGTGATGGGGCAGTCCTCTGGCGGATCGACGGCTGCGCCCTCAGGGGCGGCTTCAACAGCGGCAACGAAGAAAACTGCGCCAAAGACAGCAATAACTGCGAAGACGACAGCGCCAGCGACTGCGAAAAAGAACGCGCCAACGGCTGCGAAGCGGGTTGCGGCGGGCAAAAAGTCCAAGAGGCCCAGGCGACAGGCGAGCAAGGCAGTGAGGCGGGCGCGAGCGGCGCGGATCAAGCTGGCATTTGTGGCATCGGCCGAGTTGCGCCCCATGGCGCAGCAATTGGCCACCTTGCGCACTCCGGCGGCTTATGCCGGGGTGACAAAGTATGCACACGAGCATCCGGGCGAAGCGGCGGCGACGGCGTATCTCGCGCTGGGCCACGCCTATTGGCTGGACAGGCGCTACGCAGATGCGGTCGCCAACTTTCGGCTAGCCAAGACGGCTGGCGAAGAACTGGCCGACTACGCCGAATTTCTGGGCGCTCGGGCCAACCACGACGCAGGCAACGACGCGGCTGCAGAGGCGTTGTTGAAGGGCTTCTCCGAGCGCTACCCGGACAGCATTTTTGTCGATCAGGCGCCGGAGTTGGAAGCCAATACCCTGCTTGCCATGAAGGACGCGGAGGGCGCACAGCGCGTGCTGACGGCCGCCGCGGATACGGACGCGGCGGATCGGCTCGGCTACCAACTCGCAGTGGGGCAGGTGGCGTTCATGCTGGGACGAGAGCAGGAGGCGGAGAGCATCTTTACGCGGCTGCTGCTGACCCATCCTCTCAGCCCCGAGGCGGGAGCCGCGCGGGCAAAGCTCACTGCTCTGGGCGCGGAGACAAACCTGACGACGGTGGAGCTGCGCAGCCTGGGCGATGCCTTCTTCAACGCCGGACGCTATGAGGATGCAAGCGAACAATATCGCGCGCTGGCCCGGCGGTCAAGCCTGGACGAAGTGAGCCGCAACGCATTTGCCGTAGCCGCCGCTGCCTGCGATCTGAAGCTCAAGCGGCTGACCAAGGCCGAGGCTGAGGCATTGCCGGATACGAAGGACGAGAACGGCGCGCGGCGGCAGTATCTCTTGATGGAACTGGCGAGGAGTCGCGACGATCTCGGGGAACAGAAGCGCATTGTGGCCGAGATGGAGTCAACGTTTCCGCAGAGCACCTGGCTGGCCGAGGCGCTCTTTTCCAGCGGGAACATGTATCTGCTGCGGCACGACTATGCGCCGGCAGTCGAATACTACAGCACATTGGCGACGCGTTTTCCTGAGAGCAAGAATGCGGCGGCCGCGCACTGGCGGGCGGGCTGGCTGAGCTACCGGCAGGGGCTCTTTGCCGATGCGGCGCGCCTCTTTGACGAGCAGATAAGGCTCTATCCAGCGGCGAAGGAGACTGTGTCGGCGCTCTATTGGCGGGGCCGCATGTATGAGACGCAGGATAAGAAGCCGGAGAAGGCCGCGGCGAACTACAGGGCCATCGTGCGGGCCTATCAGCACTACTTCTATGCACAGATGGCCAGGCAGCGGCTGGCTGCGCTGGGGGATGCGCCGGCGGCGGAAGCCGAGCCGCAACTGGACGGATTCCAGGCTGCGCCGGTGCCCGAACTGGTGGAGAGCTTTCCGTTAGAAAGCCCGCATCTGGCAAAGGCGCGCCTGTTGGCCAATGCAGGCCTGAACGACTATATAGCGCAGGAGATTGCAGCCGATCCGAACTCCGCTTCGTGGAGCGCGCTGGCCGAGGCGCAGATCTATGCCAGCTATGGCGAGACGTTCCGTGCCTTGCGTTCGCTGAAGAAAGCCCTGCCATATGCCGCCTCGGCATCGATCAAGTCCATCCCGCTGGCTTATTGGCGGATCCTCTTTCCAGAGCCGTATTGGGAGACGATCAAGGCCGAGTCGGCCAAAAACAATCTCGATCCATATCTTGTGGCTTCGCTGATTCGCCAGGAGTCGGAGTTCAACCCCTCGGCCATTTCGCCCGCCAACGCGTATGGCCTTATGCAGATGCTGCCTTCGGTGGGCAAGGCGATGGCGCGCGAAGAGGGTATAAGCAACTTCCAGACCTTCCAACTGCTCGATCCTGCCACCAATATCCGGCTCGGCACTCGCTACCTGCGTCAGACGCTGAACAGGTTCGGCGAAGTAACGGAGTACGCTACGGCGGCTTACAACGCAGGAGACGAACGGGTGGTCGATTGGGAAGCCGCGGGGCCCTATCAGGGCATCGACGAGTTTGTCGAGTCCATTCCGTTTACCGAGACCAGGGAGTATGTCGAGGCCATCTCGCGGAACATCGAAACCTATAAGGCGATCGACACTGCTGCTTCATCACAAAGCAAGGCAGGGGCGGGAGCAGGAAGATAGGGCTCGTCCTCCGCCTTAGCCGCAAAACTAGAATACTGCGAGGGTGTAACTGAAGAGAATCCGTTTTATTACCTCTGGATTTTGATTCCGGTTGACTTCTAAGGCTACCTGCAAGCAGACTTATTTTGAACGGAGGAGTCTAAACCTCCGAACAAGCCATTCGCAGTCTGCTGTTGTTGCAAAACAGAGCCGGCCCGGAGTATTCGATCCCGGTACTGTAGCTTCGACCAACCGGAGGGCACTATGTCAGCCGATTTGCAGTTTCTGGAAGAATGGATCCCCGAGAGAATGGACCCCGGAACGATCTTTGTGCTGGAAAACCAGGCGAAGATGGGTCATGCCCAAAACCCTTTCGTTGCTGTCATGTCGTGCCCGCGCTGCGGGACGATGGGACTGATTACGCGCCGGCAACTATGCGCCGGCGAACCGATGATCTGCGGAGGCGATGTCTGCTCGGCTGAGTACCGGCTCGACGGCGAGACGATCAACTACCGCTTGGCGCAGTAAACGCCTGAGTAGGACGGGCGCGGCGCGACGCACGCAGCTTCAGTAGCCGCGTATTTGTGTGCTTTTAAATGAGTTCAATCTTCATGGCGAAAATCCTTATTCCATGCCTGTTATATGCGTAACTTCATCTGTGCTGAGCCCAGGCGTTGCCGCAGTTGGCCCAATGCCAGCAGGATGCCGTGGAGCAGCGCTTCCGGGCGCGGTGGACACCCGGGGATGTAGACGTCGACTGGAATGACCGCATCGACTCCGCCGAGCGAAGCGTAGTTTGTGCCGAAAATGCCTCCGCTGATGCCGCAGGCTCCCACGGCGACAACGACCTTTGGAGCCGGTGTCGCTGCCCAGGTCTTGCACAAAGCCAACTCCATATTGCGCGTGACGGGACCGGTGACCAGCAGCATGTCGGCATGGCGCGGCGAGGCCACGAAGTGAATGCCGAATCGCTCGATGTCGTGAACCGGATTATTCAGCGCAACAATTTCTTGCTCGCATCCGTTGCACGAGCCCGCATCCACCTCGCGAATTGCAAGCGACCGGCCCAATAGATTTTGAATTGCCTCTGCGATCCGCTTGCCGGGCTCGTCGATAATTGGGCCGCTGGCAGACGCTTTGAGTGACGCGTGTGTGCCATCGGGATGAAGCGCGTATTCGGCGATTTGAACCAAGTCGCGGCGATCACTGACAGCAAGCTCAAAGTTGCGCGTCATGCTCACGGCCCCGTCGGTCGATGCCCGCTCGCATTCGCCACAAAAGATGCACCGGCCATAGTCTACGGTGACCTGTCGCAGGCCGTCCAAGTCGCGGAGGGCTATGGCTCCGGTTGGGCACGCTTCGGCTGCGGGACGCGCATCGCTCCAAGCATCGAAGTCGAACTCCGGGCATCCGCGAAACTGCGCGGCGAGATGGGGCGCAACTTCTGGATACCCCGCTGTCACCGTGCCAACGTTAAACGATTTTTGAAGGATCTTGAACATCGAGTTACCGATCCGTTCCCGAGTACGATAGGTTGAAACTCTTGTTGATCACCGGAAAGTCCGCGATGATGTTGCCTTCGACGGCTTCAACGATTGCCGGCCAGTTATTGAGTGACGGATCTTTGACTTTGCAACGCTCGATACGATTGTTTTCACCGATGCGGACCCAATGAATAATCTCGCCACGCCATCCTTCCACGGCACTCATCGCGCAGCGACCGGGCGGGATGGGTTGAACCGGGGCGCGGTGTGCCCCTTCCGGCAATCCAGAAACCGCCGCACGAATCAATTGAATCGACTCGCCCACTTCATCAATGCGGACCTGCATGCGATGGCGCACATCGCCCTCCTGATAGACCGGGACCTTGAAGGGGAGTTGGCTGTACGCCTCGTAGGGATGATCGCGGCGGATATCGCGGTCGATGCCGGAGGCGCGCCCGGCTACGCCGACGATGCCCAGGGTCAGGGCTTTGTCAGGGCGCAGGAGTCCGGTGTGCTCCAAACGGTCGCGGGTCGAGTCGGAGGATTGAATGATCGCGACCAGATCGCGGAATTCGCCTTCCACGACTTTGAGTGTTTTCTCGATAGCTTCGATCTGGTCTGGTTGCCAATCCCTGCGCACGCCGCCAATGGCGATCATTCCTCGCAGGACGCGGCTTCCAGTGAGCGTTTCGTTCAGGCCCAACACAAGCTCGCGCACGCGGCCGGCATGGACGTTGGCAATTGCGAAGCCCACGTCGGTGGCGATAGCTCCTACATCGGCGATGTGATTTGCGATCCGTTCGAGTTCAAGCAGGATGACGCGCATGAATTGCGCGCGCGCTGGAAGCTCGATCTCCGCCGCACGCTCGATGGCTTGGCAAAATGCTGCGCCGTGGGAGAAGGCCGAGTCGCCCGAGATACTTTCAGCCAAAAAGACTGCGCGATGAATAGGAAGATTTTCGAAGAGCTTTTCGGTTCCCTTGTGCGTGTAGAACATGCGGAGCTGAAGATAGAGAATCGGCTCGCCGGCTACGGCGAAGTTGAAGTGGCCGGGCTCGATGATTCCTGCATGAACAGGACCGACGGGGATCTGGAAGACGCCCTCTCCGTGAGTGGGCCGGTAGACGTGCTGTTCGCCTTCAAATGGAGGGAGTGCAGTTTCGAGCGGAAAGCTCTTGCGCAATGGATGCACGTCGGGCCAGTTATCATGGAGCGCGACGCGGCGCGGATTTGGATGGCCGACGGCTTCGAGGCCAAACCAATCCTGAATCTCGCGCTCCTGCCAGTTAATAGAGGGCAACTCCGCGGCCAGCGAGGGGAAGGAAGGAAATCCCTCGGGAATAGGAGCCTTGAGAATCACCCAGCTTGGTTCGCCCGGTCTGTCGAAGACATAGTAGTTATAGAAGACGCTTTCGGCACTTACACGATCCTCCGCAAAGACGGTCACGATTCTCGCCTCGTGTTCAACAAGGAAGTGCCGGACGATCGAGGTGACATCGGGACTGTTCAACAGAACAACAACCTGATCGCAGACAGGTTCATCGACGGAGCAGACTAGATCCGGGAAGCGACCGTGAAGTTCGTCAAAGAATGTTGTCATTGTCCGCTCACCACCTTTGCGGCTCCGCGAATCAGTTCAAGCAGTGGAGCCGGCACCCAGAATCCAATGATGACAAGCGCTGCAGCCAATGCGAGCAGCGAACCATCGCACCAGGGACGGCGCGGCGCGACCGGCGTGTCGCCTTTAGCGCCGAGGATCATTCCGCTAACGTGCATCAGCGCACCCGCGAAGACGCCCGTGCCGAAGAGGACAATCAGCACTCCCGTAAGCAGATGCCCGCCATCGACGGCCGCGCGCACAATGATGAACTCGCTCTGAAAGATGCTGAAGGGCGGCATACCAATGACGGCCAGCATGGCCATGAAAAAGATGACACCGGTGAGCGGCATGACGCGAATTACGCTGCCCTTGATCTCAGAGAAGAGGTCAGTCTTGAAGTGCTGTTGCACATTGCCCGCGCATAGAAATATAAGTGTCTTCGCAATGGTGTGAAAGGTCATGTGCAGCATCAAGCCCAAAGTCCCCAGCGGGCCACCGAGCCCCAGCGCTGCGACCATGATACCGCCGTGCTCGATGGTGGAATAGGCAAGCAGGCGGCGAAGATTCTTCTGCACCAGAATAAATGGAACGGAGATGCCCATCGAGAGCAGGCCGAAGAGCAGCAGCAGATGGCTTGGGTACTCCGCGCCAAGACAGCGGCTGGTGAGGATGTAGAAACGGATGAGTCCGTAGAGAGCGCAGTTGAGTAAAGCCGTAGAGAGAATCGCGGCGGAGGGCACAGGCGCTTCGCTGTAGGCATCGGGCTTCCAGGTGTGCATAGGCGCGAGGCCTGCCTTGGTTCCGTAACCCATGAGAATGAGAACAAAGGCCAGGCGCATCGAGGTCGGGTCGAGTTGCGCGGCGTGCTGTGCAAGCACAGACCAATTGAGACCAGCCAGCGCATCGGAGCCAGCCAATTTGTGGCCCGCATAGTAGGCCACCAGCGTGCCGAAGAGCGCCATCGAAAGGCCAACGCCGCCGATGATCGCGTACTTCCATGCGGCCTCGAGCGAAGTGACCTTACCATAGAAAGTGACAAGAAAAACCGAGACTAGCGTGGTAGCTTCAATGGCCGCCCACATCACGCCGAGATTATTCGCCACCGCCACAAACATCATGGAAAACACAAACAATGGCGTCAGCGTGTAGTACATGCGAAGCTGCGCGAGTTGCTCCTTGCCGGTTGCATCGTCGCCTAGTTCCCCGCTCTGCTCGTCGTCGCGCAAGTAACCGATGGAGTAAGTCGCGCAAACTACCGCTACCAATGCGGTAAGAAGAATGACCAGAGCGCTGAGCGCGTCGGCATAGAAGAAGCCGTTGGCGAGCGAGACCGTACCCCGGGCGAGCACTTGCGCGGCTAGCGCGACGGCGACAAGAGCAACTATGCCGAAGCCGACGAGGTTGGCCCGTTCCATCTCTGCGCGACGGCGCGCGAAGTACGATGCAGCGGCGGTGGCAACGGGGATCAGCAATAGAGCAAGCAGCAGCATCCTATCCTCGCAACCTCCGCAACAGGCTCACATCCATCGATTCAAAGGTCTCGCGGATGCGGTAGACGAGAATGCCGAGCACCATGGCCGCCACTAAGACATCGAAGAGAATTCCTAGTTCAACGATCAGCGGCATTCCATAGGTAAGCGAAATCGCGGCGAGAAAAAGGCCGTTCTCAAGCGACAGCAGGGCCAGCACCTGCGTCAACGCCTTGCGGCGATTGATCATGGTGAAGAAGCCGATGAGGAATAGCGAGATAGCCACGGCAAGTTCGTTGTGGCCCAGGCCGGGTTCATCCGGCTTGAAGAACGACTCAGCCACAACATAGCCCAGCAGCGTCAGGCCGCCCGAGATCATCACGGAGAGCGGCACGTTGATGATCGGCTTGATCTCTTCGCGAATTTCCATGCGCACCACGAGGCGTTCGAGAAAGATGGGCACGAGAATCACTTTGACCACGAGAGTCATCCCGGCTGCGATATAGATGTGCGGCGCGTGATTGAACCAGGCGATTGTTGCGGCGATCATCGCGAGAAGAAACGATTGAATGGCAAAGATGCGGATATGCGTAACGATCCAGCGCTGCGCCACGACGGCTATTTGCAAGACGAGCACCAGCGCCGCCATCAGAGTGATGATTCGTTCGCCGAATTGCATATCGAGAAACGGTTTCATAAGCATCAGAAGAGAAAGGTGGAAACGAGTGCGAGCGATCCAAGAGTGAAGGCCACAGCGAGCAGCTCCGGTACGCGGAAGAGCCGCATCTTGGCGTTGACAGTTTCGATCAGAACAATGGCACAACTTAATAGAAGCAGCTTCGCAAGCAGCCAGACGATGCCGATAAGAGCGCCGAAGCCGAACCATAATGGCTGAAGGCCGACGGGCCAGAAGCAGTTAATCAACAAGGTCATCAGTACGAGCTGCTTGATGGAAGCAGCCCATTCAACAAGAGCAAGGTAGGGGCCTGAATACTCGAGGATCATGGCCTCGTGAATCATCGTGAGTTCGAGGTGAGTGGCCGGATTGTCGACTGGAATGCGGCCCGTCTCGGCAATCAATACGAGCGCCAGCGCGGCGAAGGCGAACATCTGCGCGGGAGCAAGAAAGCGCCAGGTTTGGCCAATTGCGGCTCCGGCGATTTCGGTGAGGCCAGTGGAGCCCGCGCCGATGGCGACTGTGAAGATGGCGAGCATCATGGCGGGTTCGGCGAGAGCTGAGATGGTCATCTCGCGACTGCTGCCGATGCCGCCGAAGGAACTGCCGGTGTCGAGTCCGCTGAGCGCAAGAAAGAAGCGGCCCAGCCCGAGCAGGTAAATCACCGCCAGCACACCGCCGAACAAGCCAAGCGGCGCGTCGGCAGCGACCATGGGAATCATGAGCCCGGCGAGAATCGTGCTGAAGAAGGCGATCCAGGGAGTAGCCGCGAAGATCCACGAGGCGGTCTCGGGAATGACCATGCCTTTGCGAAAGAGCTTGTAGAGATCCCGATACGGCTGAAAGATGCTTGGGCCACGACGCGTTTGCAGGCGCGCCTTGAGCGTGCGAATGACGCCCGTGACTAGCGGCGCCAGCGCCACGAGCAGGAAGAGTTGGGCGAAGGACTCAACGATTCGTGTGACGATTTGCCCGCTCATCCGCGCACCCCAAAGAGCAGCAGCAAGATCAGCGTGATGAAGATGTAGGCAAGATACGCGTTGATGCTGCCTGCCTGAATAGCCCTCATGCGCTCTGCCGCGGCCATGATCCGGTGACGCAGCGGCGCATAGAGGTGCTTCTCAAACGTCGGCTCGATCTCGCTCTCGAAGCGGATCGCGCTGGGGTAGTAGGGCGAGACTTCATACTCGGCCTGGATTTCGCGGCGCGGACGATAGAGGGCAGAAAAGATCAGACGCAGCGCCTTTGAAAACGCGGTTGCTGTGTATTCGTTGTCGGCGGTCAAGCCGGGAAGGCCGCAATCCCATGCCGGACCTTTGACGCTGCGACGCTTCCATCGCCAGGCCAGCGGAAGTGCGAAGGCCGCGCCAGCAAAGATGAAGATCATAGCCATTCCGAAAGTGGAGATGGTGCCGCCATGCGGCGTGCCCGGCGAGAGCGCCAGACCGCGAGCCATGATCATCGCCGAACTTGTGCTAACGCCGAGTGTTTGTTGCGTAATGGGATCGAAGACGCGCACGAACCACGTTGCGCCCAGGCCAAGCGCTACGCATCCCACTGCAAGCACAGCCATTCCCGCAAGCATTGTCGGCGAGGCCTCTCGCGCATCCGCGGATTGCTCACTGCGCGGCAGCGCGAGAAACGGAATAGCAAACGCCTTTACGAAGCAGGCCGCCGCAAGGGCCGCGGTCAGCGCCAGCAGTGACCCGGCGATGGGGAACATCAATCGTGCGAGGCTCTGCGTAGTGCCGAAGCCGGCGAGCAGCGCCTGATAAGTGAGCCACTCGCTGACAAATCCGTTGAGGGGAGGCAGCCCGGAGATCGCTACTGCGCCGATGAGAAAGCAGATGGCCGTGACTGGCATGAGCCGGATCAGCCCGCCCATCTTCTCCATGTTTCGCGTGTGCGTGGTCTGCACCACAGCGCCAGCGCCGAGAAAGAGCAGTCCCTTGAAGGTGGCATGGTTGAAGGTGTGATACAAGCCGGCGATCAACGCAAGCGCGGCGAGACGGGGCTGACCCAGCGAGCGAAATATCAGCGCTGCGCCAAAGCCCATGAGGATGATCCCGATGTTTTCGATGCTGTGCCAGGCGAGCAGGCGCTTCAGGTCGTGCTCCATCAATGCGTAGAGCACTCCGAGCAGAGCGGAGACGACGCCGAGCGCCAGTACCACTGTTCCCATCCAAAGCGGCGGTGGGCCATAGAAGTCGAAGAAGACGCGCGCCATGCCGTAGATGCCGGACTTGATCACAATGCCCGACATGAGCGCCGAGACGTTGCTGGGCGCGACCGGGTGAGCATCGGGGAGCCAGATGTGAACCGGGACCAGGCCGGCCTTCACTCCAAAGCCAAAGAGAAAAAGCAGAAAAACCGCGCCCTGCTGGAGCGGCGAAAGGCTGGAAGCCAACAGATGAAAGCTCGTGAAATCCAAACTGCCGCTGGCGGATGTGAGCATAAGGAACGCGATCAGCAGCAGCCCTGTGCCCGCATGCGACATGACAAGGAAGAGTACACCTGCCTTGCGCGCCTCTTCCTTTTCGTGTTCGAAACCGATCAGGCAGAATGACGAGAGCGCCATCACCTCCCACGCCACGAGGAAGAAGAAGACGTTGGACGCGGTGAAGACCAGCGCAAGACTCATCAGCAGCAAGTTGTAGAAAAATCCAAATGCACCCAGGTTGCGGCGGCCTTCCATCTCCTTGAGGTATCCGAAGGAATAAAGCGAGACAGCGGCGGCCAGCACTGCAAGGGTCACATTAAAATATGCCGAGAGCGGGTCAATTCTTATGGACCACGAAAAGATGGGGTTGCCGGAGGGAAGATCGATCAACACTGCGCTGCCGCTGAAGATCGCCATTGCTGAAGCAGCCAGATCAAGCAGCGAACCAGCCAGTGCCGCTCCGCAAGCCACACGCCGAGCGGCGGCCGGGTTGCGCCAGAGAGCCAAAGATGCCAGCGCGCCCGCCAGCCAGACGATGATTCCGCTCAGAAATAGCGCAGAAATCATCGGGGAGAGACCTCGAAGTCAACTTCGCCGAGCATCTGGACGGCATCGGCGAGGCTGGCCTGGAAGTAGCGGCGCATGATGTCGAGAACCTCCACGAGCATGGGATTCCGAATGGAATAAAAGACCTGGTTGCCATCCTTCCGGTTCACAACGATCTGGTGGCTGCGGAGGATTGCCAGGTGCTGGGAGAGATTGGCCTGTTCGAGGCCTAGCTTCTCCTGGATAACACGCGCGGAGAGTTCGCGGTCCCGCAAGACCTCAAGGATAGCAATGCGGGTGGGATGGGAGAGCGCGCGAAAGATATTTGCCTTGTAGTTGCGCAGCGTCTCCTGCATGAAACGAGTATATTCGTTTTTCCGAATATTCGCAATAAACGGAATGGTTCGGCGAGGCGCGTCTCGGTTGCTATTGCTCGACCTGTTCAACACTGCGGTTCTTGGCTTGGCCATCTTCAATGTTGTGATCCTGGGCTTGCGCAGCGTCGGCCGCCAGTGCGAATGCAGCTAGAGACGCGGTCTGCCTCGGCCAACCTCATGAATGGCGCGAGACGCGTGAGGTGGTTTCGAGCCGGTCTTTGCGGAAGCGGAGAACACTGGCGGTTGAACCGCGGCTTTATGCCGATTATCCACGGAGACAGGCTCATGGACAGGTTTCGATGGCAGATGGCAGTCGAAGAGCAATCGATGGCAAAAGCAACAGACACAACCACAAGCTCTGATCGTGTTGTCCCCGTGAACTGATCAGGTTCCCCCTGAGGGTCTTTTCGGAGTGCCTCTGGTATGCTGAAGGGTCTACGGAGGCAAGTGGCAGGATGCCGGAGCAAAGGGGACGGAAGCACCACCAAGACAGAGTAGCGGAGACGCTGCGCGAAGAGATTGGCGTGCTTATCGAGGGGGAACTGGTCGATCCACGCATCGATCTCTGCTACGTGACCGAGGTGGCATTGAATCCGGGGGGCAAGTCGGCGCGGGTTTATGTTGCAATCGACAGCGCGGTCAAGGACATTGCCGCGGCCGAAGAGAAGACTGTAGCCGGGCTGGAGGCAGCCAAAGGCTTCATCCGCTATGAGTTGAAGGAGAGGATGGGCGTGCGCCATGTGCCTGAACTCAGCTTCCTTGCCGACCGCTCTGGGCGCTTTCAAGCGCGCATCGAGGAACTGATGGACCGGCACCGAAAGAGGCAGAAGGCGTCTGCCGATGTGAACCCAGCCGGGCAGGCAGAAGCCGGTAAGCAAAAGGTACCGGTGGAGTAGCCCAAGAATGGATCATGCCAGCCGCAATATTTCTTTACAACCAAAATGCGAGGTGACCACTGCCGGACCCGGCACCGTATCGGGAGCAACGACGGCGAGTGTGCCCGCTGAGCGGATCGAAGCGATCCTTGATGTTCTGCGCCGGGGTGAACGATTTCTGGTCTGCTCTCACATGCGCCCCGACGGCGATGCGGTGGGCTCTATGCTGGCCATGGGTATGCTGCTGAAACAGATGGGCAAGCAGGCCGACCTGGTTACAGCGGACCGGATTCCACTGGTCCATCGCGAACTGCCCGGCGCAAAGGCGATCCGGACCGCCGAACGTGTCGAGGGCCCGTATGACGCCGCAATCCTGCTGGAGTGTGATGGGCTGGCGCGGACCAGGTTGACCGGCCTGGAGCGGTTCTTCCAGGTCAACATCGATCACCACACAACCGGTCGCGAGTATGCCAACCTGAACTGGATCGACCGCGGGGCGGCCAGCGTGGGCGAGTTGGTTTACCGGCTGGTAAAGGCTGCCGGGGCAACGGTGACGCCAGAGATGGCCTCTTGCCTTTACACCACCGTTCTAACTGATACAGGAGGCTTCTGCTATGGCTCGACGCAGGCCTCCACCTTCGGTCTGGCGAGGGAGCTGGTCTTAGCTGGGGCCGATCCGATCCGTATCGCCCATAGCGTGTATTTTTCTACGCCAACTTCGAAGCTGTTGCTGCTGGGAGCGGCGCTTAACAATCTGGCGCGCGAGGAGCGGCTGGCCTGGCTTTGGGTCACTGCTGAAGACTTGGCGCGGACCTTGGCTACCGAGGAGGATTGCGAGGGCATCGTAAACTTTGCACTGTGCGCATCAGGGGTAGAGGCCGCTGTCTTCCTGCGGGAGATGCCGGATCAGCGCATCCAGTTGAGCCTGCGCAGCAAAGGCCGGGTGAACGTGGCTGGGATCGCCGAGCGGCTGGGCGGCGGAGGCCATGAGAGCGCCGCAGGATGTGCGCTGGAGGGCCCGATGGAGCAGGCACTCGCCGAGATTCTGGACCAACTGCGCGCCAGCGTGGCCTCGCTTCCCGAGGAGACAGGCTCATGAGTCCGGTCAGAATCCACCCGAATCTGTTAGCCTTAACCCTGTCGAATCGAAGCACTCATTCCGCGTTTCATGGAAGCGCGGACCGTGGCCAACGTCTGTTAGCCTCCCCCAGTCGCCCTGACCGAAATCGGCATCGCCTGCCCGCATGAGGCATGCGAAGGCTCTGTTTGGAGAAACGCTGGAAGTGGAAAACCTTCAGGAACCATCCGCTCCGGACTCGCCCGAAGGCTGGCGCATGCGGCTACCCCGCTGGGCCACGGCTCGCGAGGCGGCAGTCTTTCTCGCATTTACCTTATTTTTTCTTCTCTACGGACAGACTCCGCTGGTCGGCGGCGACGGCATAGGCTTGGTGGGCGCAGATGAACCCCGCTATGCGCAGATCGCGCACGAGATGCTGGACAGATTCGACTCGGCGCATACGCTGAAGGGCAAACTGAGCGCCTGCGTCACACCGTATCTTTATGGCCATCCGTGGCTGGAAAAGCCGGCGCTCTACTACTGGCGCGCGATGTTCGTTTTCCAGGACTTTGGGGTGCACGACTGGGCCGCCCGCCTGCCTTCGGCCAGCTTCGCCTTCCTGATGACGGCGCTGATCTACCTGCATATGCGGCGATTCCGCCCCGGCGGTCACCTGGATGCGGCGCTGATTACAGTAGCCTGCGCTGGCATCATGGGCTTTGCCCGCGGCGCCTCGACCGACATGCAGATGGCTGCGCCTCTGGCCATCGGGCTTCTCGGCTGGTACGCCTGGTACGAGACTGGCTCAAAATTCTGGCTCTACGACATTTATTTCTTCACTGGCCTGGCCACT
>Ga0181535_10003782_pt1 | contig 17321 bp, 9 predicted proteins | sample PEATcosm2014_Bin_44_FD_119774 | JGI IMG/M metagenome (GOLD analysis project Ga0181535, IMG submission 119774) | Peatland microbial communities from MTU Mesocosm Facility, Houghton, MI, USA - PEATcosm2014_Bin17_30_metaG | ecosystem: Environmental > Terrestrial > Soil > Wetlands > Peat | place... | reverse complement strand
GTGCCACCCCCATCGAGCATGCGTTTCCCGGTCGCGTCCACATAAGGGCCCGTGACTTTGCGAGAGCGCCCAACCATTGTGCGATATGTGCTCCTCAGGCCGCGACAGCAAAGGTCCCACGAGACGAATAGGTAGTAGTATGCGCCGTGATGAATGATGAACGGCGCTTCCACGGCTTCCCAATCGGCCGGCAATCCAGGCGGCGCCGGTGCTGCATTTGGCGGCCGTTCTCGTGTCGCCAGTGCGTAGAGCTTGGTATCTCTTGCGGAGAGCTTTCCGGTGTCGCGATCGAGACGGCGCATTTTGATGCCGCTCCAAAAGCTGCCGAATGCCAGCCAGGCTTTGCCGGACTCGTCGATCACAAGGTTAGGATCGATCGCATTGAAGTCGTCCTCCGCTCGCGAACGCAGCACCAAGCCCTCGTCCACCCACTTATAGTCGGGGCTGGCGGAATCGAGAGTCTTATTGGTTAGGAGAGCGATCCCCGACGTGTTCTTTCCGAAGAGCGAGTACGCATAGTAAAGATGATACTTTCCGTTGAAGAACGAGATATCCGGCGCCCACAATTCTTTTGTGCCGGGACTTTCCTTGCGAATCCATTCTGGAATCTCGTCGAGGACATGACCGCAGAGCTTCCAATTCTCAAGGTCGTTGGAACAGCGGATCGCCATGTGGCCATCGGGTGCTCGTCCGGTCGCAAAGACGTACCATGTTTCTCCGGCCTTGATGATCGATGGATCATGCGTGCCTTGGTAGTCACCGGATAGTGTGAAAACCTGCGGGACGGAGCTGTTCGGCTGTGCGGCGATGCGGTGAAAATCAAGGCAGGCCGCGATGACGAAGCCGACGATCGCGATTAGCCTTCCCATCTTTCGAATGTGAAGTACTGGCTCGGCAAGACGTCGACTGGATTTCGGGCATTTTTTCAGAAAACCTTTACCCATAATATGAATATTCGATACGCTTCTGGGCATCCGATGTCAAGGCGCTCGGAGCATGGTTTTCGGGCAGCAGGAAGCGTTAGAACCGAGTTTCGGGGGAATCTAAGCGAAGACGGGAAAACGTTTTTCCGTTGCCAGCTCAAAGCGTCTTCGAATACTATGGCCTCCCATGCGCAGTCGACTTTTTTCCATCGCCCTGCTCTCGTGTTTCGCGCCGGTTCCAGCCTCGCTTTGCCAAAAGCCCACGCTTACGATTCATGTGGATCAGCCAGTCGCTAAGGTCAGCCCGATGCTGTACGGCCTGATGACGGAAGAGATCAATTTCTCTTACGATGGCGGACTCTATGGCGAGTTGATTCGCGACCGCACCGTGGGACCCGGGCGGCGCCCGCTCTTTCATTGGACGCAGGTAGCTCGCGGTAACTCGATGGTCGACATTTCCGTGGACGATCACAGCGGGCCGAGCGAGGCCCTGCCGCGCAGCATGAAGGTGAGTGTGACAGCGGCAACCGAAACTGCGCCCGCCGGCGTGCAGAACGACGGCTATTGGGGCATTCCAGTGCGTCCGCGGACCACCTATACCGGATCGTTTTACGCCAAAGCCGATCGCGACGGAGCGCCGGTAGCCGTGAGCTTGGTCAACGACGAAACGGGCGCAACCGCGGCCAGCGCTTCGGTCGCAGGACTCACCAATGAATGGAAGCAATACAACTTCATATTGAAAACTGGGCAGGTCGCGGTATCGGCCAATAATCATTTTCAGATCACAGTTTCAAAGCCGGCGACGATCTGGTTCGATCTCGTCTCGCTCTTCCCGCCGACTTATCACGATCGCCCGAACGGAAATCGCGTTGACATCATGGATAAGTTGGCCGCGATGCATGCGAAGTTCCTGCGCTTGCCCGGCGGCAATTATCTTGAAGGCGATCACATTGCCGAGCGTTATGAATGGAAGAAGACGATCGGTCCGCTCGTGGATCGGCCCACACATCCCAGCCCATGGAGGTATCGTTCGTCCGACGGATTGGGGCTGCTGGAGTTTATGGAGTGGTGCGAGGATCTGAAGATCGAGCCTGTGCTGGCAGTGTATGCCGGTTACTCAATGATGCAGGAACATGTCGAGCCTGGTCCAGCTCTAGCTCCCTACATTCAGGACGCGCTGGATGAAATCGAATACGTGAGCGGCGGAGCAGAGACGAAATGGGGAGCAGAGCGCGCAAAGGATGGGCATCCTGCTCCATTTCCTTTGCACTATGTTGAGATCGGAAACGAAGACTGGTTCGACCGGTCGGGTTCCTATGACGGCCGCTACGGGCAGTATTACAAGGAAATCAAGCAGCACTATCCGGACTTGCAGTTGATTGCGACCGCGCCAATCAAGAGCGTCAAGCCGGATGTGCTCGATGAGCACTTTTATATGTCGGCCGAGAAGTCGCTCTCCGATGCGGGCCACTATGACAAGACCGACCGCAATGGCCCGAAGATCTTCGTGGGCGAATGGGCCACGCGCGAGGGCGAACCTACGCCCAATCTCCAAGCCGCGCTCGGCGACGCCGCGTGGATGACCGGCATGGAACGCAACAGCGACATCGTGATCATGTCCAGTTACGCGCCACTTTTCGTCAACGTGAACCCCGGCGGCATGCAGTGGGAGGCCGATCTAATCGGTTACGATGCGCTCTCGAGTTATGGGTCACCTAGTTATTGGGCGCAGGTAATGTTTGCTAGTCATTTGGGGGCCGAGGTTGTTGCGGCAGAGCTTGCCGATGTGGGACCACGAGTCTACACGTCGGTCACGCGCGACGACAAACAGCGAAAGCTTTTCATCAAGATCGTGAATGCGAATTCAGATGCGAAGCGCCTTGACATCGCTCTTGAAGGCGTGGCCAGCGTGAAGCATGAGGCCACGATGACGACACTCAGCGGCAAGTCGCCGGAGGCAACGAACTCGATCACCCATCCCGACAACCTTGTGCCGGTCAAGCACCAGATTGAGTTGAGGGGGCCCAAGTTCGAGCACGAGTTTGAGCCCTACTCAATCACCGTTCTCGATCTGAGTTATTAGAATCAAGTGGTGTGCAACTGCATGGAGCAAAGCGATACAAGTCAACTTGCCAAGCGAATGCTCCTCAAAAGCCTGTTGCTCATTTCCGTTCTTCGGGGCGTAGAAGTGGCGGCGCAATCGCCGGGTTCGTCGGCATCTTCGACTCGACACTCTGCACCGCAAACCGCAACGGAAAGCACCGCGAACAGGTATCCGGAGTTAGTGGACATAACCGCTTCGACCGGGATTCAGTTCGAACACTTTTCGAGCCCCGAGCAGAAATTCATCGTCGAGTCGATGAGCGGCGGTGTGGCACTCATCGACTATGATCGCGACGGCTGGCCCGATATCTACTTCACCAATGCTCAAAGCGTCGAGATGGCGCTCCACGGCCAGAAAGCACGAAGCGCGCTCTATCGCAACAATCGCGACGGCACATTCACCGATGTAACGGAGAAGGCCGGGATCGGGTACCCGTGCTGGGCGATGGGCGCGGTTGTCGGCGACTATAACAATGATGGCTGGCCGGACCTACTCGTCACCTGCTTTGGTGGAGTGGTTCTTTATCGGAACAACGGCGATGGCACATTTACCGATGTAACGAAAGAAGCCGGACTGGCGAGCGATCACATGTGGGCTACCGGTGCGGCCTTCGGGGACTACGACAACGACGGCTGGGCCGACTTGTTTGTGTCGCACTACGTCGATTTTGATTTGCAGAATATGGCCGCGTTCGGCTCCGCGGACATTTGCAAATACATGGGGATCGATGTGCAGTGCGGACCACGCGGGCTTAAGGGATCTCCCGACAGCCTCTACCACAACAACCACGATGGCACTTTCGCTGATGTTTCAAAGAAGGCCGGGGTATCGGACGAAGAACACCGCTATGGCCTGACTTCCATCTGGTCAGACTTCGATAACTCGGGCAAGCTCGACCTTCTTGTAACGAACGATGGACAACCGAACTATCTCTATCAGGGAAACGGCAAGGGAACATTCGAAGAGATCGGCTTTACATCCGGGGTGGGATTGAGCGAAAGCGGCGCGCGCCAGGCGAACATGGGCATTGCGACAGGCGATTATCTGCACACAGGAAGGATGTCGATCTTGATCTCGCATTTCGATAACGAATATGCCGCGTTCTACCGCAACGACGGCGAAATGAACTTTACAGACGTTGCCGCGCCCTCCGGCATTGGGCGCGGCACGCGGGGCTATGTGGGCTGGGGCGATGCCTTCGTGGATTTCGACAACGATGGCTGGCAGGACATTTTTATCGTTAATGGACATGTCTATCCGCAGGTAGATCAGATGCGCTCAGACCTCCATTACCTTGAGCCGAAGCTCTTATTTCAGAATCTCCGCAACGGCAGGTTCAAAGACATCAGCAAAGAGGCTGGTGCCGTGATCCAGATTCCACAGGTAAGTCGCGGAATGGCGATCGGCGATCTCTTCAACGATGGCAAGCTCGAAGCAGTGATTGAGAATTTAAAGGGACAGCCGATGATCTTGCGCCCCGAAGGTGGCGCGCAAAATCACTGGATCGGCTTCCAGCTCGAAGGCGTCAGGAGCAATCGCCTCGCATTGAACGCTCGTGTGCGAGCAACCGCTGGCGATCTTGTCCAACTTGGCGAGGTGCTCAGCGGGGGAAGTTATCTGTCGCAACACGATCTTCGCATCCACTTTGGTTTAGGTGCTCACGATCATCTCGAGAAGGCTGAAATCATTTGGCCGAGTGGGAGAGTTGAGACGCTGACCAACCTCAGTGCCGACCGCTTCTATTTCGTACGCGAAGGCGCCGGTATTGTTCCATCCAACGCGCCTGAGGCCGGGAAGCCAAAGTAGCCCTGGAGGATTTTCAACTGGGGCTGGTAGATTTGTTTGGATAGGAGGAGCGGATCAGAATAACTTAACAGGCTGCGTACTTTGCCCAGTATCTTGCTGTTTTCCGGACGAGAGGTCGCGTGATGCGGAGACTAACTTTCTTATTGTTGATGGTGGGAATTGCTCAGTCGGTGTGCGCTGCAAAGCGTGTCACGGTAGAGCAATTGGAACGTTTGCTGACCGCTGACCATGGCAAGCAGGATGCGAAAGTGGCGCAGCAACTGGCCAATCTGGAGCTGAGCGAAAGGCTGAGCGCCGCGAAGTTGACGCGCTGGGAGGCAGATTTGCCTGGCCCCGGGTCGCGCCAGGCACTTGTTGCGCTGGCCGATTCGTCGGCGTTTCTCAATCCTCCCGTGCCCGAAATGCCCGCTACGGCACCACCGGATGCCGCCGCGCAGCGCCAGATCGTAGCCCTAGCCGTGAACTATGCCGGCAAGACCATTGCCAAGTTGCCCGACTTTTTTGCAACCCGGGATACGATCCGGTTTGAAGACACTCCGCCGAGGCAAATGGACACCGGTTCGCTTTCCGACGTTGGTTCGGTATCCGGAACATTTACGCCCTATCAACCACTGCACCCCGTCGCCAGAGCGAGCGATGTGGTGTTTTATCGCGACGGCAAAGAGGTGGTGGATTCGGATGCGGCCAACGACAAGCAGTCCGAATCGGCGACATCGGGATTGACCACCTGGGGAGAGTTCGGACCTGTTCTCACCACCGTGCTGGTGGATGCCGCTCAGGGAACCGTGAGCTGGAGCCATTGGGAACAGGGCGCGGCAGGACCGCTCGCGGTCTTCAGCTATGCGGTTCCAAAAGCAAAATCGCACTACGAGGTGCATTACTGCTGCGTTCAAAAAGACAATGAGAATCGTCTTTTCAAGCAACTCGCGGGCTATCACGGTGAGATCACTATCGATCCCACGAACGGAAACATTCTTCGGCTGACGGTAGCGGCAGAACTTGGAAAGGCCGATCCGATCGTCAAGGCCAACATTCTGGTCGAATACGGACCCGTCGAGATTGGCGGCGCCACCTATATCTGTCCGCTGAAGAGCGTCTCGATCTCGCTGGCGCATGAGCAGGACGCCCACTCCATTCACATGCAGCGCATGTCAGCCACGATGGTGGATCAGAATAACCAGAATACCGAAAAGCCGCTGCAGACAATGCTGGATGAAGTTGCCTTTGACAAGTATCATCTGTTCCGCGCGGAGTCCAAGATTCTGACGGGCGATAACTCACAGCCTGAAGGGAGCCCGCCTGCTTCCAGTCCTACAGATACGAAGGGCGCTGACTCGCCTGCGACGGCTGGAAGTCCGGTGGAGTCAGCGCGCGAAGGGACCATTGCTCCCGTTGCGCCGGCATCTTCGGCAGCTGCCTCCGCTCCAGTGCAACCCCCGGCGCCAGAGCCCGCGGTTCCCGAGATCAGCGTGGCGGAGGCATCCGCGCTGCCAGAACCTCCAGTGACTCCAAGCTCTGCCTCGTCGAACGCGAGTTTTACCCTGCGCGTGACCGCGCGATCCGTGGATGTCGGGCTGGTGGCACTCGACAAGAAGGGCCATCCTGTAACAGACCTGAAAGCGGAAGACTTCGAGATCTACGACAACGGACGCAAACAGGATGTCCGATTTTTCAGCCAGGCAACCGGTGAGACCGCAAAGGTGCCTGTCGATACGAACGGGCAGCCCGGCCATGCGCAAGACCAGCCCGTCTTTTCCAATCGCCGTGCGGACATTGCGGACGCAAAACCTGAAACCGGAGTTACACAAGGTAGCACCACGATTCTGTTGCTCGACCCCGGCAACCTGTCGTGGGCCGATCTGACTTATGCTCGCGCGGAGATGTTGCGCTTTCTTGGCTCGCTTCCGGCGAACGAACTCGTGGGACTCTATGTCATGAATGCTCAGGGTTTTCAGATTCTGGAGGAGGGAACGGTCGACCACGCGTCGCTCGCGTCGAAGCTACATGGATGGATACCTAGCGCGCAAGACCTGGCTCGTGCGCAGGAGATGGAACAGCGCAATCGGCAACAGTTCGACTATGTGCTGAACTCGTCGGATCTGCAATCCGTGAATGGAAACATCAACATCGCGCCGGATACTGGTGCCAGCCCAGTCGATCCTCAACTGCGCAGCAACGGCAGCAATCCTGGTCGTAGCGCATTCCCAATCCTTGCCGGCGTGGCCCGGCATCTTGCCGCCAACCCCGGCCACAAGAGCCTGGTGTGGGTTACCAGCGACAACGTGCTGGCGGACTGGACCGATAAGGCAGTGGGTATCGATCAGGGCAGCAAGCACATTGATGGGCTCGTCCTGCGCGCACAGGAGGCGATGAACGATGCCCACGTCAGCCTCTATCCACTCGACGCCTCGCAGTTGGAGACCAACGCCATCGATCCCAGCCTGCTGGGCCGCAACGTAGAGTTGTCGCGAAGTGTAACGGCGCCATCCGGACCCCAAAGCGGCGGCGCCGCGCCAGGCCGCGATGCCGCCCGGATGCAGCAGGATTTGCACCCCATTCAGGCAGCGATACAAGAGATGGCGGAGGCCACCGGCGGCCAGGCCTTTCGCCGTTCCGGCGAGATTGCAAAGAACCTCGACAAAGTGACTGCAGATGGCCGTGCCGCCTATCTCTTAGGCTTTACGCCCGACACTCCAGCCGACGACCAGTATCACGCGCTGACCGTGAAACTCACTGCTCGGCACGGCGTGTTGCTGCGTTACCGCACCGGGTACCAGTATGCCAGGGAGCCCGCCACGCTCAAGGGGCGGTTTCAACAGGCAATATGGCAACCACTCGATGTCAGCGAGATCGCCGTAAGCGCCAATCCCATGGCGGCTTCCACGGGGTCGGCGTTCAGGCTCAGCATTGCTGCCAACGACGTGGCGCTCAAACAACAGGACGAACATTGGGTGGATAAACTCGATGTCTTTCTCATCCAAAGAGACGATGAGGGCCTTCATGCGCGAGTTACGGGGCAGACTTTGCGTTTGACGTTGAAGCCTGCAACTTACGCGAAGTTGCAACAGGAGGGAATCCCGTTCGACCAGTTCATCGAGAAAGCACCCGGTACGAGCTCGGTGAGGATTGTGGTGGTCGATGAGAACTCGGGCCGCATGGGGTCGGTAACCATTCCAGCCTCAGCCCTGCAAGGGAAGAGTTGAAAAAAGTGCAGCCGTGTTCGATGGAACGCGTCGTGGACTCGGAGGTTCAGAATCCAGTGCGTTCTGCTACTTGCTGAGCGGCGCTGTTGGGTTCTCCTCAGCCCCTTTGCCTTTTCCCTGAGCTTCGTGGAGCTTGTTTACGACGGTTTCGTCGGCAGCTTTCTGCAAGCTGCGTGTCTTATCAAATTCCACCTTGGCTTCGTCGTTCCTTCCCATCGCCTTATAAAACCGCGCCAATCGCCAGTGCGTCGCCTGGTCTTCAGGGCTCAGCTTCTCTGCCACCTTCAGTTCGCGCAAGGCATCTTCGCGGCGGTCTCCATCGCTGTAGAGAATGCCTAGGTCGAGGTGGGCTCTTTCAATTTTAGGATCAATGTGAATCGCCTTCTCAAGCAGCGGTGATGCAGCCTCGGGATGACCGAGCTGCATGTCGGAGTCTGCGAGATAGGTCAGCGCCTGAGCGTGGTTCGGGTTGTTGTCGAGTTCAGCTTGAAACTCCTTCGCCGCCTCATCGAATTTCAGCAATCCCCACAGAAGATAACCCAGACCAAAGTGCACATTGGGCATTTTGGGATCGGCCTTCACCGCAGCACGAAATTGCTGCTCCGCACCCGGTTTGTCCTTCATTTCGTCCAGAGCTTCACCGGCGAGCATGTCGGCCTCGGCTGAATCCGCGTTCAGCGTCACGATCTCGTGGTAGACATCAAGCACGCATTGATACTGCTTCGACCACAAACAGCTTTGCGCCAGGGTCAGGCGGAAAGGCAGATTCTGCGGATCGGCGGCTGTTGCCTGTTTCAAATACGGAATCGCCGCAGCATATTCGCCGAGGCCAAAATGCGCGAGCCCGATGAGCGTCGTGAGGCGAAGAGACTCGGATGAGGATTTCGGCTCGCTCCTGAGAAGAATTCCAAATGTCCCGATTGCATCTTTCAAGTCTCCGCCTTTAAAGAGCGCGAGCCCGAGATCCAAACGGAGTCCAGGGATTGCCGGATTCAGCGCCAAAGCCCTGCGATAGAAGGTCACCGCGTCTTTGTAGTGTTCCTGTTTCGCTTCAAGGAAACCCAGGTGCGCAAGGACTTCAGAGTCCGCGGGGCGGTCCTTCAGTACGGCGCGCCATGCAGTCTCGGCCTCGGCGTTGTTTCCCTGCTGCTCCAGCGCAAACGCGGTTTGGCGACGATCTTCGTCGACCGCCGCAGTCTGGCCCTGGCTAGCTGCAGCAGTTATCGCCATCGTGAGGCTGAGAACAATCGTCAGTCTTCCAAACTGCTTCACAAACATCTCAGTTGGTATTCTCGCTTGCCACAAACAAGCTGCGCAACCGCTCTGGCCATTTGGGCGGTCGCAGAAAAAAAGAAGGCGCGGCAGAGATTGCCTGCCGCGCCAGGAGGTGGAGACACGTTGTTAGAAAATGAACTTGCCGCCAAGTTCCATCGTGCGCGGACCGTAGTCGTTGGTGACCGCTCCGAAGTTTCCGTCGTGGGAGCCCGTATCGACGCCTTGGAAGTCCACATGGTTGAAGGTATTGAAGGTCTCAAATCGGAGTTCTATTCTCGGTCCTTCGTGAGCGGTGATTGGGATGCTCTTGAACAGGGAGAGATTCCAGTTGAAGATTCCCGGTCCCACGGCTGAGTCCTTTCCGGCGTTGCCAAAGCCCTGGTTCGAGCCGCCCGCCCAGGGGGCGATCGGATCTGCATACGAACTGGTGCTGAACCAGGCGCCGACCTTCTTGGGGTAGGTGACCTTGGACACCAGGTTGGGACGGTTGGTAAAGCCGGTCAGGCCGACTACGTCGGGGCCAGTGTAGGTGACGTACAGCGGCACTCCCTTTTCCGCAGTAGTTACGCCGGAGATCTGCCAGCCTCCAAGGACTTCATGGGCCAAAAGGTTGTCGCTTTTGGTGAAGAACGGGAGGGCGTAGATGTAGCTCGCGTTGAAGATGTGACGGCGGTCGAATGTATCGTCCGAACCGCGGTCGTACTTCAGGTTATACGGATTGGAGACCCCATAGAGATCGTTGCTGAACTCAGAGATATTGTGAGACCAGGTGTAGGCAAGTTGCGTGGTAAGCCCATGCCGATTTTCAAGGCGGACACCGGCCTGGAGAGAGTGGTAGTCGAAATTGCTCTCGTTCTCCTCCTGGTTGATATTGCTGAAGCCGGGAAAGTTGCGGTAGATGTTGGCGTTCAGTGTGCCGTTGGCCACGCCCTCACGGTCATCGTAAGGATTGGCAGCATTGCTCGCATCGGCCAAAGGCAGTGTATTGATCTGCCGGTCGTCGCTCTGGTCCCAGCCGATCGAGCCGACATACTGCACTACCGCGATGACAGAGGGAGCGATCTCCCGTTGGACTCCAAGGCTGAAATCAGCCGTTCCCGGAGGATGATAGGCGTACTTGATGTTGGTCACAGTCGATGGAAACGACTGAGTCGTTGTCAATCCAGTCAGGGCGCTGGTAAAGGGGTTGGAGAAGTAAACGTTGTTGGCCGAGGGTTGGTAGGCGAACGGCGGATTCAAGGCGGCGTTGTAGACATCGTTGCCCTGAACGCGCTCATAGAACATCCCGAACCCGCCCCGGAGAACCGTCTTTCCATTTCCGAAAATGTTGTCGGCAAAGCCGATTCTCGGCTCGAACGTGTCGTAGTAGTTCTTGACGTTGCCGCGGGGGAAGCCATTGACGTCGGCTTCCTCCATACCGTTGAGGTAGAACTGCTGGCCGTTGAACGTGGACAGCGAAGAAGGAAGCAGCGTGCCGGCTGCGGTGACCGGATTCCCCAGCGCCGCGTTGTAGTCCGCCGGAACGAAATTCGCAAACTGGTTATACCGCTCAAAGGCGTGCGGCAATCCGTCGTAACGAAGTCCAATGTTGAGGGTCAGCTGGGGAGTGACGTGCCAGTTGTCGTTAAAATATACCCCGTAGTTGTTGTTGACCCAGTGCTTGTTGTACAGGTACTGCAGTTGGGTAAAGCTGGAGGCGTCCCCGAGCAGGAAGTTGATATACGAGTCCTTGGAAAACGCGCTCGAGTTGAAAGCCGCGGTTCCCTGGGTGTTTGCCTGCAGCTGCTGATTCTTGTAGTCGTGCAGCAAGGCGAAGCCGAACTTCAACTGGTGCCGGCCCTTGGTCCAGGACAGATCGTCCCGGTACTCAAAGCCTTCGTAGCCGTTCCTCCAGGGATAGTAGCTTTCGCTCCACTGTACATTCAACGGCGAGCCTTGCAGATCGATTTCAGGCATATCGTTGGTTGCCGCATCGGCGACCGGGAAGAAGCTTGTAGCCGTCCAACCGGTGGGCTGGTGGAAGTTTGCGCCCGCACCGTTGATCGGAGTGAGCGTGATCTTGTTGCCGCTGTAGAAAATTCCGGTTTCGTTGAGCAGATTGGGGGTATAGGTTTGCGTCAGCTTGATGACTGCCGTATACGAGGGATTGGTCATGACCGTGCCCACAGTTGGATACGTGCTGTCGCCCCAAAGCGGCGGGAAATAGTTTTGGAGAAGTGTGTCGTGAAGGTAATGGCCCATCAACTGGAACTTGCTGTTGATGGCGTGGTCGATGCGCACCACATCTTCTCGGACCTGAGTCGGCTGAGGGATGGACGCGATGTACTGGGTGCCACCATTGTAGTTTGGCTTCGGGAAGGTGCCCGCATTCACCTCGAGGACCGCGTTCTGGTCGATCAGGTTGGCGGGAATGACATTGCCCGGAAAGGGGCTCCCAGGGGTCAGTCCATCCGCCGCATAGGTGGCCAGCTTGGCCGGGTCCGTGGTTACCGGAACGATCGGGGTCGGACCGCCGGCTGGAATGGTATAGGCCAATGGCGCTCCGGCCGTCGGGAAGTTGGGGGCAAGGATCGTATTCTGAATCGAAGGCGAACTGCCCTGAATCAGCCTGCGCCATTCTTCATTCCAGAAAAAGAATGTCCTGTTGCGGTTCTCGTTATACACATGCGGAATCCACAGCGGGCCGCCGATATTGCCGCCGGGCTCATTCAGCTTGAACTCGGGCGAGGACTTACTGAAATAATCGTCCGCGTCATAGGCCGTATTGCGGTTGAACTCATACAGTTCTCCGTGGAAGTTATGAGTTCCGGATTTGAGCACCATGAGGATGGTTCCGCCGGAGCCAATGCCGTAATCGGGTGAGTAGTTGCTGTCCAACGTCTGGAATTCGGCGATGGCGTCCTGTGAGGGCAGGTTCATGAAGCAGCCGCCGCACCCGCGATCGTTCTGTTCGGCTCCATCCAACATGTAGATGTTGTGTTCCGTGCGGGTTCCGTTAAAGCTGATGCCGTTGGCGGAGGTCAGAGCGTTGACGCCGCTAAAAGGCGGCAGGTTGTTCGACACACCGAGGCCCAGAGCCGCCAGCGCGGTCACGTTCCGTCCGTTGGTGGCAAGCTCTGAAACCTGCTCGCCGCTGATCAGGTTGCTGACTTCGCTGGTCTCCGTCTGGACCTGCAACGCATCCGCTTCCACCTGCACGCTCTGCGATTGACTTCCCACCGAGAGGCTGATGTTCTCTTCAAGGGTCGCGGCAACGTTCACCACGATGTCGGTCTTGGTATATTTTTGAAACCCTGTAGCTGAGGCGCTCAGCGTGTAGGTGCCAACACCGACGTTAGCGAACCGGTAGGCTCCCGCGGAACTGGAAACCGCGTCTCGCACTTGACCCGTAGCAGGATTCGTGAGCAAGATTTGCGCGTTCGGAACCACGGCTCCGGTCGCATCTGCGACGGTTCCGTTGATGGTTGCATTGTCCTGCGCCCACGCGACCGGCAGCATCATCAGGACCGTCAAAAGGAACGCGAACGTCACAACGGGAGATCCTCGCAGCGATCTGCCGGACCTCTTCGACGTGGAGAACATACTTATCAAGGGGTGATTCATAGTTTGCCTCCTGAGCAAACGCTTACTTCATTGAAGAAACTTCTTCCATTCCGTACTCTTCTCTCGTTTCCTGGTTTTCAACGGAAGTGGAAGCAATGGCGCGGTCACATTGGCGCGATCATTCGTGCAACTGCCGAATCGGGCCGTCCGGCTCTCACAAACGAACTCATCCTCCTCGTCTGCCCCTGCAAAGGATTTCAGAATTCTTCTGGTCGCATGAACATCAAAAATGCGTGGTTCCGTGGAGCTTTTCGGGCCGGGACCCCCAGGAAATCCGCCTCTTTCCTCCAAATCGATGTCTCGATGTCCAAACCTGGTTACACATTGCGCGATTCGAGTGAATCGGTTGATGGATTGCGGAAGAGACTTCGCGTGCTCCCTTCCGCAATGCCTGTCCTTGTGCGGTCTTTCCCCGCCAGACCCGCAGGTGACCTCATCCAACCTGCCGATGAGGGTCCTGCGAGTGCTCTTGTGTTCCAAACAAACGCTTCAGGAGTATTGCGAGGCGAAATGAGCTGTAGCGCCTTCGCGAAACAGATTAAAACACACTCCAGCAAGCGTTTTCTTCAGCGTCAGCTTTTTTACGCCCTCAATATGCGTTTGTCAATGGAAAAATTTCGCGCTGTTTCCCGGAGTGTCCGGTACCAGGCAGAGCATGGAAAATCCCTTTACTCATACGATTAAGCTGGTCGCGAGGTTCGAAGGAGCACAGGGGAGGTGTCCGTCGGGTAATCGATTTCCCGAATGCAGACGACGATTGGACCCGGACCTCACGGCTGTCTGGTCTAATTTGCTTTGCGCCGCACTGTAAGGTAGATGGGGTAGTATCCCTGCGCCAACACAATCAGCCTTCCAACCCAGTTGCCAAGGTTCAAACGCTGAAAGACCCGCATTAGCTTTCCGAGCCTGGCGGCCGTGCGCTCCATTTCGAATTGGTATGGTTGCGTTAGTCGGTCCAGGAAAACCTCGGCGCCGAGTGACAGCAGTTCTATCGGATACTCCTTGTTTATTTGACGTACCGCGCGTCTGCACCAGATCGGATTGATCTCCGTGCGCATTGTGTAGGCAAACGCCGGATCGCGTCCCAGCAGGCGAACCCACACCGGCAAGACCCATCGCCAAATCAACGGCGGTTGCGGTACAAAGTAGTGCCCTTCGAAGTACGAAAGATAATTTGGCACTTCTACATGCAGAATGCCCCCGGGGCGCAAGACCCGCACCGCTTCCCTCAGAACCTTCAGCGGATCCTGGGTATGTTCAAGGACATTGCCAGCGTAAACAACATCGAAGGAAGCGTCCTCAAACGGCAACGCATCGTCGGTCACGCGGATGATTCGGTCGGGGTTGATGCCGTTCGCGGCAAACAATTCGCGCGATCCTTTGAGAGAGCTTCCAAACCCTTCTGTGTCCCTTTCAGTGCCGTACCCGTCCAAATCGTATCTCTTGATCCATGTCGCCAGATTCGTTCCGAATCCCGAGCCAATCTCGAGCAGTTTACTGCCCTGCAGTTGCGTGAAACCTTCCAGCAACTCCCCCTTCTTTAAGGGCCTAATCACATCCAAATGGTCTCGCGCGTTCGCGTCCCGCGATGTCCCCGTGACTCCCTCGAAAAAGATTCCGACAGATTGCACTGCAAGTTCTCGAACGGAATCGGGGACGATGATCGCATCGGCGGGCATGTGGGGGATTATAGCTTTTGACTCAAAGCAATGTTGTTCCGATGCGTCCATATATTCTATTGGCGATGTGTGGGGGTTTCTTGGACACCAGACGATTGTCGCAAATGTATTCGTCCTGCCCGGTCTGCGGCGCGATTAACTTAAAGGGCTTGTGGAACGTGAAAGATTATACGATCGCACGATGCCAATCCTGTTCGTTGGTATTCGTTCAGAACCAAGTTAGTGTGGAGGAACTTGCCACACATTATGCTGGACCTGGCGATGAAGTGTACGACGACAGCAACGCCGAGTGCCTCAACTACTACTATCAAAAGCTTGCAGATCTGATTAACAGCCGTTTTCCTCGGCCCGGAAGAGTCCTGGATCTTGGGTGTTCGCGCGGGTGGTTTCTTGACGTCATGGCGGGTTGGGAATGCCATGGCAATGAGATTTCGATCACCGACGCCGCAGTTGCCCGCCAGCGATACGGCGAACGCATCGTAACCGGCGCCTTCGAAGACTACCCGCTACGCGATAACTACTTCGACGTAATCGCCTTGCAAGATGTCTTCGATCATTTCCGCGATCCTATGGCGGCACTTCAAAAATGTCGCCGTTTGTTGCGACCCGGTGGATTGATCGCCATCAAAGTTCATAACATCTCCTGTCTCTATGCCAAGGTCACCGGTTCAAACTTCTACGCCGTCATCCCTCCATCGCATCTGTTTTATTACAACGGCAATTCTTTGGCCCTCGCACTGACGAATAGCGGCTATCAGGTGGTCGATTCGAAGTTCATCGGGCATTTGATGAAAGTCAAAACGGTCTTCTGGCGTTTGTCTCGCAGCAATCCGCGCTCGCTGTTCTATCGCATCTACAGGGCATTGGAACGTACTTCTCTTGGTGAATTGAAGTTCCACAAGAATCTGCACGACATCATAACGGTGCTTGCTGTGAAACCAGTCTGATCGAAATCCAATTCTGGCGCCGCTGTTCATCGAGGACCGGCAAGCCCGGTGAGGTCGAGCCTGTGCTAAACTCTGGGTCAATATCATTAGGTTCTTTGAATACTGCGGCCAAACGAGTCCCTTGCGCGCTCTTTAGGATAGCTGAATGACTGGGAAGCTGATCACCATCTTGACTCCCTGTTATAACGAAGAGCTCAATGTCCGAGAGGTACACCGGCGGGTAATGGCAATGGCGGCAGGATTGCCGGAATATCGCTTCGAGCACCTGTTTATTGACAACGCTTCGACCGATGGCACCGTTGCAGAGTTGCGCACGATGGCAGCGGAGGACCCAAGCGTCAAGGTCATTGTGAATGCTCGCAACGTGGGGCCGGATCGCTCGGGAATGCATGCGCTCTTAGCGGCAGATGGGGACGCTGTCGGATCCGTGGCGGCCGACCTGCAGGATCCACCTGAATTGTTCGCCGAAATGATTCGTGCATGGGAAAAGGGGTTCCCTATTGTCGCGGCGATCAAGAACAGCAGCGATGAAAATGGGTTGATGTACCGTGTGCGCACAAGTTACTACCGGCTGGTCGCGCGCCTCGCGAATGTTCGCATTCTCGAGCACTTCACCGGCTTCGGGCTCTATGACCGGTCGGTTGTGGAAAAAATTCGTTCAGGCTTCCCAGACCCCTATCCTTATTTCCGCGGGATGATCGCCGAGCTCGGGCTGCCGATTGCCAAGGTTTTTTATAACCAGAACCGGCGTGAGCGGGGAGCCACTTCAAACAATCTCTACTCTCTCTATGACCTTGCGATGCTGGGTATAACAAACCTCTCCAAGGTTCCCTTGCGGCTCGTGATCTTCTGCGGATTCGTCTCCGCATTCATCAGCTTTGCGCTGGGAGTTTTCTATCTTCTGTACAAGCTTGTTTTCTGGTCACGTTTCACGGTTGGCGTGGCACCAGTCGTCCTCGGCCTGTTTTTCCTTGGCTCCGTGCAACTGATTGCGCTGGGCATTATCGGTGAGTACGTCGGCGCAATCCACACCACCGTGTTAAACCGCCCCCTTGTTACCGAGAAAGAGCGAATCAATTTTTAGCTCTCGTCTTTCCACATGAGAATTCATTCCCACAAGCCGGTGCTGCAATTTGCGCGCTACATTCTCGCCGGTGGATTCAATACGCTCTTTAGTTTTGGAGTCTTCGCGTTCCTGAACTGGTCCCTGGCTGGACTGGGTTCTTACAGTTATATGTATGCTGCAATTCTTGGAAGCCTGATAACCATCAGTGTGGCTTTTCTTGGATACAAATGGTTCGTCTTCCGCACTCACGGGAATTACCTCCGCGAATGGATTCGTTGTTTCGGAGTCTACGGAAGCAGCGTGCTCATCGGCCTAGTCGGGCTGCCCATTTTGGTTCCCATTCTTCGTAACCATTTGCGCAATCCAAGGCAAGCTCCGTATATAGCAGCAGCAATGATGACGATCGTTACGGTGCTGTTCAGCTTTGTGGGTCACAAGAATATATCTTTTCGGCAGAAACTGAGCGGAGAGGAAGCCGAAGTCTGCGCTCGGACGCCGGACTCCTGAAAGATCTGATATCGCGCCACGAGTCAGAATTCTTCAGACTTCGGCGCGGACCACCAGACAGGTGATGTTGTCGTGGCCTCCGGCTTTTTTGGCGGCATCGACTAATCCGGCGCACAATTCTTCAAGCGGCAAATCGTTCGAAAGCAACGATGCAATCTCGTTGTCCGGAAGCTCCCGCGTCAGGCCATCCGTGCAGAGCAGAAACAGG
>Ga0181535_10003781_pt1 | contig 17328 bp, 14 predicted proteins | sample PEATcosm2014_Bin_44_FD_119774 | JGI IMG/M metagenome (GOLD analysis project Ga0181535, IMG submission 119774) | Peatland microbial communities from MTU Mesocosm Facility, Houghton, MI, USA - PEATcosm2014_Bin17_30_metaG | ecosystem: Environmental > Terrestrial > Soil > Wetlands > Peat | place... | reverse complement strand
GCCGGCATCGTCACCATCGGCGCGAAGATGGCGAAAATGCGCCAGCGCCGGATCGTGGACATGGCCTGCCTGACCGAAAAAGACAAAACCGGCCGGGAATACGCCCTGCCCGCCAACCTTATCGCATGGCTAAAACCCCATGCGGCGGCAAAGAATCCGTTCCGGGGCGCGAACTGGCGGAAAGATTTTGACGCGGTGAAACTGGCGGCGGGTTTTGGCAATCCCGACTTGAAACCGGCCGGGACGGAAACCGACGAGGCGAAGCAGCGGCGGAAAGCGTTGAAACCGTGGACACCGGATATTTTGCGGCACACCGGGATTTCAAATCATCTGGCGTGTTTCCAGCACGAGGGCAAAACCGCTGCGTGGGCTGGCAACAGCCCGGACATCATTCAGCGCCACTACAAAGGCTTGGTGAAGCAGGCGGACGCGAAGGAGTTTTGGACGATCAAGCCGCAAGACTGACGACCCGCGCTGCCTTGAGCCGGTGGAGATTGACCGGGATATTTGCCGTCAAAATAGCGGCGAATGAAGCGCAGATAGTCCAAACAGCAATAAAAAAATCCGGCTTGAAAAAGCCGGATTGGGCGAGAAACGTATTGGTTTCAGCGGCCAAACCTCACGGATGATCTTGCTTCAATACAATGCTTGGGAGCTTGTCCGTTGACGCGGCGGGTCGCGTTGCGCTCGTCTTTTTCCGAAGGAAAACTTACAACCCCTCCCCATTTTGAATCTCTTTCTTTTGAAAGGTTCACAGCGGATTGAACAGCAATTCCGCTGTTTTCTGGGGTCATTAATTCGTTTTCTGGCAGTGTGGCGTGTTTCATGGTTGCACCTCCACCAGTCTTCCCATTATTGTCAGGCTGTCAAGAAATGGCTGCATTTTTTCAAAAATGCTTTCGATTTCTTTATTGTATGGCTGGATTTTAAGACCCAGGCCAAACGACTCACCGTTTATTTGGGGTGACTTTGCTTCCTGCCGGTCAACAACAAATCCGTGCGTGGGGTATTTGCCAACCAAATGCGCCGCGATACTTTTTGCCACATCAAGCCTGTAATTGCTTTTCATCAAGCGCACCGCATATTCTTCAGCGACCTTCAATTCCCTCGATTTTTTAGTATAATCCACGGTGTCAATTTTTTCAAGCAGGGGGCGAACGAAATTGTTGGCATAATCAAAAACCAGTGGCAGCAACGTATCAATTTTCTTTCCCGTCCTATTCGCCATAAGGAGCATCAATTGATCAATGGCTTGCATTGAAAAGACATTCAATTGTTCTAATGACTGCACGGCGTCCAATGCCGATCCAACGTCTTCTCTTTCGCGGTCAAGCATTTGAACGTCAAGCGGCCCCAGTTCTGCGTCTCGGCCAAGAATTAAATCGGTCGCGCCAAGTGCGAGCAGCGTGGCCGCGCTTTTAGCATATTGTGGTATAATTACCGTAAAATTTCTTGTTCTCCGTTGAATGAGCCGCGCGATGCGATAAGCCATGTGCGCGTCACCGCCGGACGATTCAATCAAAAGGGCAATCGGTTTATCTTCCAAAATTGCGGCCCGGTCAGCTTGAAAATTTTTGTATAAATGAATGCAGATAGAATCACAACAGCCCGGATCGCCATTTTGCATCAATAACCAAACAGGCATTTTAAGCAAGCTTTCCAACTTCTTGACCAACCTTGCAAATTCGTCTGGAATTGGCTGCTTTTTGAGCGGAAAATAAGATGATGCGAAATATTTTTTCCCGGCCTTAAGCTTTGACCTTGCGGCGACCGGGGAGCGATGATGTCCGTTTCCGTTTCTCGCCGTTTTTGGATTCGGCGTGGCCAATCTGTTCTGTTTGGCGGTTTCCGGCATAATCTTCTGTCTCAAACACTGCGCTTTTTCGGCACGGCTGTCTAGCGTATTTTTGTCCAATCTTCGGGCACATATTTATAATCTTTTTCAAATAGGAGCCTGACAAATAATTGCAGGGTTTAATATGGGGTGAACACCCCAGCAACAAACCAATACACAATACCTAGATCGGGAACAAAACTTGGCGATGGCGTCCAAAACCTTTTGCTTGGACGATTTGAACACAGATTGACGCTCGCCGATTTCCAGCGCAAACTCATCCGCCAACGCGCAATGCCAAATCAATCCGAACTCACCGCCTTGCTGGATCGTCTCCGCGCCGAGCCGCGTGAGACGGAATGGCTGGAGTTCAAAAACAACCGGTTTGAACCGCAGGCGCTGGGCGAATACCTGTCAGCTTTGGCGAACGCGGCCAGTTTGCTCGGCAAACCCCGCGCCTACCTTGTGTTTGGCATCGAGGACGGCACGCACGCCGTCGCCGGAACCACTTTTGATCCCGATGCGGAAAAGGGCTGTGGCAACCAGCCGCTTCAAATCTGGCTAACGGTTCACCTCCGCCCTAATGTCGGCTTTGAGATTCGGCCCTTCGATTACCAGGGCAAACGGGTGGTGTTGTTTGAAATCAATCCGGCGATTGACCGTCCGGTGGAGTTTAACGAAAAAGCCTACATCCGCGTCGGCAATGCCAAAACCGATTTGAGCAAACATCCCGACAAGGAGCGCCAGCTTTGGAATCGCCGGGTGGATTGGAGCGCCCAAATTTGCGAAACCGCCACGCTTGCCGACCTCGATGATGCCGCGTTGGAAAAAGCGCGGAAAGAGTTCACCGTCAAGTTTCCCACCCAGGCGGAAGCCGTGGCCGGCTGGGACACCACCACCTTTTTGAACAAGGCGAAGCTGACGATTCACGGGCGCATCACCAATGCGGCCCTGTTGCTGCTGGGCAAACCGGAATCGTCCACGCTGTTAAATCCGGCGGTGGCGCGGATTAGCTGGCTGCTCAAAAACGAGCGCAACGAAGAACTGGACTACGAACACTTTGGCCCGCCGTTCCTGATGGCTGGCGACCGGATTTTGGCCCGCATCCGAAATTTGAAAGTGCGGGAATTGCCGGGCGGCACGCTGTTTCCCGTGGAGCTGACGCAATACGATCCGTGGGTGATACGCGAGGCGTTGCAAAACTGCATTGCCCATCAAGATTACGGTTTGCGCGGGCGCGTGCTGGTGGTGGAAACGCCCGACACGTTATTGCTGACCAACGTCGGCAGTTTTCTACCCGGCTCCGTGGAAAAAGTCATTCACCAGGACGCGCCGCAGAATTATTATCGCAATACGTTTCTGGCCGATGCGATGGTGAGCTTGAACATGATTGATACGCAGGGCGGCGGCATCAAAAAAATGTTCCAGAAACAGCGCAGCCGGTTTTTCCCGATGCCGGATTACAATTTGACCCAGCCCGAACACGTCGAGGTAAAGCTGGCCGGACGCATTTTGGACGAACGCTATGCCCGGTTGCTGATGAGCCGGACGGATCTCGGCCTGGAGGAAATCATCCTGCTGGACCGGGTGCAGAAACGGCAGCCGATCACCAGAGAAGAACACAAACGGCTCAAATCGCAAAAGCTGGTGGAGGGGCGTTTTCCCAATCCCGTTGTCGCCGCCGAGATTGCCGCCGCCACCGATGGCAAGGCGAGGCACATTCGGGACAAAGGTTTTAACAACGAATACTACCGCGACCTCATCGTGAAAATCATTCGCGAACATCAACCCGTCTCGCGGAAGGATATTGATGAAATGCTTTTGGACAAATTGCCAGAGGTGTTGAGTCGGGAGCAAAAATTGATGAAGATTCACAATCTGCTTTACGATTTGAGCCACCGGCAAAAATTGATTCGGAACGCCGGCAACCGCCGGTTTCCCAAATGGGTTTTGATAAATGAGCCAGCCGATAAGCAATAAAAAGCCATGATTAAGCAAATGACCTGACCGGAAAATGCCCGTTTTCAAAGGGTTTTGATTTGCTAAAGCGCTTTCGGTTTAGCAAAAGAAACCGGGGGAAAATGGGCGGCAAGCCAAATTCAAATGACTGTTTCTGAAATCATAGAAAATCTGAAAAAGCTGACCGGCGCGATCCAGCCGGACGAGTTTATTTATGATTTCCTCACCGCCTTTGGCACGCCCAAGGCCACCATTTCGCGGCTGAAATCCGGCGATTTGAATCTGGCGAAAAAGGACGGCTGCACGTTGCTCAAGGCCAAAATCTATTTTGAACCGCTGCTGCCGGACTTGCTAAAATCCTACACGCCCGCCGAAGCCATCCAGTCGGCGCAGCGGACGCGGCAGATCATGGGCAACAAACCGCGCTTCATTATCGCCACGGATTTTCAAAATCTCGCTGCCTTTGACACCCGGAAAAACGAGACGGTGACGTTTCCCATCGCCGAGTTGCACGACCACTACGCTTTTTTCCTGCCGCTGGCCGGGATGGAGCGCACCGTGTTTCAGGCCGAGACCGAGGCGGATGTCAAAGCCGCCGAGCACATGGCGAAACTTTACGACCTCATCCGGGCGGACAATCCGCCGAAGTCGCGGGAGCAACGGCACGCGCTCAATGTCTTTCTCACGCGGCTGCTGTTTTGCTATTTCGCCGAGGACACCCTCATTTTCCCGGATCAGGCGTTCACCAAAGCCATTGACGCCTACACGCAGGTTGACGGATCGGATGTCGCCGAATTTCTACGCGAATTGTTCGTGACGTTGAACACCGAGCCAAAGGCGCGGCACCAGACCAAGCCCCATTTCAAAGTTTTCCCGTATGTGAACGGCGGCTTGTTCACCGACACGCACGCCCGTTGCGCCGACGTGCCGTTTTTTTCCACCAAGTCGCGGGCGCGGCTCATTGACCTCGGCACCAAAAGCTGGAAAGAGATCAATCCCGATATTTTCGGCTCGATGTTTCAGGGCGTGGTGGATGACGAGAAGCGCGCCGAGCTGGGGATGCACTATACCTCCGTGCCGAACATCATGAAGGTCATCCGTCCGCTGTTTCTGGACGAACTTTATGAGGAATTTGAAAAAGCCAAAGGCTCCGTCGCCCGGCTGAATAAATTGCTGAATCGCATTTACCGGCTCCGCATTTTTGACCCCGCTTGCGGTTCCGGCAATTTTCTCATCATCGCCTACAAGGAATTGCGGCGGCTGGAAATGCTCATTTTCAAGGAATTGGAAAAGGCGGAAAATCGTCCGCTGGTGGAAGAACCCCAGCCCGACTTTGAAGGCAAAGGTTTCCACGCCGCCAATGAGCAGACGGCCCTCAAGGTCAGCCAGGCCACCATGCGGCTGCCGGGCATCCACGTCAGCCAGTTTTACGGAATTGAACTGGATGATTTCGCGCACGAGGTTGCCATTCTGGCGCTTTGGCTGGCGGAGCATCAGATGAATGTCGAGTTCAAGGCGGCATTTGGAAATGCCCCGGCATCGTTGCCGTTAAAGGACGGGGCGAAAATTAAATGTGGAAATGCGCTTCATGTGGACTGGCAGACGATATGCCCCAAGGAAGAGGGTTATGAAATTTTCTTGATGGGAAATCCACCATACTATGGTGCGCGGAAGCAGACCGCCGACCAAAAGGCGGACATCGTTCGTGTAGCAGGGAGTTTTGACGGCCACAAGAATCTTGATTATATCGGCGGGTTTTTTCTCAAAGCTGGTGATTACGTCCGGGCGACCAATGCCGCAGTCGCCTTTGTCACAACAAATTCAGTTTGTCAGGGCGAGCAAGTCGCGTTGCTATGGCCGCACGTTTTGCGAGATGACCTTGAGTTCCATTTTGCACACCAAGCGTTCAAGTGGTCGAACAGCGCAAAGGCAAACGCGGGTGTTACCTGCGTCATCATTGGTCTCCATTGGCGGGGCAACCAAAGCAAAAGACTTTTTAACGGCGAAGTTGTTCGAAGTGTGGCCAACATCAATCCATATTTGGTTTCTGGACGCACGCTATACGTCCATAAGCGACGGGATTCAATTTCACAACTACCACCATGTGACTTCGGCAATATGCCGAACGATGGCGGAGAACTAATGCTTACGCAGGAAGAAAAGGACGCACTGCTGCAATCTCATCCATCCGCCGCAAAGTTTGTTCGGAGCCTGCTCGGCACGGAAGAGTTCATTGACAATAAGAAACGCTTTTGTTTGTGGATAACGGCCGCGACGCTTAAAGAGGCAGATAGTATTTCATTTATTAAAAAGCGTATTGAGTCAGTTAAAAAACATCGTGAGGAAAGCGACCGCGAGGCCACTAACCGATTGGCGGAGAAACCTTACCAGTTTGGAGAAGTCCGCCACCAAGATGGCCCAGCGCTTTTAATCCCACTCCATACCTCTGAAAATCGCGAGTATATTCCAATTGGTTTTATTACCACTCCGTCAATTATTACTAATTCCGCGATTGCAGTTTATCAGGCCAAACCTTGGGTTTTCGGCATAATATCCAGCAAGATGCACTTGGTCTGGGCTCGTGCAGTGGCAGGAGGGTTGGAAACTCGAATCCGTTACTCGTCGTCCATTTGCTACAATAATTTTTGCTTTCCCGCAATCGGCAGTCTGCAAAGAGGCGAGCTAGATAAGTGTGCAGAAGTAGTCCTAAAACAACGAGAAAACCACCCCGAAAAAACCATCGCGCAGCTTTACGATCCTGACACGATGCCAGCCGAGCTTTTGAAAGCCCATCGTGCATTGGATACCGCCGTGGAGAAATGTTACCGCGTCAAAGCGTTCGCCAACGACGAGGAGCGGCTTGAATTTCTGTTCGCTGAATATGAAAAAATGACAGCAGCAGGTCAGGCCGACTTGCTGGCAGTGGAACCGGCAAAAAAGTCAAAAATGCGAAAGCAAAAATCCCATGCCTGACCTGATAACCGTCCATTACGAGACCACCGGCAAAAGCACCTCGATTGACAGCCTGGGAATGCGCGAAATGCAGGCCCGCGCTTATGCCGCGCGTGCCAGCCAATACCTATTGCTCAAAGCTCCGCCGGCATCCGGCAAATCGCGGGCGCTCATGTTCATCGCGCTGGACAAACTGCAAAATCAGGGGCTTCGCAAGGCCATCATCGCCGTGCCGGAGCGTTCCATCGGCGGCTCATTCGGCAACACAACCTTGAGCAAATTCGGTTTCTTCGCCGATTGGATCGTGCCGCCGGAGCATAATCTTTGCACGCCGGGTGGCGACAAAGGCAAAGTTAGCGCGTTCAAAAAGTTTCTGGCCGGCGATGGCCGCATTTTAATTTGCACCCACGCCACGCTGCGGTTTGCCTTTGATGCCCTGGACAGCGCCGCCTTCAATGATTGCCTGCTGGCGGTGGATGAATTTCATCACGTTTCCGGCAACGAAGACAGCCGGCTGGGCGAACTGGTGCGCGGCATCATGTCCGGCAGCAACGCGCATATCGTGGCGATGACAGGCAGCTATTTTCGTGGCGACTGCCAGCCGGTGCTGTTGCCGGAGGACGAAGAAAAGTTCACCGCCGTCACCTATAACTACTACGAGCAGCTTAACGGCTACGAATATCTGAAATCTTTGGGGATCGGCTACCATTTCTACCAAGGCCGCTATCTGACGGCCATCGGCGACGTGCTGGACACGGACAAAAAAACCATTCTGCATATCCCGCACGTCCGCGCCGGCGAATCCACCAAAGACAAATATGGCGAGGTGGACGCCATCCACGACATAATCGGCACGGTGGTTTCCACCGACCCCGAAACCGGTGTGCTGAATGTGGAGCGGAAATCAGACGGTAAAATCATCAAGGTGGCCGACCTCGTGGACGACGATCCCGTTCGCCGCGACCGGGTGGTTGCCTATCTGCGAAAAATTGAAAAGCCGGAAGATTTGGATTTAATCATCGCGCTCGGCATGGCGAAGGAAGGATTTGATTGGAAATTCTGCGAACACGCGCTGACCGTGGGCTATCGCGGCTCGCTGACGGAAGTGATCCAGATCATCGGACGATGCACCCGCGACAGCGTCGGCAAAGTCCACGCGCAATTCACGAATCTCATCGCCCAGCCCGACGCCAAGGACACCGACGTTGCCATTTCGGTGAACAATATGTTGAAGGCCATCACCTGCTCATTGCTGATGGAACAAGTATTGGCCCCGGTGATCAAATTCAAACCCAAGCAGGATGATGAAGAAACGCCGCCGGGCGAATTGCGCGTGAAGGGTTTGAAAGGCGCGACGACCGACCGCGTGAAAAAAATTCTGGCGGAGGACATCAATGATTTGAAAGCCGCCATATTGAGCGACGATTCCGTGAACAAAGCCATCACCGGCGCGGTTGACCCGGAAGTGTTGAACAAAGTTTTAATCCCAAAGGTGATTGAAACCAAATACCCGCAGCTAACGGACGACGAACGGGAGCAAGTCCGTCAGCATGTGGTGGTGGATTCCGTGGTGCGAAACGGCGAAATTGAAGTCCAGGGCGACAAGAAATTTATCCGCATGGCCGGGCGGTTTATCAATATAGATGACTTGAGCATAGACCTGATTGATTCCATCAATCCGTTCCAGCGCGCCTACGAAATCATTTCCAAGACCGTGAACGCGCCGACGTTGAAGGCGATTCAAGATTGCATCGCGGCGACGCGCATCTCGATGACCGACGAAGAGGCGATTTTACTTTTTCCAAAAGTGAAAGCGTTCGTTAAAGAAAAAAACCGCGAGCCGATGATAAATGCGCTGGACCCGTTGGAACAGCGAATGGCGTCGGCGCTCATCTACATCAAAAAACTCCGGCAGCAGCGCGGCCAGTAGGCTATGACCGACGACCAACTCGCAAAATTGATAAGCGCCGACGATCTGGGCTTGCTCACAGTCAAGCCCAAGCGCACGCCGCAATCCACCGAGGAAGAGCGGTTGATGGACGGCTTCCGGCAGATTTTGAAATTCGTGGAAACCACCGGCGCGGCCCCGGCGGAATTTGCCGACGATATGGGCGAACGACTCCTATTTGCCAGATTGGAAGCCATCCGCGCCAACCCGCAACAGCGCGAACGGTTGCTGCCGTTCGATGAATTTGGCCTGCTAAAAGAAGTGGCGAAATTGCCCGAACCGGCGGAGGCGTTGCCCGCCACGATTGACGACGTGCTGAATGATGATTTTCTCGACAACCTGAACCCGGCGGCGGAAGCGATGTTCAAAATCAAACACATCCCGCTAACCAAAGATGTCGAAAGTCCCGATTATGTGGCGCAGCGGAAGTCGTGCAAAGATTTCCATTTGTTCGAGGAACAATTCCAAATTTGCCAACAGGAAATCAAAGCCGAGAAACGCCGGTTATTGCCGTTTGCGAACGAGCAGCAAATTGAAGTCGGCCATTTTTTTGTTTTGCACGGGATTCTTTTGCTGGTGACGGAGGTTGGCGAAAGGGTGGAAAAAAACGGCAAATGGAATGCACGGCTCCGCTGCATTTTTGAGAACGGCACCGAGTCGGATATGTTGCTCCGATCACTGGCAAGCGAACTTTACAAAGACGGCCGCCGGGTGACTGTGCCGGACGAGGAAACGCTGAATACCATGCTGGTGACGGACGACGACAAGGCCACCGGCTACATTTATGTGCTGCGTTCGTTGAGCCAGCACCCGGACATCAAGGCCATCCCCAATCTTTACAAAATTGGCCTTGCCCGCCGCAGCATTGAAACCCGCATCCAAAACGCGGCGAACGAGCCGACGTATCTCATGGCTCCGGTGGCACTGGTGAGCACGTTCCAATGTTACAACGTGAATTTGCCGAAGCTGGAAAACCTGCTACACCGTTTCTTTGATCCGGCGGCGGCGAAAATTCAGGTGACAGACGCGCAAGGCAACTACCACACGCCGAAAGAATGGTTCAGCATTCCCCTCGACACCATTGAAACAGCCTTGCGCCTGCTGATTTCCGGCGAGATCGTGAATTACAGCTACAATCCCAGCACCGGTCAGATTTTGCTGAATGAGTAATGGCACAACGGATGAAAACCCGTGGCCGCGCAGGGTAGCCCCTGCGCGGCTGGGTTTCCTCTAGTTGAGGTTCAGGTTAAGCTGATCGCCATTTGTTTTGATCCAAATGGGAAACACCTTGCCCCGCTTCGGATATATGACCTTTTTCGTCACTGGATGGATAATCGAGCGACGGAAAATAAGGGCATAACCCGGACGTGACTCGCTACGCTTGTGCATAGAAGCTCCTTGGTTATTAACTCTGTAATTGACTGGAGAAGGAGCTTATGGCAGATTTGTTTTGTATTGCAAAACTGCGGGCTTTGCCCCAGTTCCATCCGTGAGTTCATTACGGCTGGAAAAGCCCCGCGTGGTTTGCGCCACGCGGAGCCTGCGAGATCACCTCGCCCTGTGAGAGAGTTCCCTAGACAGTTACACTCTCACAGGACTTTTATCTTCGCCTCTCCCGTCGGCAACCGGAGCGGGGAGGCTTGATGCCCTTCTTTTCATAATTTCGTTTCGTTGGTTCTTGTTACGGCGGCTACATACGCAGCCACCAAAATCATTGCTGTTCAGGATTGGCGCTTGTCTCCTGAATGATCAATTGAAACCCAAGCCAGGCGCGAATGCGTTCCAATTCTTCTTTTGTGACCGCGAACGGTGACTTAATCGTAATCTTCCGTTTGCGCTTATTGTCCAAATAAAGCGTCTGAACTTGGGATTCTTCATCAGCTTCAAGCTCTTCACCCTTCGGTTGATTTTTTGGCGGAGTCGGTTCAACCGGCAGTGCAGCCGCGACCGGAGAAGAAGTGGTTCCAGAAGGAATCACAACCGTTCCGTCCGCTGCAATAAATCCGGCAAACTTTATGGAACTCACAAATACCCCAGCGCAAACTTTGGCGCAGGCTTTCGTGATTGAAAGCGTGTCGTCTTTCTCAAGTTTATTGGCCAGAAGATCCACGTTGAGTTTTTTCCCGGCATAAGCAGTCACAATGTCCGCATAAATTTTGATACCCATTATGGAATGGGCTAAAGCGGCTTGTTTTGCGCCATCCGTATCGGGTTTGAGGTAATCCAAAGCCAGCTTGGTGAGTCCCGGCTTGGGCGATCCCAAAAAACCGAATAAGCGGGCAGCGACGATTCGCCGATAAAACGGCGTCGAAGTGGCGTTGGCGAATCCGCACCCTTTCGCCACGTCAAGCATAGCTTCGGTTTCAAGCGCCTTGTCGTGAATCTTGACGACGATGTTTATCGCCTCCTCGATGTCAATCAGCGGGAGCGCGTTCGTTGAGTCTTTTTTCGATGTTTCAGACATGCGAGGAAATTCGCATGGAAAAACCAAAACGTCAACAAGGAAACCAAGAAAAAAGATTGCAGCTAGTTTTGTTGGTTTTTAAGGGCCGCTGCGGATTGAGTGAATTTAGATGATTTCAGATGGCTTCGCGTAGCCTTGAACTTGAGAATCACTTTTGAAGTCATGGGCGGCACCACTGCCCAAATCTGACGCCAGCCGCTTGCGTTCCTTGATGGCAACTTCGTCCGCAGCAAGATTGTCCCTGATTTTTTCAACGAGCAGAAAACTACGGGCCAGCCAGGCGGAACACGCGAGAGCCAAAAACAACGCCACAAAACCGACCCACAAAAATTTTTCGATGTTTCCGACGGTGAGCGTTTCTTTTTGCAGGATCACCGCGCACACGGCACTGACAATTTTCAACAATTGAGAAAGCCACCAAAGCCGCCACAATCGTTTCTTGAATGGCAAAACAACATCCCGAAGCCGCTCCATCTGCCAAACGGAATAACCAGTAGCACGGAGAACGCCATTTAATTCCGTCAGCAACCGAGAGAAAAACCCTTCGCTGATGGCAAACAACACGGCACCCGCGCCTAAAATCCATCCATTCGTGGATGCCGATAAACCCCGGCACGCAAAAATAACGCCCCATGTTCCAATGCCTGCAAACGCACAGGCAAGAAACACCAACAGGAGCGAACGTGTGCCGTGCCGCATACTCATTTGACGTTACCGAATTTTTCCTGTTCGATTATTGTTTGGCTTTCCACAAGCTCATGGAAGAAATCTAGCATAGTTTTGAACATTGATTCAGGAATCGGCAGCTTATCTTGGCAGTCCATCTGAAATCCTTTTTCGATTTTGATGTCTTGGCCCTTGATTACCGTGCCATCGGTGAGTTCCACCGAGTAAAAATCGCCGTCAGAATTTCGCAAAGCATGACCCAATTTCCCCAGCACTTCACCGGCGGAAGATTCCGCTTTCTTTTTTGTGCAGAACAATTCCAAACGAACCCGCAAGTCGCGGACATCCAAAGCCCCGTCCAATAAAATTTCGTCAGGCAAGGGAATCTTCATGGCAGCCAAAATTGATTTTATCCCGTCCCAAGCTCCGCCAGATGGCGTGAAATTCACTGATGCTGACTGCGCCGCCGGCAGAGATGAAATCGGTTTGGATTCAAGACCGCTGGCTATCGTGATATGTTTCACCGGGCTACTGTCTTTCTGTCTGATACGTTTGGGGAGCGTATCGTCAAGACTGATCAGCGGCGTTTCATTTCCCGCACCGCCGCCATCCGCGTGAAGTTTTGCGGCAAGCCAGTTCAGATAACCCTCAAAATGTTCCGCGCGACATGACATCGTTTGATGCAAAACAATGTGGTTCTTGAAAATCCCAAAAAAGAGCGTTCCCTCGATAAATTCACCATGCGGACGTTTCGCAGATTTGGCCGTTACGGGCGCAACCTCCCATTGATCTCCCGCCATTTCGATCACCAATTGCGCGGCCCCCTTGGTAACTTTATGAAAAGTCCCAAACGTCACGCCATGATGTTGGCGTATCAGATTGATAAAACGCACTTCGCCATCGCTGACGCCAAGGGATTCAAGCCTGTCGTCAGGTTTAGGAAATTTTTCGATGATGCGTTTTACCATGTTTTGCAAGTTGTCTGGCGAAGCCAGGCCGCCAGCAAGTTTGTAGATCAACTTTTTGGTTTCGCGTTGCATGGCGGGAGGCTACGCCTACGAGCCTAGCCAACCAAGTCCAAGTTTTAGTCTCAATCCGTTTATTCATGCCCTTACCAGCCGCACCGCGCCGCTTTTGGCGGACACCAGCGAGCCGAATTTAATCAGCATCGCTTGCGCGACGCGCGAAATGATCGGGCGTGTGTCGGTCTTGTCATACACCGTCGTCTTGCCGGCGGTGGTATCGGAGTAAGATTTCAGACCTTCGCCCGGCGCTGACGCCGTGCGGTCGGCAATCAAAAGCTCGCGGGCCAGCTCGCACGTTGCTTGAACCACAGCCAGCGGCACGATGGAAAACGGCACGAACGGATCGTAAAGCAGCAGGCTGGTGAGGACGGGAATCGGCGCTTTGTCCGGGTCGGGACAATTCACACGCGGCCATTGCAAACCCTGATCGGAATGCGACCGCAGGCCGTTGAATTGATATTGCCCGTCAATCAGCCGCGTCGCCATCACGAGCGCAGCGGCCTTTTGATCGTCCGTCGCGCCCGTCCATGCCGTCGCGTATAAATGGCCGGCATGGTAGGCGTCGCCATCCGCCGCGCTGGCGTAAGCATTGGCGTTTGCCAAGCCGGTGCCATCTTCTTTGACGAGCGTAATTGCCATGATGATTTACAAACCGTCCGAGTGAACCGCGTTCGAGTAAGGCGGCACGTCGTAACCATTCCAATCGCAAATGCAGATGCGAAAATAGCCCGCGACACCGCTGCAATCGCGATTGCCAGAACCCAAGTCCCAGCCATCGAAAGGGGAACTGCCCCACGTCACACTGTCACTGGAAAAGTAGATGTTGATGCTGTCGTAAGGCACGCCCGGTTGAGAATTGTCGCTGGGCGGAATGAAGTTATATGTCCAGGTCAAATGCCCGTGACCATCCGACGAGAGCAGGATGGCCGGGAGACGTTCACGCCGGCGCTTTTGCAGGAACCAAGCGAGCCAGCCGCGCCGGTCAATTTTTGGTTGCGACATCACGCGATTTTTTCGGTTTGGTTGCTGGCACGTCCGGCACGGACTCCGACACCGCTGCCACCAGTGGCACGACCGCCACCGGCGGCAGGCGATCCGGTTTCAATGCGAGAGGATTCACCGCAGGCGACCCGTCCGGCACGGCCAGCGGACGCCGCTTGCGCCGGATGATTGGAAACAATCCATTCATGGCTCAAATGGCGTTGACGCCAATGGCGACTTGCCGCCAGTTCGTGCCATCGCTGACGGCGAGACACGGCACGGAGCCAGTGCCACCGGCGGACAAATAGATGATGCGTTTCGGGAACTTCGCCGCCGTGACGCCCGCCGCGACCGCTGCCGCGACGTTGGTAAAAGTTGGCGGTTGGATTTGTTCGCCACTGCGGATAGCCGCAAAACTGCGTGGTAAAAGTTTGCCCATATATTTATGTGGTTAAATCGGCGTGCCGATACGGACACCGGCACGCCTTTGGTTCAGATGTTGTGAGTGACCGCGACGACGCGGACGTTTTTGTTTTCCCAAACGCGCGTCCAGTTCGCCGCGTTTTCCAATTCCGGGTTGGTCGGGTTGGCACCCGCCACGCTCGCGCTGGTGAACTTGACGCCGCGAGGATGGAGGATGAAGCGGCGACGGTTGATAAGATTGGTATCGCTGTTCAAAGCGTCACGCGCCATTTCAAATCCTTCCGTGCCGTGACCACCCTCGACAGGTTGACCGTTCAAGTCGGCGGCACCCATGCCGAACGCGCCATTACCGAAAAGGTAGGTGGTATAAACCTGCCCGTCCGTGGTGCCAGCGCGCGACGGGCAACCATCGTCCACGATGACACGCCGACCTTGGAACGTGCGGATTTGCGCCTCACCCTGGCTGTCAGGAATGAAGTCAATCAGATCGAGTTTGCGGAGCGCGGCTTCCGTCGCCGAGTGCATCGCCACGGCCACGAGCCGGTCGCCGCAGTCGCCGAGGCGTTGAGTCGCATCCACGAAGGTTGAGCCGTTCAGCCGCGTGGCGGTCGTCTGGTTGGCGACGCTTTCGCTTTGAATCGCCAAGAGGTTGCCCGCCATGCCAGCCGAGGCGAACACGCCTTTGAGAGATGAGATCAGCATATACTGGTTTTGGCGGTTCCAGTAGCCAGCCATGAAGTCCGCCAGTGCCAGCGCCGGATCGTCGCCGGAGACGACGGTTGCCAGATGATTCCAAGACCACGCATTGCCGTCGTTATGGATTCGGGCGATGTCTTGATCCGCCGCGATCTTCACCGTGACCAAAGGCGACGAATCGCTCAATGGTTGCCGGAGGCCGGTCAGGTCATTCCAATGCGGCATGTTGACCTGTGTGCCGCCGAGTGCGGCGCGGGTGTCGTAATCAGGATTTGCCTCGACGATGCCAGATTGAAACAAGTCCGATTTCTCCGCCGTGCGTTGCAGCACATAAGCCGCGAACTGTGCGGGGATGATGATGTCTGCCAATTGTGTTTTAGCCATGATAGTTAATGATGTGTTGTGACCCGGTTATGCCGACGCCTTGAGACGTGCGGCAAGTTGCGGATCGGATTTTTGCAATTTCATTTGTTCCGTGAGATTCCAGCTTTCCTTGCGGAAGGGATTCTTCACGGACCGGTTGCCAGCCCCACCGGAGCCGGAGCCAGCGGCACCGCCGCCAGCGTTTGCCTCGAATAAGTGCGGTGCATCGGACACCAGTGCATCCACCCATTCGGCCAAAGTCATCGGGCCATCCTTGCCCATTCGGGCAGTCTGCCCGTCCGCCTCGAATGCCTGCGGCACGCCGTTGACCAGTTTGAACGACTGGCGGGCGCGGGAAGTGATGTCAGGCAATGCCGTCGCCCGGAGTCCGCGTTTCGTGGCTTCGGTGACGACGGCTTGATCAATTTGAATCGCGGTGAGGCGACCATTCAGCGTGTCGCGTTCGCCCGTCACTGCCGCGAGTTGTTTTTCAAAAGCCGTCTTCGCGGTTTTCAATTGGGCATCCATTTCGCGCTTGGCGTCTTCGCTCAAGGTGGCAGTCCGCAAGGACTTGTTTTCTTCGGCGAGTTGACGCACGGCGTCAGGGTCAATGCCTTCAAAGCGTTTCAGTTGGTTGGTCAAGGCGATGTTGTTGGTGCGAAATTCTTCATGCTTGGACTTCTCGACGACGCCTTCGGCGTCCAGCGTCCAAGCACCGTCGCGCTCGACATACAGGGATTGCAGTTCGGCGGGGATTTCGTCCTTCGTTTTGTATTTGAATTTGAGTGCCATAATTTTTTAGAGGTTTTTGGTTGGCAGTTGTGCCGGTGCAGTGCCAGGCGAAGCAGGAACCGGCAGCGTGACCGCGCCGGGATCAGGCGCGACCGGCGGAGGTTGCGGCGTGCCGGCGACCAGTTTGGCCTCATCCTCGTTGCTCCGACCGACCGGCAGGACATCGCCCATGCGGAAAAGGTCGAACATCGTGTCCTGACTGATGGCCCCGGCTTTCCATGCTGCGACGACGGCGGCAATCTCGGTGCTCGCCATCCCGTTGAGACTGAAATCGGCGTTGAGGGACACCAGCACAGTTTTGTCGCCGATGTCGCCCGGCGTGTTTTCGGTGGAGTTCCACCAATAGACCCAGCGCAGGACTTGTGACAGCGATTCGCTGATGCTTAAAGACACGGCAGACAGCACGGCATTTTCGCCGCTCTGCCGGAGTTCGATGGACGCCGCCGTTTCGCCGACGCGCTTTTGTTCTTCCATCATCCGCGAGCCGAGGACGGCCATCATTAGCTCGTCTTGCGTCATCGCCCGTTCAAAAGTCGTCAGACCTTGCCCATGAAATTCCAGATAGCCCGCCGTCGCGCCGGGCGTTTCCGCCACCCAAGCCGTGCTGCTACCGATGCGAAGTGAGGAAGTTTTGTCAAATCCGCTGACCCATGCGGTAGGCAGAGCAGTAAAATGCAAACCATGCTTGTAATCAGCATTGAGGCGATAATGGTCGAGATTGATTGCGATAATGTCGGCCAGTGGCAGTTTGTCCACATGCGGCAGGGAATGTTTCGGCCCATGAAAGACAAAGGGAATCAGCGGCAGAGGTTTTCCACGACGAAGCGGCGTGTGGGAGTCCACGACCGCCCATTCTGTTTTCGTCCGTTTGGATTTTCCCGGTTGCTGTTGCCAGAGTTCGACTTGATATGTCCAAGGGGTTGAGCCATCGGCGGCAGGCGTGGCATCCGGCACCAATTTCAAGACGCGCAGTTGTTCGACGGTTTCATTTTGAAAGGGATCGTCAGGTTGTTCCCCGTTCGGCGACGATTGTTGCAGGTTTTTTCCATCTTCCTTGAGGACGACGAGAGTTAGCAAGTTATGACCATTCACCCGTTGTGATTGCCAGTTGATAATTTTCTCGGTTTTGAAAAAGACGGCAAAGGCGCGATTTTCCGCCTTGGCCTCCCAATCTACCAGCGTGCCGGCACGACCGACCGCGATGACTTCATGCGTGACCGTTTTG
>Ga0181535_10003780_pt1 | contig 17331 bp, 17 predicted proteins | sample PEATcosm2014_Bin_44_FD_119774 | JGI IMG/M metagenome (GOLD analysis project Ga0181535, IMG submission 119774) | Peatland microbial communities from MTU Mesocosm Facility, Houghton, MI, USA - PEATcosm2014_Bin17_30_metaG | ecosystem: Environmental > Terrestrial > Soil > Wetlands > Peat | place... | reverse complement strand
GAGGAGAACCAGCCCGGCGAAGAACGGCCCCGGCAGCACCAGGAAAGCCAGGATGCCCATGTACGGGTTCTGCACTTCGCCGCGCAGCGTGGTGGGAAGAAGGAAAAGCCAGAACACCGTAGCGGTGGTGACCAGGATTACGCCGGCCAGGCTGATCCAATTGTTCGACAGGTGGACGACGGGGGACAGCCAGCCGCCCATTGGGCGCTTTGGTTGGTTGGGCGTCATGGTTGTTGATCAGTCTCCTGGGACTGCCGGGGCGCTTGTGTCGTGCTGGTGCACATCCGGCGCGCCGCCGCGTTCGTCCTTCTTGACACTATAGCCTGTCAGAAATGCGGTGTTGAGGGGATAGACGTCGGGGTCGAAGATGACGGAGTAGAAGTGCCAGACCACGATTGCCAGCGCGGCCAGCACGGCTTCGTAGAAGTGGATCGAGGTGGCCACATCCAGCCAGAGCTTGGGCAGGAGGCGCAAAACGATCGAGTTGGCCCATAGCATCACGCCGCTGGTGGTCATCACCACGGCTCCCCAGATCACTGCCCAGTATTCGGCCTTTTCGATATAGCTGTGCGACGAGCGCGCGGGGGGCGCGTCGCCCAAACCCAGGTTGTAAGCGAAGCTGCTGCTGGCTTCGCGCGCGTCCTGCACTTTGGGAATCATTTCCTTCCAGTGGCCGCGCAGTCTCCGGCTGACGATAAGCGACACCAGGTGAGTGATGCTGACCGCAATGAAGACCGACGCCGCCACGCGGTGGATGAGGCTGCGCATGTCGTGCCGCTCGGCCACCAAAAGGAGCGGCCGCGCCCACCACTGGTCGGGGTACTTGAGGGCGAAGCCGGTCCAGGCCAGCGTGATGAACGATAGCGCCAGCACGGCGTGCTGCACCCGTTCGAAGGGCAGCATGCGCAGCCCGGCCGGAGCGCGGTTTACCGATTGGGTTGCGCCCGCGCGGAACCGCGCGCGTATCAGTTTACGGATCCAATCGCCGCCGTTGTGCAGCATCATCAGCCCGATGGTGACCGGAATCAGCAATAAGTAGAACCGGCGCATGAAAGCCAGCGGCGGCGGTTCGCTGGCGCCGTCCGTCACATGTACCTGCCCGATGGCGAAACGCTTGCCGGCGCCCGGGTGGCATTGGCCGCACGTCTTAGGCAGGTTTTTCGGGTTGATGGTGGAATTCGGGTCGGAAGAGGCCAGGATATTGTGGACGCCGTGGCAGCTCGCGCAGTTGGCGACGGTCTGCACGCCTTCCTTGGCGGCCAGCCCGTGGTAGGAAGCATCGAAGCTGACCAGGCGGTCCGCCGGCATGCCAAACTTGCGGCTCAGCCGGACGTCGCCGTGGCAGCTGCCGCACGTCTCGCGGATGTTCGCCGCGTTCACCGGCGAAGCTGCGTTGCTGGGCTTGAAGATTTTATGCTCGCCATGACAATCGGTGCAGAGGGGAGCCTGCGTGATGCCTTTGGCCAGGGCCTGGCCGTGAACGCTGGCGCGATACTGCTCGACCACCGAAGGGTGGCACATGCCGCAGGTGTCGGGCACGGCGGTGCGGAAGGCCTGTGAACGGGGGGGCAGCAGTTCATGCGCGCTGCCGTGGCAAAGGCTGCAATCCGGGGCAGACTCGTTGCCGTGCTTACGCGCCTGGCCGTGGACGCCGCTTTCGTAATCGCCCGCCTGGTCGGCGTGGCAGTTACCGCACTGCGGCTTGGGAATGCCCGCCTTGTGGGGATACTGATCGTGTGAATCGTGACACGTATCGCATGTCAAGCCTGCGTGAGCGCTCTTGGCCAGCTTCTGCGCCTGGTCATGGCAGCCAGCGCAGTCCAGCCCGCGCGCATCGGCCGCCGCCAGGCACTCGCCAGCGGCCCAAAACCCAAAAGCCAGCAAGGCAATTCCAAGCTTGATAGCAGCTGGTGGGATTGCCCGCCTCATGCAACCTCAACCTCTCGATACCCAGGTCTGATACACGTAGACCCCGGCGAGAGCAATACCGTACAGCACTACGACCACGGTCAGCGTCTTGCCCCACTTGTCGATCTGATCGAGCTTCTGAGCGACGCTCGCCTGCTGCGACGCTACGGAGGAACCGGCGGCATCGCTCACGTGAATCATGTCATCCTCGCCGGACGCCACGATTTTGCGGTATACAATCAGGCCAAGAACGGCCAGGGCCAGCGCGGCCCAAAGCACTACAAACGGAGCGTAGGGACTCATGAATATCTCCTCGTTGTCTGCGTTATGGAATTGATGAAGATGGGGCGCGCGGCTGACAGCGCACCCGAATTGTTATATGCCGGTATGATGGCACTCATGCTGCTGGAGTCTCCGCCAGCCTGATTCCAGAGTTTAGAACCCCATTCTATCTGAACGCGTGACATGCGAGACGGTTCCCTCGCGGACACACTGAGCAGTGCACGCAAAAGCCCACAGCGGGGCTGGGCTAAGTTATTGAGATTTGCAACGCTTGGCGCCGGAAAGGCGTTGATGTGGGGCTATTGGCGCACCGCCCGATTCGGTGCTGGGGCAAATTCCACCCGAAACCTCGGCTTTGCTGGGGTTTACGACCCGCAGCGCGGCTGCCATGACGGCCAGCAGCACGGTGTTCATGGGGTCCTGCGCGGAAACCACCGAAACCAGGCCCGCATCCCAGGCCTGGGCCAGCAACTGCGGATCCCGCCGTGTAATCAGCACGATCCGCTCGGGGCGAGACAGGGGGAGGAGCAGATTCTCGAAGGCGGCCTCATCGAGCACCAGAACGCAATCCGCCGAGGGATCCGGTGCGGCGACCGATTCAACGCGCCACGCGCAACTGCGGCACAGTGCTTCGCGAAGGGCGGCGGCGTAAGCACCGTCGGCGAGCGCGAGTTGAACAGTGTGCAACACGGCGGACTCCACGCCTCCACCCGCCACGGGTTACTTCTTTTCCTGAAAACCGTCGAGGCTCTTGTGCTCGTGATAGTATTTGCCGGCAGCGGTCAGGTTTTTATTCATTTCGTCTTTATCCGCGGACACCTTCGCATGGCAGAATACGCATTGCTTCTTGGTGGCCTTGGTGTAATCCGGCTTACCGAACGACGCCGTCGTGGAAACCAGAAAACCGCCCAGCAGGATGGCAGCGGGCACTATGACTTTCAAATGGGACATCATGCCTCCAGAAGGCAAGTTTGCAATTGCATCGCCACGGCGAAATCCCTGTTTTCCGATGGTCTTAGCGACCAAGCGACGGCGGCGGGCGGGGCAATTCCCCCGTCTGCCGGGCGGAACGTTGGGCGTAGTGCCCCAACAGGTTGCTATACTTGATGTCAATTCGTACGTTAATGTCCAAGATTACACCTGCGTGGCAGAGGGTCGGCGTCCTGGAGTCGGTCTTCGACCAGCTTTCGGATGCTCTGGTCCTCTATGACCCGGAGTTCCGGGTCACCGGCGTTAACCGCGCGGCAGAGAAGCTGTTCGGCATCTCCGCGGACGAAATGCTCGGCAAGCACTGCCAGGAGATTTTCAAGTGCACCGTTTGTGAGCCGGGCTGCGGGGTGCTGGTGGGTTTGAACCAGGCCCCCAATGCTCCTTCCTGCACGGTACGCCTGCACACCGATAACGGCATGGAACGCCTGGTGGTGATGCATACCACGCAGATGTTCGACGACCAAGCGCAGCTTGCCGGGGTGGTGGCTACCATTAAGGACATCACCGAGGCAGCAGCGCCGCAGCGCCGCGAGGTGATCGCCGAATCGGGACCGATGCGCGAGGTGGTGAATTTTGTCCGCCGGGTGGCGGCCAGCGAAGCCACGACGATCCTGCTGGACGGAGAGAACGGAACCGGCAAGGACCTGATCGCCAAGACACTCCACTATCAAAGCCTGCGCCAGGCGGAACCTTTCATCGCCATCAACTGCGCGGCGATTCCGGACTCGCTGCTCGAGAGCGAATTGTTCGGCTACGAAAAAGGGGCATTTACCGACGCGCGGCAGCAGAAACGCGGCATCTTCGAACTGGCCGACAAGGGCACTCTGTTCCTGGATGAGATCGGCGAGATCCCGCTGATGCTGCAAGCGAAATTGCTGCGGGTGCTGGAGGAGCAGACCTTCCGGCGGTTGGGCGGGCTGAAGGACATCAACCTGGACTTGCGGGTTGTGGCCGCCACCAACAAGAACCTGCGTGAGGCCGTCAAAGAGGGCGCTTTCCGGCAGGACCTTTACTTCCGTCTCAACGTCATCCAGATTTCCATCCCGCCGCTACGCGAGAGGCTGGACGATATTCTGCCGCTGGCGCGCTTTTTTATCGACCACTACAACCGCAAATTCAAGCGCAGTATCGAGGGGGTGAGCGAGCCCGCCGCGAAACTACTGCTCGCCCATGACTGGCCCGGCAACGTGCGCGAATTGCGCAATGCGGTCGAGCGGGCCATGATCCTGGAAGAATCGGCGCTGATCACGGCCCCGAGCTTGCCCATCAGCGTAGCGCATTCCGAGCCGGGAATGGCGCTGCCGGCAGCGCCCGCAGCGGAGCCGGTGAGCGACGGCCTGTCGCTGGAAGATAACGAGCGCAACCTGCTGGCCCGCGCGCTGGAGAAAACCAACGGCAACCAAACCCAGGCGGCGCGGCTGCTGCGCGTCACTCGCGACACCCTGCGCTACAAGATGAAGAAGTTCAATCTGCGCTGAAGTCGCGCGGACACCTGTCGGAGTTGCGGCCTAAGGAAGCAGGTGGCTGCCCAGCACAGTGTGCGTTTTTCCATACGGCTTTTGTCTGCGCCGGGCGTGCTAATTTGGGGTTTTCGGGAGAAGTAGGACAGATAATCTTTCTTGTCGTCTGTCGAGGCGTTGCGCATCGGGGAATGACAGACCACGGGAAACGATGGTCTGTCCTGCTTCTCCCGAGACGCAGGTTTGCGAACGGAGGGCAGGCGTGAAATTGCATCGAGCATTGATTTTGGGTTTCCTCGGAGCCATGCTGGCAGCGGCGCAGGCGTCGCACGCGCCACGGGTGGCGCTGGTGAATATTGAGGATGCCATCCTGGCCACCACCGACGGCCAGAACGCCGCCAAGGCCCTGGACGCCGAATTCGGCCCGCGCAAATCGGCGCTGGATGAGGACCAGAAGGCCATCGCGCAAAAGCAGGCCCGGCTGGAACAGCAGACGCTCAGCGACGAGGAGCACAAGAAACTCCAACAGGAGATCCACGACGCGATCGTCGTGCTCAACGCCAAGACCGACCAGGCCGACGCCGATCTGGACCGGGCGCAAAAGAAAACGCTGGCAGAACTGGGTAAGAAGATGGTAGCGGTGATCGTCGAGTTCGCTACCAGCACCGGCTACGCAATGGTATTCGACACCAGCACGTCGCAAGCCCCACTACTCTATGCCGACAACGCGACCGATATTACCAGCGAAGTGATCGCCGCATACGAGACCCGGCACAAGAGCGCCGCGGAGCGCTAAAACGTGGGCGCGGGCAGATCGACAGGCGTAAGCGCTTGCCCCACCCTGCCGTCGACGAATGCATGGATCGGTGGTGCCAGCGCCCCGATTTGCGGGTCAGTACCGAATTTCGCGGGGCAATCCCTTTTGCTGCGGCTCCTGATGCTGCTGGCTATGGCGGCGGGGTCGCTGGCCGCGCAAAGTGTGGACATCTACTCGGAGTTTTCGCGGGTCGATCCGTTGGGCGCAATCGTGGCCGCTGATCGGGGCTCCCAGCCGCGCGAAACCCTTTCACCAGCGGTATCGCGCAACGCGTGGGCCTCGTTCCACGTGGTGATCGCAGCGCCGCCTCAGACCACCTACCTTTTGTACGTCGTCACCAACCCGCTCAATGCCTGCCGGGTGGCGCTGTACAAAGAGCACTTCGTGAAAACGGCGGCGGGATGGGTGCCGGACCGGCTCACGGAACTGAAGCACCTGCCCGATTTCGGCGTGATTCCCGACCCAGAGGACGGCGTCGGGGAGCAGACGGCGCGCGCCTACCTGCTGGATCTTTGGATACCGCCCAACGCCGAGATCGCGCGGTTCCGCCTGGAAGTCCAGTTGAAGGTGGGGACCTGGGTGATAAGGCCGATGGAGGTGCGGGTGATCGCGCCGCGGGTCCCCGATCTCCGCCTGGCCGCCAAGCCCGTGCCGCTGCCGCCGGTTGCGAGCGGTGTGGACGCGGCAGTGCTAGGCGCGCTATTGGACGACACCGGTGGCGCCTATCCGCCGCCCGAGACGGTGCGCGCCATCATTCGCCGCAATGCGGCGCAGGATGTGGCATTGGCGCGACGCCTGGATGCGGGAGAGGCAAACTCAGACCTGTTCCGTCAGCGCTGGGAGGCCTTCCTGTGGGGCGGCGACATTGCAGTTCAGCGTCCAACCGGCGCAGAATGGTACCTGCACTTCAGAGATTGGATCTACGGCGAGGCGCAGCGGAAGCCGCCGGAATTCTGGTTAGGCGATGTTCGGTAGCTCGACAAGTCACAAAAGGCGATGGTCTAATCTACATGCTTCACAGATACTGCTCGCACAGGCATTCGAATTCTTTGGGCCGAACCAGGCGGAAGCGCAGGTCGAGCGGGCACAGGGCAGCCAACTCGCGCGTTGTGCGCGGAGACGGCACCTCGGGTGTCAGTAGATGGAGTTGGCCGAAATCGACGCGGTACGGGAGCACGCGGAAGCGGCGAATTGTCTCGGCTGTCAGCGAGCGGGTCGCGGCCGGCGTCAACTCACCATTGGGGATTCCCAGGTCCAGTCCTGCTTGCGCGCTGAGCGCCTGGTAGAGCTGTTCCTCATTCAGCTTACGCAGTTCGAGCAGGTGCCTTCCCAGGCGCACACCGGCGGGGCAGGTCTGGAGCGCGGCCTCGAGATCAGCTAGCGAGATGGCTTGCATTCGCACCAGGATTTCGCCCAGACGGCCCTGTCCGGGCGTTTGGCAGGTCGGATATTTGTGGTCGGTTTTGCGCCACGCCGGAGCGCGGCCGTCGAGACGCGCTGCGACGAACTGGCATAAGGCGGAGATGGTCGCGGCGCTATTCAACAGGTTGCCCCAAAACATGCGCGGCAGTACGCCGGCAGCGAACCTCCAGCCGTAGACACGCGCGCTCAACGCCGCGCGGACCAGCGAATGAAAAACGGACAAGCCCAAAGTTGTGCCGCAGAGGCGGGCCATCCAGGCGGGAATACCTGAGAGACCCCGCCAGCCGCAGACCCATGCGACGAAGAGCAGATTTGCGAAGGGGGAAAGCAGGTTGCCCACCAGGCCCTTGCGGTCGCGCCAAAAGAAGTATACCTGGCGCCACGGGGCGCGCCAGCCGTGATGTTGCCAGCCTTGCAAGGCGATTCCGGTTACCCAGCGGCTGCGCTGGCGGATGGCGGCACGGAGGCGGCGCGGGAAGTATTCGCGCGTGGCCACCGGGGCGGTCGCGTGCAGCCGGAGCGGAACAAAAATCTGCCGGTAGCCGAGGGCGTGGAGGCGGAAGCCGTTCTCGTAGTCTTCCGTGAGGCAGGCGGGGTCGAAGATGCGTCCGCCGCGAGTCGCGGCCAGCCGCTCCAACGCGCCGCGGTCAAAGCCGGTGCCGACTCCGTTGGAGGGCAGGAAGCCGCCCAGCCGCTGGCGCGCCGGAATATCCTTTTGCTGATACTCAGCGAATTCGTCGCAATAGACACCGTGCGTCATTTCGGCGACGCCGGTAGGCAGTGGCAGCACGGGGATCTGGACCATCTGATAGTCGCGGGAAAACCAGTTGATCACCCGCAGCGATTCCGGCGCGATCACGTCCTCCGCGTCGTGCGTCACGATCACCTCGAAACGGACCCCGTGAGCGGCTTCGTAATCGCACAGGGAGTCGAAGATCGCATTCAGGCAATCGCCCTTGGATGTGGGCCCGGCATGCGGCACCAGCGCCAGGTGCACGCGCGACGACCTGCAGGCGGCTTCGGCTACCGCCGCGACCGTGAGTGCATCATTGAGATAGACGCCGACGAAGAAGTCGTAGTTGGCGTACTGGATGGCGGCAAGGTTGCGCTCCAGCATCCGCCCGATGACGCGCTGCTCGTTCCACAGGGGAACCAGAATGGCGATCCGGCGCTCGGGGATGCTCGAGATTCTTGCGTCCGTGGGCCAACGGAACCGGCGCCCGCCCCCGGGCAGGGCGGCCACCAGTGCGATGAAGAGGTCGTCAAGGCTGCTCAGCAGAACCCACACCGCCAGGGCGGCGAAGCAAGGTGTGAACAGCCCGTCGAACGTGATGATGACACCAAACCCGGCCAAGTAGACGTAGTGGGCGCGGCGCAGTCGAAATCTCGCGGTTCTTTGCTGCAGTCAAGGCCTTGCCCGCCGGCTCTCGCCTGGCCCTCATTCGCCTACTTCACCAAGGTTACCCTGGTATAGACAACCTGGAAGCCCTGGCGCTCGAAATTGCGCTGCGAAGCGCTGGCAGGAGCCGTAGCCGCGGCGGCCACGTCGCAACCCCGCGCCAGCGCCTCATTCACGCGCGCCTCAATCAGCTCCTGGTGCAGGCGCTGCCGCCGATAGGGGCGCGCCACGCCGTCGGCAAAGAGGGTGGCCAGGCCGCCGGTGACGATCAGCGCGGCCCCGCCGGCCGGCGTGCCGCCCTCGGCGGAGGCCAGGAAACACAGCACGCCGGTCATGCCGAAGACGGACCGGCCCACGTCCATCTCTTCGGTGCTCAGCTCGTTTTGCTCGAAGAAACCACGGCCTACGGTGTGCGCCCATAAATCGGCTTCGTTCGGCGTCGCGCGCCGCACCCGCGGGGTTATCACGATTTCGACTCCGGCGAGGCTCCGCGCCAGCACATTGTCAAACTGGCTGATGCGGTAACCGCGCTCGCCCAGCATCTCGATCAGGCCGGGATCCGCTAACGGGCACACCTCGATTGAGGCCCGGCCGCCACGGCTATGAAAAAAGGATTCCAGTTCGTCCAGTTCGGCCGCGCTCACAGCGCCGTTCACGCCCAGCCCGACGGCTTGGGTGAGCGGCGACTCGCTGCCGGCGAAGATGGCGCAACCTCCGGCGATTTCGAGCGAAGCGGCCCCCGCCGGCGCGCAACCGTGCGCCTGGGCGGCCTGGGCGCCTTCGATTCGCCGCGCCAGCCCCAAATCGGCAAAAGTCAAAACCCCACCTGTGACGGCGACGGCCACGAGCGCATCATATAGAGTATGGACCATTCAACCGTCCGATTCTCCGTCCAGGGCATGACCTGCGGAAACTGTGCGCGCACGGTAGAACGCAGGCTGGCCGCCACGCCCGGCGTCGGCAAGGCAAGCGTGAACCTCGACTCCGCCAGCGCCGAGGTCGAGTACGATCCCGCACGCGTCAGCCCGGAAGTGCTGGCCGGCGCAATCCGCCAGCTCGGCTACGAAGTAGGGGCATGAACGTCACCACGGGGGAGCGAATCGACCTACCGGTCGGCGGCATGACCTGCGCCGCGTGCGCCCGCTCCATTGAACGGACGCTCTCGGCCACTCCAGGCGTACAGCGGGCAAGTGTCAACCTGGCAACCGAGACGGCGACGGTGGAATACGATCCTGCCCGTGCGCGTGTGCGCGATTTCGTGGGCGCCATCGAAGATCTCGGCTACAGCGTGCCGCAGGGCGAGGCGCGCAAGCGGGACGAGCCGCTCTACCAGCGGCGGTTGATCGTGGCTGCCGGTTTTGCGCTGCCGGTGATGGCGCTCGGCATGATGCACCGCTGGCCGTGGGCGCAGCTGGCGCTCACGCTGCCCGTGGTTCTGTATGCGGGCGCTGGGTTTTACGCGGCGGCATGGAGCGCCCTGCGCCATGGCTCGGCCAACATGAACTCGCTGATTGCGCTCGGCACGGGCACGGCGTTCCTTTATTCGGTTTACGAAACCGCGCGCGGCGGCCACCAAGTGTACTTCGAAGCCGCCGCCGTCATCATCACGCTGATTCTCACCGGCCGGCTGCTGGAGGCGCGCGCCCGCGCCAAAGCCGGCGCAGCCATCCGCGGGCTGATGGAGCTTGAGCCGCCGCGGGCGCGCGTGGTGCGCGACGGCGCGGAAACGGAGGTCGCGGTCTCCGAAGTGCACCGCGGCGACATCGTCGTCGTACGGCCCGGCGAGCGCATCCCGGTGGACGGCAGCATCGTGGCGGGCGAATCGGCCCTCGACGAATCCATGCTCACCGGCGAAAGCATGCCGGTGGAGAAGGGGCCTGGTGGCACGGTGTATTCGGGGTCCTTCAACCGGTCCGGCAGCTTCCGCTTTGCGGCCACCCAGGTGGGTAGCGGCACAGTCCTGCGCCGGATGATCGAAATGGTGCGCCAGGCGCAGGGCGCGCGCGCGCCGGTAGCGCGGCTGGCGGACGTGGTGAGCGGCTACTTCACGCTGGGCGTGCTGGCGGCTGCGGCCATCACTTTCGCAGTATGGTTTTTGCTGGGGCCGCTTGCCGCGGCGATGGTGAACGCCGTTGCGGTACTGATCATCGCCTGCCCTTGCGCGCTGGGTCTGGCCACACCCACCGCAATCATGGTGGCCACCGGCCGCGGCGCCGAGCGCGGCATTCTGATCAAGGGCGGCGAGGCGCTGGAAATGGCGTATCGCATCAACACGGTGGTGCTCGATAAGACCGGCACGCTGACGCACGGCAGGCCGGTGGTCACAGCCATCCGCCCGGCTGAGGGTTTCACCGAAGCGGAGTTGCTGCGGCTCGCCGCCGGAGCAGAGCGCTACTCCGAACACCCGCTGGGCAAGGCGCTGGTGGAGGCGGCTGCGGGGCGCGGCATCGCGCTGGCGGAGCCAGCTGAATTCACCGCCGCGGCCGGGCACGGCGTGCGGGCCCGCGTGGAAGGGCGCGACGTAGTGGTAGGCCGGCCGGGCGTCGCCGTTAACGTGGACGGCGCGGCAGCCGGCAGCTTCGAAATCGCCGACACCATCAAGCCCGAAGCCGCCGCCGCCGTCGGCCGATTGCGCGCCATGGGGCTCGAAGTATGGATGCTCACCGGTGACAGCCGCGCCGTTGCCGAAAAAGTGGCGCGCGAGGCCGGCATCGAACACGTGCTGGCAGAAGTGCTGCCCGACCAGAAAGCCGCCGAGATTCGTAAGCTGCAGGCCGGCGGAAAGCGCGTTGCGATGGTCGGCGATGGCATCAACGACGCGCCGGCGCTGGCACAGGCGGATCTGGGAATCGCCATGGGCTCCGGTACCGACATCGCCATCGAGGCCGGCGACGTCACGCTGATGCGCGGCAACCTGAATGGCGTGCCCGACGCAATCGAGCTTTCGCGCCGGACGATGCGCATCATCCGCCAGAACCTCTTCTGGGCCTTCGCCTACAACACGCTTGGCATCCCGGTGGCTGCACTCGGCCTGCTCTCCCCCATGCTGGCGTCCGCCGCCATGGCGCTATCGAGCGTTACCGTCGTGAGCAACAGCCTGCGGCTGCGATAGGTGAATGGAACGGCCTTTAGCCCGGGCCTCCAGCGCCCGCTCACACTTTTGTGCTAGCACAGAGTACTTGGGAGGTGGCCACGTGGCGAAATATATCGCAGCCATCGATCAGGGGACATCTAGCACGCGGTTCATGGTGTTCGACCGCAAGGGGACGGCGGTTGCCGTGGCGCAGAAGGAGCACCGCCAGATCTATCCCAAGCCGGGATGGGTGGAGCACGATCCGCTGGAAATCGTCAGCCGGACGCGGGAAGTGGTGGCGGAAGCCATGGAGCGCCGCGGCCTTGCGCCCGGCGACCTGGCGGCCATCGGCATTACCAACCAGCGCGAAACGACCGTGGTGTGGGACCGCAAGACGGGCCAGCCGGTGTACAACGCCCTGGTGTGGCAGGACACGCGCGTCGCAGACGCGGTTGCCCAGTTGGCGCGCGATGGCGGCCAGGACCGTTTCCGCGCGCGGACCGGACTGCCGCTGGCGACCTATTTCAGTGCGGCCAAGATTGGCTGGATTCTCGATCACGTCGCCGGGGCGCGGCGGCGCGCCGAAGCCGGGGAGCTGGCATTCGGCAATATCGACGCGTTCCTGGCGTGGGAACTGACCGGCGGCGCGGGCGGCGGCATCCACGTCACGGACGTCACCAATGCCAGCCGTACCCAACTGATGAACCTCCTCACGCTGGACTGGGATGAGGAGATGCTGCGCGCGTTCAGCATCCCACGCGCCCTGCTGCCCGAGATCCGCTCCAGCAGCGAAGTATACGGCCGCGCGTGCTGGGACGCCGTAAAGGGAGTGCCGCTGGCCGGCATTTTGGGGGATCAGCAAGCTGCGCTTGTCGGGCAAGCCTGCTTTGAGCCGGGCGAGGCCAAAAACACGTATGGCACCGGATGTTTTCTGCTGATGAATACCGGCGGGCAGCCGGTGACTTCCACCTGCGGCCTGCTCACCACGGTCGCCTACCGGCTGGGCAGCCAGCCGGCCTGCTATGCATTGGAAGGCAGCGTCGCGCTGACCGGTGCACTGGTGCAATGGTTGCGCGACAACCTCGGCCTGATCGCCTCCAGCGACGGCATCGAAGCCCTGGCACGCAGCGTGGAGGATAACGGCGGCGTGTACTTCGTACCCGCGTTCTCCGGGCTGTATGCGCCCTACTGGAAGGACTCGGCACGCGGCGTGATCGCCGGGCTGACGCGCTATGCGAACAAGGGCCACCTGGCGCACGCCATACTGGAGGCGACCGCCTTCCAGACGCGCGAGGTGCTGGATGCGATGGAACAGGATTCTGGAATCCACCTCGCCACGCTGCGCGCCGATGGCGGCATGGTTGCCAACGAGTTGCTCATGCAATTCCAGGCCGACATTCTCAACCGGCCCGTAGTGCGGCCCGTGATGCGCGAAACCACTGCACTGGGCGCGGCCTACGCAGCGGGCCTGGCGGTGGGCTGCTTCGCGGACCTGGACGATCTGCGCGCCAACTGGCAGGCCGATCGCACCTGGCATCCCACCATGGAAGAGGGGCAGCGCACTCGGCTGTATCGCTATTGGAAAAAGGCCGTCCAGCGGTCGTTCGATTGGGTGGACGGGAAGGAGAAAGACTGATGGCGTCACCGTGGTTCGGCGAATTCATGGGGACGTTCATCCTCATTCTCTTGGGAAATGGCGTTTGCGCCAACGTGCTGCTGAAGCGGTCGAAGGCGGAGGGATCGGGCTGGATGGTGATCGCTACGGGCTGGGGACTGGCGGTCTTCGCCGGTGTTTTCACCGCGATCGCCTGCGGTTCGTCCGATGCGCACCTCAACCCGGCGATCACGCTGGCGGTGGCCGTGAAGAGCGGAGATTTCGCCAAGTTGGTGCCCTACATTAGCGCGCAGTTGCTGGGCGCGTTCGCCGGCGCGGCTCTCACCTGGCTGCACTTCTGGCCGCATTGGAACGCGACCGGCGATGCCGCCACCAAGTTCAGCGTGTTTGCGACGTCGCCCGCCATCCCGAACCGCGCGGCGAACCTGGCGAGCGAAGCCATTGGCACCTTTGTGCTGGTGCTGGTGGCGGCAGCGCTGGGGGCGAAGGCGGTATCGGCAACCGGAGCCGCGCCGGGCCTCGGTCCGTACCTGGTGGGCTGTCTCGTCTGGAGCATTGGGCTGTCGCTGGGGGGCACCACGGGTTATGCAATCAACCCAGCGCGCGACCTGGGCCCGCGCCTCGCGCACTTCCTCTTGCCCATTGCGGGCAAAGGCGGATCTCACTGGAGCTACGCGCCAGTGCCGATTCTAGGGCCGCTGGCCGGCGCCGCGCTAGCCGGATGGCTGATCCGTGCAGTTGGGTTCTGAGGGCGGCGTCTTGCTGGCGAGAGCAATCGACTGCGGTCGGAGCCGCGACCGTCAGGGAGCGGTGCTGGACCTGCGGCGGTGCACAGGAACAAAGAAAAGGGCACCGGCGGCAAAGACCGCCTGGCGTTACCGAGAAATGCGAGTTGTAACGCCGGCAGTCTTGCCGCCGGTACTCTCAGAGGCTTCTTCCCACGGCCGGGGCGATCAGGCGCAGTTGGGCCATCAGTTCGGTGAACTGTTCGGGCCGCAACGACTGCGCTCCGTCGCTCAGGGCGCGGTCCGGTTCGGGGTGAACTTCCAGCAGCAATCCGTCAGCGCCGGCTGCCACGGCGGCGCGCGCCATGGGCAGAACCTTATCGCGGCGTCCGGTGGCGTTCGAAGGGTCGGCCACTATGGGCAGATGCGAGAGTTTCTTGACCACCGGAATCGCGGAGATGTCCATCGTGTTCGCCGTATAAGTCTCGAACGTGCGGATGCCGCGCTCGCACAGGATCACGTCGTAGTTGCCGCCGGCCAGAATGTATTCGGCGGAGAGCAGCAGTTCCTCAATGGTAGCGGCGATGCCGCGTTTCAGCAGCACCGGCTTGCGCTGCTTGGCTAGCTCCCGCAGCAGATTGAAGTTCTGCATGTTGCGCGCGCCGATTTGCAGGATATCGGCGTACCGGCTGACGAGGGGGATCTGCGCAATCTCCATCACTTCGCTCACCACCAGCAGGCCGCGGCTGTCGGCGGCGGAGCGCAGCAGGGCCAGGCCTGCTTCGCCCAGGCCCTGAAAACCATACGGCGAACTGCGCGGCTTGAAGGCGCCGCCGCGGATCACAGCGGCACCGGCAGTAGCCACGATTTCAGCCGACCGCTCAATCTGGTCGCGGCTTTCGACACTCGAAGGCCCGGCCATCACCACCACGCGGCCGCCGCCGAATTCACAGCCGCTGACCTTGACCACCGTTCCGCCCGGACGAAAGTGGCGGCTAGCGAGCTTGTAGGGCGATGCGATGCGATGCGCCTCTTTGACGCCATCCATCACCTCAAACACCGCCAGGTCGAACTCCTCCTTGCCGCCCACGCCGCCAAGCACCGTGTGGATGAACCCGGTGGAGCGGTGGACGTTGAAGTCCATCTCCACCATCCGGTCAATCACCGCCTGGATGTTTTCTTCGGTGGCACCTGCCTGCATGACCACGATCATGGCTTATCTCCGTCCGATTCCATGCGCGACCGCTGGATCGTGCGCATTTCATCGATGATGCGTTCGAAAACACGGCGCAAGCCATCCTGGGTTAACGGCCCGGCGTTGCAACCGATGACATTGGCGAACACCTGGTCCTCCCGTTTCGGCTCGTAGATGGGCAGCTGCGCCAGGCGTTTGACGCGCCCGATGTCCTCCACCACGCGCGTGCGCTCGTTGAGGAGGCCCACGATGCGCCGGTCCAGGTCGTCAATCAGCACGCGAAACTCCTCCAGCTTGAGCCGCGCTTCTTCGTCGGTCATGCCTGCGCTCCAAAACCGTGTTTCAGCTCGCGGGTAAAACTCTCGAGCTGGATTTCGAGGGACGAATTGTCGAGATTCCGCTCGATCAGACGGACAAAGGCGCTGCCCACCACCACCGCGTCCACCTGGGCGCCCAGTTCCGCCACGTGCTCCGGCTTCGAAATGCCGAAGCCCACCGCCAGCGGCAAATCCGTGATGGCGCGCACGGCACGCACCAACGGCGCAGTGGAGACGGAAAGCGAATCGCGCTCGCCGGTGACGCCGGTGCGCGACACCAGGTAAACGAAGCCGGTGGAATAGCGCGCCACCAGTTCGAGCCGCTTCGGCGTGGACGTAGGTGCTGCCAGAAACACTGTGTCGAGGCCCTGCCCGTGCATGGCGCCCACATAATCGTGCGCCTCCTCAACCGAAGCGTCGATGAGCAGACAGCCGTCGATGCCGCTGCCGGCGGCGTCGCACGCCAGGTTCTCCAGGCCGTAGCGCAGCACCGGGTTGAGATAGGTGAACAGCAGCAGTGGCACTTCCGAGCGCTGGCGGATCTCGCGCGCGATTTCGAGCACGCGCCGCAGCGACGTGCCGGCCTGTAGCGCGCGCTCTCCGGCGCGCTGGATCACAGGACCATCGGCGATGGGGTCGGAAAACGGCACGCCCAGCTCGACCAGGTCCGCGCCTCCGCGCACCATGGCCTCCACCAGTGACGGCGTGCGCTCCGGCGAGGGGTCGCCCGCTGTCAGGTAAGCGATCAGGCTCTTACGCCCGGCGCTCTTTCGCTCGTCGAACATGCGCCCGATGCGCGTCATGCCTCGTCCAGTTCCTTGAGGTTCTCGCGGTAGATATCGATGTCCTTATCGCCGCGGCCGGACAGGTTGATGAGGAAGATCTTGCCCGACGCGGCAGGCGCCCGGCGCACTGCTTCGGCCACGGCGTGCGCGCTCTCCAGCGCCGGAATGATGCCTTCCACCCGCGAAAGCTGGACCGCTGCGGCGAGCGCCTCGGCGTCGGAAGCGGCGACGTATTCGGCGCGCTGCTGGTCGTGGAGCAGAGCGTGCTCGGGGCCGATCATGGCATAGTCGAGGCCCGCCGAGACGGAGTGCGTGAGCGACACCTGGCCGTTTTCATCCTGCAGAAGATAGCTGAGCGCGCCTTGCAGCACGCCGGGAGCGCCGCCGCGGAAGCGGGCAGCGTGTTGGCCCAGCCCATCGCCGCGGCCGCCGGCTTCAACCCCGATCAGCGCCACGGTGGGATCCGGAAGGAATGCGTTGAAGATGCCGATGGCGTTGGAGCCGCCGCCCACGCACGCGAAGACGGCGTCCGGCAGCCGGCCTTCGGCCTCCAGAATCTGGCGCCGCGCTTCCTCGCCGATCACCTTTTGAAAATCGCGCACCATCATGGGGTAAGGGTGCGCGCCCAATGCCGATCCCAACAGGTAGTAGGTGTCGCCGACGTTGGCCACCCAGTCGCGCATGGCTTCGCTGATGGCGTCTTTCAGGGTCCGGCTGCCGGCCTCGACCGGCGCCACTCGCGCTCCCAGCAAGCGCATCCGGAACACGTTGAGCCTCTGGCGCCGCATGTCCTCGGTGCCCATGTAAACGACGCATTCCAGGCCCAGCAGCGCGCACACTGTGGCAGTGGCGACCCCGTGCTGCCCGGCGCCGGTTTCGGCGATGATGCGCCGCTTGCCCATCCGCCGCGCCAGCAGCGCCTGCCCCAGGCTGTTGTTGATTTTGTGCGCACCGGTGTGCAACAGGTCCTCGCGCTTCAACCAGAGGCGCGCACCGCCCAGCGTCCGGGAAAGCCGCTGCGCACAGTAAAGCGGCGTGGGACGGCCGGCATAGGTGCTGAGCAGTCCGCTCAGTTCGGCCTGAAACGCGGGGTCCTGGCGCGCCTCGAGGTAGGCGCGCTCCAGTTCCTCGATTGGCGCCATCAGCACTTCGGGCACAAAGCGTCCCCCGTAGGGTCCGTAGTGGCCGGTCGAATCCGGTTGAGGGCTCATTGACTGAGCGCCTCGCGGGCCGCGCGCAAAAAGGCCGCCATTTTTCGATGATCCTTCTTCCCGGGCGCGCTTTCCAGCCGTGAACACGCGTCGACACCCCAGGGATGAGCCAGCGCAACCGCTCGCGCAACG
>Ga0181535_10003779_pt1 | contig 17334 bp, 13 predicted proteins | sample PEATcosm2014_Bin_44_FD_119774 | JGI IMG/M metagenome (GOLD analysis project Ga0181535, IMG submission 119774) | Peatland microbial communities from MTU Mesocosm Facility, Houghton, MI, USA - PEATcosm2014_Bin17_30_metaG | ecosystem: Environmental > Terrestrial > Soil > Wetlands > Peat | place... | reverse complement strand
GTCATTTACGAACAGCAATGCGTTGCATCCGTCCCTGTCGCAAAACTCGTATTCCCTGCCGAGGAACTCCGGGTTGTCAGTCCTGGGCTTTAACCTTACATATCTCGCGCATAAAAGCCCACTTACAAAGAAACCGTTCCCGTCGTAAAAATAGTGTGTTTTGTTCACCTTGTAATATGAGGCCAATATTTCGTCCGCTTTCATGGAGCATATCTCATGCACGGCTTCACTTGAATATGCGAATTCATCCTTTGCCTGTGCCACCGCGTTCAGCACCCCGAGGTGGTAGCTGCATTCACATCCGAGCATGTAACCGTCGTTGGATGCGTTATCCGCAGAATAACGTTTGTATATTATTTCTCCCGGGCGTCTGGAAATAACGTCATATTCGCTGAGCTTCGATATCTGCCTTGAATATTTCGGGACATTCGGATAGATCAATTCAAGCGGCAGCAGCCTGAAGAGCACCTTGAAATATCCGGGTGTCTTGCCCTTATATATCATGGATCCTGCGTTCTTCCAGTCCGTATGGGAGTAGCCGCTGACGCTTTTTGTCGCGTTTGAGAAAAGCCTGTATGCGTCCGAAGCGTTGATCCAGTTCGAGGTGTTTTCAACGAATTTATAATCGACCGAGAGTCCGTTCATGAGGGTTTCGACCGGAACACCCTTCTGTTTGCTGAAGAAAAATATTATATTCAGGGCGCTCATGCAGCTCAAACGCTGCTCCCTGCCAGATGTTATTTCCATGTTCCGGGTCACTTTTCACCATGCGCCAATTAATGTTTATATCCAAAAATGTATATACAATGATAAAATAAAGTCCGTGAATTTACAAGCAAATTCAGGCCTGTGGCCGAAAAAACTTATGGTCGTTTTTGCTTCCTTGACTTGGCTGATTTAACCTGTATAGTGTATATATATACAGTAAGATGCCCATTGGGCAGGAGGCTAAATGGCGGCCGTCGATCAAAGAAAAAAATATTTCGTATATTTAAGGCTGATACTTTCCATGGCCGTTATTGCAAGCGCCTCATTTTATTCAAAAATATCACCCCAAACGCCTCTTATCTCCCTTATGTTCCTTGTCTTTGTCGTCATATCAAATGTCATTTTCATCCTCTTGCCCGGCGCTTTTTTCAAGGATCCGCGGCTTCATTACGCCATATTTTTTATAGACCTGGCAACCGTCCTCATCGGCTCATATTTATTCACAACACTGGATGTCAACCTTATACTGGCAATTTTTCTTACTATATTGATGTCTGCCATGGCCCGCTCCGTCGGGTCCAGCTTTTTGATCGCGCTGGCCTCAAACGCGCTTTATATATACATTACTTTTGCCTTTTCTGGCAGGACCAATATGGCGGATTCCCCCGTTTTTTTTAATATGCCTTATATATTCATTGTGGCGCTCCACGCCAGTTTCCTTGCGGAGAAAAACAGCGAAGATATCAGGGAAAAGAGCGAGCTTGAAAAAATAGGCAAGTTTCTCTCTCAAAAAGCAATTTCAGCAAGGGAACAGATGATCTCCGTGGCCGATTTTTTTGAAGATATAATACAGAGCTTTAAATACGGAATAATAATCCTCGATAACGACGGCAATGTCAGGATATTTAATTCCGGATGCGAAAAAATGTTCAGCGTTAAAAGTTCCCGCGCCGAAAGCGAGTCCCTTGTGGACCTTGATTTCCTCGGCGGCATAAAGGAAGCGATAATGAACTTTAAGTTCAACGGCGTGGAAATTTATGAGAAAAAAGTGTCGGCAATCCGCAAGGAATATCTGGTGACCATATCCTCCATCAGCGCAAAAACAGGTTCCTCGTCAGGCATCCTCTGCGTCGTAAAGGAGGCGTGACAAATGGACCTTAACGAACAGCTCATATCGGCCATCTACAACGGCGAAAGCCCCGAAAAGGTAAAAAGCCTTATAGCATCCGGGGCGGACGTCAACTCCAGGGGATTCGGCAACTATACCGCCCTTTCGCTGGCCGTGGAAAAATTCAATCCCGGGATAATAAAAATTCTCGTCGCCGCGGGCGCTGTCGTGGAACGAAACGGCAGCAGGGCCGGGCTCGAACTTATTACCGCCGTAAAAAAGAACAGCGTCGATATCGTTATAGAGCTCATGAAGGCCAGGGCCGACATTAATTCCGAGGACTTCGAGAACAACACCCCGCTTATGCTGGCCGTCCAAAAAGGAAGCCTTGAGATGGTGGAAACCCTTATAGGGCTGGGCGCTTCGGTAAATGTGCGCAATATCGACAACAACACGGCCCTCATTGCCGCGGTGCAAAAAGAATCCGCGGAAGTAGTCTCAAGGCTGATAACGGCGAAAGCCAATATCAACGCCATAGGCCATGGCAGGAAAACAGCCCTTATAATTGCCGTTGAAAAGAACAACGAGCATCTGGTCAAAGAGCTGCTGGCCGCAGGTGCCGACCCGGGATGCCGGGATTTCGAGGGCAATTCCCCTCTGCTTCTGGCCTCCTCCAACGCCGGCATTAATATAATAAAAGACCTTATAGACGCCGGCGCCGACATTAATTCCAGGGGATTCGGCAACTATTGTCCGATAATTATATGTGCGGAAAACAACAGGGTCGACGCCGCTCGCATGCTGATAGGGCTCAACGCAAAGCTTGACGAAGAAAATAACGACGGGGACACAGCCCTTATACTGGCTGTAAAAAAGAAATATACCGACATAGTTTCGCTGTTGATCGAGGCCGGCGCGGACGTTAACAAAAAGGACATTAATCTAAAAACAGCCCTGATGCACGCCGTCGAGAACAACGACTCCGGCTCGGTAAACCTGCTTCTGAAAAAATCCGCCGAACTCGACAGCCAGGACATAAAAAAGAACACCGCTCTCATTAAGGCGGCCGAAGCGGACAACGGCCCTATAATGTCCATGCTTATCGCCTCCGGAGCCGATGTCAAAATAAGGGGTTTTGGCGCGTATGAGGCTCTGTGTGTCGCGGCAAGGAAAGCGGAGCCGCAGATTATTCTAAAGCTGATAAAAGCCGGCGCCGATGTCAATTCAAGGGGTTTCGGTCAATATACCCCGCTTTTTTTCGCCGTAGAGAACGGAAATTACGATACCGCAAGAGCCCTTCTCGATAACGGTGCGTCCACCGAGTCCAAAAACCTTTTCGGATATACCCCGTTGCTGGCCGCGGCCGAAAAAGGTTTTACGCGTATAATTGCCGAGCTGATAAAAAGGAACGCGGACATAAACGCCAGGGATTCTGGCGGCAACACGGCTTTAATGGTCTCCGCTGAAAGAGGGTTCCTCGCCTCCGTGCAGGTTCTGGTGGATAACGGAGCCCTGATTAACGCAAAGAACAACAACGGAGAAACGGGATTGGCCCTGGCAAAAAATCACGGGCGCGATGAAATTGTCGGATACCTTGAAAAAATAGGGGCAGAAACGAACCTTTAAAGCCCCATTTTATACAGGAAGCACCGTACATGGGTATCGCTGTCCTCGATTACCAATGCTTGAATCTCTCTTCAGCCTATTTTTAGTCCCCTCTGCTGGAATTCCTTGTTTCCCGCACACTGGTGCGGGGATTTTTATTTTTTTGGCAGCCTGACTATCGAGAACCAGAAATCTTCAATGCACTTTACCACCTTGATGAACTGGTTAAGGTCCACCGGCTTGGTAATATAACAATTCGCGTGCATCTTGTATGTCTTCATGACGTCGGCCTCAGACTCGGAGGTTGTCAGTATGGATACGGGGATAATCTTGAGTTCCTCATCCTGCTTTATCTCGGCAAGGACCTCATGGCCGTTCTTTCTTGGCAGGTTCAGGTCAAGCAGTATAAGGTCCGGGGTCTTCGCCCCATGATATTTCCCTCTTTTACGCAGGTAATCCATGGCTTCCACGCCGTCCTTCACCACATTTAACACGTTGGCGAATTTCCCCTCTTTCATGGCCTCTTTTGTCAGTTCCACGTCCTCAACGCTGTCTTCCACAAGCAGTATGTCCACAGCAGCGTTTTTGTGGTCAAAATTCCAATTTTCTTCGTTACCCGGATTTGTCATCTTAAGCCTCCTTTTTCAATATGAAATAAAATGTGGAACCTTTGCCTGGCTCTGATTCCACCCATATCCTGCCCCCCAGCCCTTCTACGATCTTTTTGCATATTGAAAGCCCGATTCCGGTGCCCGGGTATTCGTCCCTGGAGTGCAGCCGCTGGAATATGACGAATATTCTGTCGAAATATTGTTTTTCAATTCCAATGCCGTTGTCTTTAACGCTGAATACGGTTTCTTTTCCCTGTTTGCCGGCGGATACGTGTATAACCGGCCTGTCAGCTCCGTGAAATTTTATCGCGTTGGCAATCAGGTTCTGCAAAAGCTGGACCATCTGCGTCTCGTCGGCGATAACTTTCGGCAGTTCATCTTTTGTGACGACCGCTCCGCTCTCTGAAATGGCCTGCCCCAGGCCGTACACGACAGTTCCGAAAACCGCGTTCATATCGATCTCTTTTGGTTCTTTTGCACCGCTTTCTATCCTCGAAAATGAAAGGAGATCGTTTATCAGGTCCCTCATCCTTCCTGCCCCTGAAACGACGGATTTTATATATTTATCGGCGTCTTCGTCTATTTTTCCCGAATATTTCCTGTCAAGCAGCTGAATGTAACCGGTCACCGCGCGCAAAGGCTCCTGCAGGTCGTGCGAGGCAACAAAAGCGAACTGTTCAAGTTCCTGATTTGAACGCTCCAGTTTATCCAGTATACTGATAAGCTCCTCCTCGGCTTTTTTTCTTATGGAAATATCCTCGATTATCACGGAAAAATTTTGCAATATTCCTTCTTTTCTTACCGCAGAAACATTTGTGGCCGCCCAGAAGGACCCGCCGTCTTTCCTTATGTATTTCTTTTCCGTAAAATATACGTCCTTTTTCCCGGCGGCCACTTCCCCGACGCCGGCCAGATCCCTTTCAACATCATCTTCCGAGGTTATTTCCGCAAAATTTTTCTCATATAGTTCGGACGCCGAATAGCCCGTCATTTTACAGAATTTTTCGTTGACTTTTATGAACCTGTTCCGGGGAGAAACAAGAACAACTCCCACCTGCGCCTGCTCGAAAGTTGACCGGAATTTTTCCTCGCTCTCCATTAAAAGTTCCTGGCCGTGTTTTCTTTCAGTTATATCTATGATCGTGGCAATTAATTTTTCCGGTTTTCCCGCATTATCGCGGAGCAGCGATGTGCTGACATCCGCCCATACAATCCCTCCGGACTTATGGATGTATCTTTTTTCCCCCCTGTAGTTTTCCCTGGTGCCGGCTATAAAGCCGGATATAGCGTTCTTGCTTTCAGCGGTATCGTCTGCGTAAGTAAGAGCGACCATGCTCCTTCCTTTAAGCTCGTCCATTGTATAGCCCAGCATTTTAGCAAATGCCTCGTTGGCCTGTATGACACCGCCTTCGGGGGACATTATGACTTTTCCGGCGATAGATTTTTCAAAAACCAGCCTGAAACTCTCCTCGGACTGCCTGAGTTCCTTTTCAACGTTCCTGAGATTTGTAATATCAATCCCCGAACTGACGGCCCTGACGACATTCCCGGATTCATCCTTGATTATCGTATTGTGCATATATATGTTTTTTATCCCTCCATTTTTTGTGACAAGTTCAATTTCGAAATGCTCTTTATTCGGCTCCCTGCCCTTCATCATGTTTGCGTAAGTAGTGCGAAACCTTTCCTTCATTTCATGCGGTATAAATTTATCAAACCAGTTATTCCCCGCTATTTCCCTGAGGGAATATCCAAGAGTTTCCTCAACCTTCCTGTTGACAGTCAGTATATCGCCTTTTACATCAAGTTCAATTATAAGAGCCTCGGAAACATCAATATAATATCTTGCCTTTTTTGTCTCAGCCAGAAGCTTTTCATTGATCGACTTCAGGCGTTTGTCATTTTCCTGCATAATTGCAGCCATTTCATTAAAATTATCCGCAACCAGCTGTATCTCGTCGTTGGTGTGTATTATGGCCCTGGCTCCAAGGTCCCCGCGCGACATATTTTTTGCGGCGTCTGCCAGTACGATAATAGGCCAGACAGCCTCGGCTGCGGCGCGCCATGCAGCATATGCGGCCGCAAATACGATTATCACGCCCGCTACTAAAAACAAAAGGTTCATCTCCCGGACAGGACCCATTATTTCATCCCGATCCTCCTTGACCACAACTCCCCATCCGGCTTTATTGCTATACTTCCATGCCGCAAGCACCCTGGCGCCGCTGTAATCAAACATGAATCCGTCACCGGATTTGCCGTTTAAGGCAAGCTGCATCGGAGCTCCTGCGCTTTCCCCTATTTTGATACTGGTCTCGAATGCGTTCTTTTTCCCCCGCATTTGCCTCGAAATAATAAGAATGTTTTCGCCTTTTTTTATCCCGACTACCATTTCACCGCTTTTACCGGCTATATCGTAATTTTCCGTAAGTGCGTTTATGCCCTCGTTGTCGATCCTGAACGCGGCTATTCCAATCAGCCTGCTATTTATTATTACCGGGGCGGTGATGAACATGGCGTATTTTTGCGCCGGGGCATAGTAATCAAAGCCGGCCGTATGTATTGTCCCATCCGCGAGGGATATTTTCACCGCAGCCGCCAGTTCAGAGTCCTTTATCTCAACGGAACTAAAAATATTTTTCCCCGGATCCGGCTCATGCCTCAAACTTCCCGTTACATTGCCCGCCTTGTCAATAAGCAAAATGTCGTAAAATCCATGGCCGGCAATCAGATATTTGAGGCTTGTCTTAAATGACGAAGGATCCGGGGCCGCGCCGGAGTTTTCCGTCAACTGCTCCATGATGTTAACAAGACGCGGGTCGCTGGAAATTATGCCCGCATTGGCGTTCATCGTATCGATGTAATTTGTAATGCGGTTATCGCGCTCGTTCAGTATGGAGCTTAATTTTACACCCGCCTCATGAATGAGCATTTTTGAGCTTAAAAAGGAACCTGCTATGGATAAAATAACGAGCGGCAGCATGGAAATAATGATATATATGACGAGGTATCTTTTAAAAACTTTGTTTATCAAATTCTGTCTGGCCATTAGGCGGCACACTCATTTCGGTTCAGAATTATAATCACAAAATTAAAATTACCGGTAAGTTTTTTTGTCACATTTAGATGATGAAACACCTTTTATTGAATATATTATACATACGGTTTGACTTGAAGTCAATTGTTCAATTGAGCTATTTGAACACACAAAATATAACGCTATTATCGATGCTTTTTGGGATTTATGAAAGCTTGACGAGCTTGGCGCTTAGATCCCAGAGCCTTTTGGCCGACGCTTCATCCAGCGCCCTGCCCGAGGGTTTTGCAATCCTGCTTGCCGAAAGATATTTTCCGGTCACGCCCTCCATTTCCGGCGATGACGCTGCGTAGATGGATGTTCGCGCGCCCTGCGCCGGAGTTTCCATAAAAAAACCGAGCCGGGAATAAAGGAAATTCGACAGCGGCGATCCTGAATTGGCGAACCTTGTATGGACCACGCCCGGATGAAGGCTGTTGGATGTCACTTTCGTCCCCTTTAACCGCCTGGAAAGCTCTGATGCAAAAAGAATGTTTGCAAGTTTTGACTGCGCGTAGGCTCCCATCTCGTCGTATTTTTTCTCCGACATGATATCGTCAAAATTTATCCGGCCCATGGTGTGCGCCATTGACGCCACCGTCACGACCCTTGCGTTGCCGCTTTTTTTCAGGACCGGAAGCAAAAGGTTTGTCAGCAAAAAAGGAGCCAGGTGATTGACTCCGAAAGTCCATTCAAAACCATCGGCGGTTAAGGCTCTTTTTCCGAATATGCCGCCCGCATTATTCAGCAGCACGTCGATCTTCTTATATTTTTTTTTGATATCCGAGGCCAGTTTCCTGACGTTTTTCAGCGCCGAAAAATCAGCAAGCAGCAGGTCCACTGATTTGCTTCCGCTGCCGGATCTTACGTATTCGACCGCCTCCAGCCCGCGTTTTTTATCCCTGGCCACCATTACGACCCTCGCGCCAAGCTTCGCAAGGCCAAGGCTGGCTTCAAGCCCGATTCCGGAATTCGCGCCGGTTATAACCACCGTCTTTCCCTTCATTGTCATCGTTTCGTCCATCTTTTCCCCCTTTATAAACTTATTTTTCATTTATTAATTTTATATTCACGGCTCAGCGGGATATCCGAGGCTGGTCAGTTATCGGCGTGCCAGTCGAGGTAGTATCTCTGAACCTTTTTCATTTCATCGCCGCATAACCCGAAAGAGAGGCAATTGCCCGTCAGCATCCGTTTATCTATAACCTTCCTTTCGCTCTGCCAAAATCCGGTGTCGAATTTCTTATAGTGTACCACAACGTAAAGATTCTTGCACTGACGCTGCTGCATATTCAACAATGTCCCCGTTATTGAAAAACAATCGCTCCTGAAGAGATTCGCGTTAAAAAAGAATGGATTTGTCGAGAACAATATCATAAATAAAAGCAAAATCGGGAACATTATAGCTTTATACATGGCCGGCGTTAATATGATATTGCTTAATCCCTGGTATGATCTGTTATTGATATATTCGCATGCCCGGAATTTCCAGTCATTATCCGGTTCGCCGTACTTTCGCAATAAAAGGATATTTGCATCGTTGTCTTTTGTGGTGCCCATCCAATATAAAACTCCGCTTTCAAGGAGAAAATATCCTGGTCTTTTAAATAATTTTAATCCGGATATGATTATCTTTTGTGGGAATCTCGCCTTATTGGTTGCCTTTGCTGCCCCCCGTTTAATAGGCATAAGTCTCCTTGGTCATTATTTATAATAGACTCAAACATCCCTAACCTATTATAATCATACTCTTTGATAGCTATTTTGTCAAGTATTTAATAATTTACAAAATAACTTTACAATCAATTGTTGTTTCACCCTTTTGTTTATACACAATTTATATGTATAAGTCAAAGTTTAAAAATCATTTTTTATGCAATATTTTATGGTGTTTATAATATTATCCTGTTATTTTATGATTTGACTTAACATAGTCTCACATATATACTTGTATAGTAATCAAATGAGGAGCAACAATGACATATTTCCCTATTTTAAGTTTTTTCCATTTATTCGCTTTTTTTACCTACCTGTCCATATTGCTTGCCATCCTTTATAACAACCCGCGCGCCGAGTTAAACCGGGTTGCCGCGGCCCTCTTTGCTTGTTTTGCCGTTTGGAGTTTCGGCATGGCATTCATTCATGTTACGCAAACCACGGAAAAGGCCGCCGAGTTTTTTGAAAAGTTTAACTGCATCGGATGGTCCTCGTTCCCTGTTTTCGCCCTGTGGTTTATGCTGCTTCTAACCGGTAACCGGAGTATACTTGGTTCGAAATTTTTTTACGCCGCCGTGATTATCCTGCCGCTGGTTTTTATCTCCCTCGGCTTTACCGGACACCTTTTGGGCGCCCCGGTAAAAAGAACATATGGATGGTATGCCGAATGGCAGGATAATATATGGTCGATACTCTACTATGTTTACTATCTGACATTCACCGGCGCGGGATTATTCTTCATATTCAGGCACGGCATCGCGGTGTCCAGCGCAATTGTAAAAAAGCAAATGTTCATTTTTTTCTGGGCCACGCTTGCCATACTTCTTGTAAGCACGGCGTTTGAGGTGGTCCTTCCGCTCTTTAAATATGTAAGGTCCGCGCTTGAGGATTTCACAGACGTATACCTTGTTCTCTGGGGCGGCGTTTCCGTTTATATCTTTTTCCATTATAAGATGCTTTCCATCACCCCGGAAACGGCCGCGGAAAACATCATCGCCAGTATGACGGAGCTGGTTATACTGCTCGACGAGGATATGAACATAACCTACGCCAACGCTCCGGCCCTTGTCTCCCTGGGATACAAGATGCACGACCTTAAAGGCGCCCCCTTGAAATTAATATTCACGGACCAGCCGGCGGCCACCGCAGTCATTAAGGCCACCCTTGAAAACGGCTTTAACAAGGATCGGGAGTTCTTTTTAAAGGGAGCCGGCTCTGTTACTTTCCCCGTTATGTTCTCCACGTCGTTGCTTAAAGATGACGGCGATGTCCGCGGCATAATATGCGTGGCAACAAACATAAGCCTGCGGAAAGAAGCCGAGACCAGGCTAAAGAACGAGCGCGATATATTGAAAAAATACCTTGATATCGCCGATGTTTTTTTCCTTGTCCAGGACAACGAAGGAAAAATAATTCTTATAAACAAGAACGGTCGCAATACGCTCGGCCTTCCCGAGAAGGACATTATAGGTAAGCGCTGGGTGGACACTTTTGTCCAAGCCGACAGCCGGGAGTCTGCCGCTTATGTTTTTTCGAACCTTGTGAACAGTTCCTCTCTGAGCGGCGAATACGAATATCCGGTGATGGTCAAAGGCGGAAAGGAACGCGACATCAGCTGGTCCAATTCCGTTATCCTCGACGAGAGCGGCAGGGTCAAGGAAATATTGAGCGCGGGACGGGATATTACGGAGTCCAAAGCGGTTCAGGAACAGTTAAGCAAGCTGTCCACGGCTGTCGAGCAAAGCCCGGCTTCCGTTGTAATTACCGATATTGACGGCACAATAACATATGTAAACCCCAAATTTACGCAGGTTACAGGTTATTCCAGCGCCGAAGCGGTCGGCAAGAACCCGAGGATATTGAAATCCGGAGAATGGCCTAAAGAGAGTTACAAGGAAATGTGGGACATACTCGTTTCGGGAAAATCCTGGCACGGCGAGTTCCATAACAAAAAAAAGAACGGCGAATTGTTCTGGGAATCTTCGTCGATATCATCGATACAGGATTTACAGGGCAACATAATCAGTTTTATAGCCGTCAAGGAGGACATAACCGAGCAGAAAAAATCACAGCAAAAACTCCAGGAGAGCTACGAAAAGCTGAAGGAACTCGATGTCCTGAAATCGAATTTTACGTCCATGGTATCGCATGAGCTCAGGACCCCGCTTACGTCCATAAAGGGCTTCCTTTCCTTCCTGTTGAGCGGCGTCGGCGGCAAGATCAGCGCGCAGCAGAAAGATTACCTTGAAATAATAAAATCCAATTCGGACAGGCTTCTCGGGCTAATTAACGACCTCCTGGACACATCGAAAATGGAGGCCGGAAGCTTTTCAATAGAAAAGCGCAGGTGCGACCTGATAAGGGTCATTAACGACAGCATAAAGGATATCCAGTCGCTTCTGGACAGGAAAAAGATCGGCATAATCAAAAAATTTCCGGAAGGCGCGCTTGAGGCCGGCATCGACGAGTACAGGATCTCGCAGTCTGTTGTTAACCTTATCAATAACGCCATCAAGTTCTCCCCTTTCTCGTCGACATTGACAATAGAGGTGAATCCGGCATCCGGTAATAAGGCCGGGATCCCCGAATACGCGGATCTTTCGCAGCTTGCGGCAGCCGGGCCTTACATCAGGATATCAATAACCGACCAGGGGGCCGGCATTGAAGGCGATGATATCAAGAAACTATTCACCAAATTTTACCAGATAGAAAATATAAATACGCGTTCGGCGCAGGGCACCGGTCTGGGGTTGAACATAGTCAAAAATATAATTAATTTGCACGGCGGAGCGGTCTGGGTTGAGTCTCAGGGAAAGGGAAAGGGATCGACTTTCGTGATACTTATTCCAAAAGGATAATTACCCGCCCTTCAGGAGTCACTTCTAAAGTAAGCTTTTTCTCACTGCCGGGGGATATTTAATGCCTATTTTGCCTTAACCGCTGAATTGCGTTTCGCCAGTTTTTTCTTTGCCTGACGTACTTTTGCCTTTGCCCTTAAAACTCTTTTCGGCGTCAAATAACTCAATGTTTTACCTCCTGTTCAAAATATTTTCCACGCAGACTGCCGTGATACTTAAATGCAGTCACCCTATGATACACGATTTTAGGATTTTATGTTGATTTATATTGACAACGTTTGTTGACGTTAACACTCTCAACGTAATTTCTTTTGTCAAATTCGGGCGGTTATATGCCGTATTTCTTTTTGACTTCTTTTTCCGCCTGCAGCCAATCGGACAGTTCGTCGCCGGGTTTGTTTGAAGAGGTTCTTTTCCTGAAATTTTCCTGAGCGAGCGCGCGGATCTCTTCCTGGCAGGCTTCATGAGAAATTTTTTGCTGCGTTTTTTTTACGTCTTTAGCCATCTTTTACGCCTCCTTTACTGTAATAATATTTCTTTCCCCCGTACATACCGTAAATATACATCAAATAACCCCCTTATTCAACCACAAACGTCCCTGAACAAATATTTAATATATGAATAAATAGCCTTGCCACGCTATTGACTTTTTACTTGAAATATTGTCAAATGATGCTTGAAACAAAAACTGGATCACTATAAGGGACCGGGGGGCGTAATGAATCTTTGGACTGGCGTGCATTTTATATGTTTTGCCGTCTATTTTTTTTCTATCTTTTATGTGATCGTAAAAAAACCTTATTCTACCGCAAACTGGGTTCTGGCCGTCCTTTTCGGCTATTTCGCCCTGTGGAGCGCCTGCAGCTGCATCCTCGACAACACTTCGCTTTCTTTTGCGAAAGCCGACCTGGTAATGAAAATACAGTCGATTGGCTGGGCGAATTTTATAAGCTATTACTTGCTGTTCATCCTGTACCTGACCAACAATAAAAAAATCCTTTCCACCCCGGTTTTCGTCATTTCGATAATACTGTTGCCTTTCGTTTTTATTTTTGAAAATTATAACGGACAGATGCTCGACTGCTGTCATCCGGTCTCATACGGCATAGCCGGAATATGGAAAAGCACACCATGGGCTTACCTGTTTTTCTTTTATTATACCCCGCTTTTTATCATAAGCACGGTTATGCTTTCCAGATTCAAAAATTCGACCAGGGGAGCCGACGAAAAACGGATGGCCAATATTCTGCTCTGGAGCTCGTCGGTCGTATTCTTAATAGGCACCGTTAACAGCGTCATCATGAATTACATGAAGCTAAGCAATCCCATAGACACCAACGTGGTGTTCCTGATATTCGTCGGAGGCTATATTTACTGTGCCGAGAAATATGACACCCTTACTCTCACCGGGACAAAAAATGCCGACAGGATAATGGATCTCATCAATGAAGGCATTATTCTGTTCGACGGCAACGACAGGATAATAACAACCAACAGGGCGGCAATGGATATATTCGGCTTCCAGGGCGGCTCCAGGGCAAACGACGCTTATGAATTCATAGAAAAGCTTATCAAAAGCTCCGGGGCAGTCTGTTCCGCCGGTATCAATAACCTTGAATTTGATTTCAATGACGCCGCAGGCTGCAGAAAAGAAGCCCTTTTGTCGAGCAACGTGATGTTAAAAAATAATATTGATTCCGGAAAAATATTCACCGTCAGGGACGTAACAGGAAAGAAAAAGGCGGCTGAAAACCTTATGGATACGGTCAAGGAGCTTAGGCGGTCAAACGAGGAACTGGAGAATTTTGCCTATGTCGCCTCCCATGACCTAAAGGAACCCCTGAGGATGGTCAACAGTTATGTCCAGCTCATAAGGAAAAAATTCCAGGACAAGCTCGGCAATGACGGTAATGATTATATTAATTTCGCGGCAGAGGGAGCCATAAGGATGTCGAACCTCATCGAAGGGCTTCTTGAATATTCCAGGGTAAAAAAGACGGGCAAAGAGCACGCCCCCGTCGATATTTCCGAAATTTTAACCCGTGTTTCCGACACGCTCAAATTATGCATACGGGACAAAAATGCGTTAATAGAGGCCAGAGCCCCCCTTCCGGTGATTATGGCCGACAGCATCCAGATGGAGCAGCTATTCAGGAACATAATAGGTAACGCCATTAAATTTTCCGGAAAAAATCCCCCTGCCATAACAATAAGCTGCGAAAACCGGGAAAAGATCCATGTTTTCGCCATTAAGGACAACGGAATAGGCATCGATATGCGATACAGCCAGAAAATATTCCAGATATTCCAGCAGTTGAACGGCAGGCAGGAATATGAAGGCACCGGAATGGGTCTCGCTATATGCAAGAAGATTGTTGAATCTCACGGCGGCAACATCTGGGTTGAGTCGGGCGGTCTTGGATCCGGGTGCAGTTTCTTTTTCACGATTCCTCAAAACGGCGGATCCAATCGGCATTTACCATAAAAATAAATTACTGTGAATTGTCCTTTTCCCTGTCTTCTTTTTTTTTCAGCAGTTCATATTTATCCGAAGCTTTCCTTATATAAATATCCCCGTCAACCGCGGCCAGATATTCATTTTCCCCGTCAAAATTCAGGAAACAATCCGCCGTCAGCACTTCGCCATCTGTCGTTATTATTGCCTTACCCATATTAACCCCCAGGGCCAAAAATTTGTATGCCCCATGGGATTAATATAACATAACGCGCAGCGAAAATCAATCACTTAGATATTAATTGCGAATTTAAATTCATATCAATCGGAAATTTCTTTCTTATTTATTGCAGCCGGTGTTTTTTCATACCTATTACAATACTGAAAGGCTGCGCTAAACTTTTTTCTATGCGCCATCCTGATTTCAATATTGTTTTTCCAAACTCTTCCGGATCCCTTTCGACCGTGGAATTTACAAAACTGTTGTAGTACCTGCCCATTTTGTCCCTGGGCGTCAGGGTTCCGGCCAGTATGGCGTCATCGGGCGAAGCCGAATATATAGCCTTCATGTTTTCAAATAGCGTCTCGTCCGGGCAATAATCGAACATTCCGCCTTCGGAGGATAAAACGGCCACAGTCCTTTCATGGATATTGTCGCGCATATATCTTTCCAGACCGGCCGTATCCGACCAGTCATATTTCTTCAAAATTATTTCAATTTTTAACCCCTGAAGCGGAGCGCCCTGTAATTGAAGCGATTTCAGGGAATTTACGGCAAAATCGGGCCCCGTGTCGTCCATGTCAAGTATATGGATTTTTATTTCACGATTTTTTATGAGTCCGGGCGTTTCTTTGTTTAAAAGTATTACGGCATTTAAAGTGTCCATGGACGGGCCGCCGGATATGTTGATAAAGTGAAGCTGCTCGTCCGGCCTCTTTAAAAGGACCGGTTTGACATCATCGGCCATCATATGCGCAATATCCCGCAGGCGCATGCGCAACGACAGACTGCCAAGGCTGTCCGCAATATTTCTGTCCATTGCCGTGGCGTATCCTTTGCCAAGATTTTCAACCCCGAGCTTCATTAAATATGTGGTTATCCCGTTCAGATATGTTCCCGCGGAGGCCATCATTCCCCGGCCGAGGAACGATCCCCTGAAAAGCAATGGAATCATTATTTTCCTGATAAACAGAGGTATTTTGGTGAAATTTTCACTGTCTTTTAACATCTGTCTTTCGAGTAGGCGAATATGTTCCTCGCCGGAATCTACCATGAATGCCGGGGTGGTAATATCGATGACGGGCAGCTCAAGGCCGTTCTTCGCAACCGCATAACAAACGCCTGGCTTCTTTTCTTTTTCATAGATTGTCTTCGGCTTGTTCATGGGTGATATTTCCTCCGTTATTTCATAATTATTAATTTTTGATTGCCCTGTGGCATTACTCCGACAACCTGACCAGCATCCCGGACTTTTTCGCCTTTGAAAATGCCATCTCGATCATCCAAAGCAGCGCCCCGATATACGCGGCCGAAAGGCCGAAACCTTTGAGCAGCGGGTGGGTGAAATTCAAATGAAAGCCGTAGCCCGTGCGGAAATATTCCAGAAAATAGGTCAGCGGTATGAACTGCGCCAACTTTGCGAAAAATTCCGGGAGATATGTCACCGGGTAGTATATCCCGCATAATAACATCGTCAGCGCCGACGTCATCCAGGCGATGATATCTATCCTCTGGCCGAACATGAAGATGAAAAATATCGTCATCATGCCCGTTATCATGGCGGTCAGGTATACTCCCGCCAACGAAACCCATAACGCAAATCCCGGGGGCATGCTGAATTTAAAAAATAACGCCGCAAGACCGGCCAGCATGAAAAACGTTATTATTCCCCGCCCCGTCCCTATAAGCCACGAACCCGCTATATAATCCATGTTCTTGACCGGCGCTATGAAGGTCTGTTTTACGCTCTTGGACCAAACGTCGTATAAAAAACCGTATGCGACGTCCAGCTGCGATGTCTGGAACACACCGGCCATTATTGCCCCCGTAAGCAGGAACTGCCTCATATTGCCCTGCAGCCCCAGGAATCCCCCCATCAATCCTATGGAAAGTATGCCTATGACCGGCCAGAAGAGCATTTCCGCGAACGTGAAGAAGTTCCTTATGGCGAATATGTAGTTCCTGTACGCGAACGCGTATATCCTAATCAGCTGCGAGCTCAATGAAAGCCTCCTCCATGTTCCTTGATTTAGTCATTTTCTCTATTTTTTCCTTTGTCCCGAGTGCCGTTATTTTTCCATCCTTTATGAACGCTATCCTTCCGCATAGCTCCTCTGCCTCCCTCATGATATGGGTCGTGAGCAGTATCGTAATCTTCAGCTCCCTGTGCAGGCGTTTGATCAGCGCCCTTATCTTTACAGATATATTGGGGTCCATGCCGGATGTCGGCTCGTCAAGCAGGAGTATTTTCGGGTCGTTCAAAAGAGATTTTGCGATGGAGGTCCTCTGCTTGGTGCCCGTAGAGAGCTCGTCAAACCTGGTATTGGCGTGTTTTTTAAGTTCCATGAGCTCTATGAGGCCGTCAACCTTGACATCAAGCTTCTTCCCCCACAGTCCGTAAAGCATGCCGTAAAAGTTCAGCGCCTCGCGTACAGTCAGCGCCCATGGATAGTTGGGGTTGCCAGAGCTCATGTTCATTGAATTGCGTAACTCGCGATGGAACATTCCGCATGTATTGTCGCCGGATATGAGGACGCAGCCTTTGTCAGGGGTGATAAGTCCCATGATGATGTTAAGCAAAGTGCTTTTACCCGCTCCGTTGGGCCCCAGTACGCCGAATAGCTCGCCTTCATGTATGGCAAGATCTATCCCCTGGATGGCATTAGTATAGCGCGGCTTAAAAAAACCGGATTTGTATGTCTTGAATACGTCCCTTACCTCGACCGCTATTTTTTTCATACCTTATCCTTATAGTTTAGTTTATACAGGAGAAACATTTTGTGTTTCACCGTTAATAAATCAGCTTACAGCATATTATCATGATTTATTAAAAGAAACATAGTTAATAGTCGAGTGTTCAAAGTCAGCGAAGGATAGAGTTTAGTCAGGTTTTATGACATGATGGTTTGAGGTTGTGCTCACCCTGAAAAAGGGGTAAAATCAGACAAAAAGGAGCACAATAATGGAAAACTCAAAG
>Ga0181535_10003778_pt1 | contig 17342 bp, 14 predicted proteins | sample PEATcosm2014_Bin_44_FD_119774 | JGI IMG/M metagenome (GOLD analysis project Ga0181535, IMG submission 119774) | Peatland microbial communities from MTU Mesocosm Facility, Houghton, MI, USA - PEATcosm2014_Bin17_30_metaG | ecosystem: Environmental > Terrestrial > Soil > Wetlands > Peat | place... | reverse complement strand
TGTTGCATGGGCGTTCTCCTGTGTCGATGGAATTGGTCTTTCAACGACACGATACACCAAACGAGGACGCCCCTACCACCCCATCAGTCGTTTGCGGCGAAGCCGCGCTGTGCCACCATCTGCTAACCGGTGGCACAGACTTTAGTCTGTGGTCCGAATGACCGATGTTTATGCCTATGTCGATCCCTGTCCCTGCCGCCGTCGCCCGCGCCTTCGTGGACGCCATCAACCACCGCAGCCCCGAAGAACTCGCCAGCCTCATGACCGAAGATCATGTCTTCATCGACTCCCTGGGAACGCGTGTCACAGGCAGGCAACAGATGCAGAAAGGATGGCAAGGCTACTTCAGCATGGTCCCGGATTACAGCATCACGGTCGACGAAACCTTTGCCGAAGGGTCAGTGGTGGCGATGCTCGGCACCGCGCAAGGCACTTACGGGCCCGGGGGGTCGCTGAAGCCGGAGAACAGATGGCAGACGCCCGCGGCCTGGCGCGCCGTGGTGCGCGGGCCGTCGATCGCCGAATGGCGCGTCTACGCGGATAACGAGCCCATCCGCCGGATTATCGCGCGCAGCTCAGCCGCGCCGGCGGAGCCACCGACCAATCCTGCGCCCGCCGCGCCTTAATCGCGGCGAAGTCCAGTCTCGCCAGCGCATCCCGGTTGTCGGGCAGCGTCAGTTCCCAGAGCGGGAAGAAGTCGCTGCCCACATCCAGCCCCTCCTGATATCCGCGCGGACCGAACACGATCTCATGGCAGGCGTCCAGCCCCAACTTGCAGAGATCTTCCGCCAACTGCACAGGGTTATCGATTTGGATCATTCGCGCGGCTCCCTCACGCCTACCAGTACACACCGGGAACCGCGCGCATCCAAATCGACTGGGACAAATCGGACCACTGGTCCGCTTCGGACGAGTCGTCGCTGGAGGGCGGGCAACCAGACTAAAGTCTGTTGGTGGCACAGGCTTCAGCCTGTGAGAGCCTTTTTCAGCATGCGCCGTCGCGGCCGGGCAGGTTGATATGGGCGTTGATGTCATGCCCGGCTGAGACGGCGTCGAGGATGAAGTCGAGGCTGCCGGCATGGTCGGCGCCGAGGCGGAGCGCGTCCTCCTGAGCAAACTTCACGCGGTCGTTTTCTGCCACGATACCGGGGTGCGCGCCATGGCCCGCATCCCAAACCCGGTTAGCCGGGAAGGAGCGGATAAATAGTTTAAGCGTGGTGGAGGCGGCGGGAGTTGAACCCGCGTCCGAGAAAGCCCGCAATGAAGAGAACTACGTGCGTAGCACGATTCGACAACTTCAGCTTCCGCCTCAGAATCGGCAAGAGTGGCGGCCGCCTAGCCCGATTGATCTCGGCCTTATGCTCCGGACCGAAGCCTTCAGCCTATCCCGCTATATGACGCTCACTCACCGCCGCGCGGGCTCGACGGCTGGAGCGGCTACCTAATTAAATTAGGCGGCGTATGCGAACTGTGTGTTGGCAGTTCTGTTTTTCCGATCGTTTTACGGGAGCTCGGAACCCGGCACGCCTCCCCACCACGATTCAATCCCGTCGAATCCGTTGCGCCCCCACGTGTTGAGGAAAGCCTGGCGGTCAATCGGGCGATCCGCGATTGAGATAACAATCCGATTTTAACATATCGCGCCGTTATGTTTGGGCCAATTCTTCGTCAGGAACAATGAGGCCTTCGCCGCCGTCTGTTTAGTGAGCCCTGTGAGCCATACGCGCAAGTTCCGCCCCAGCGCCTCCTTTTGGGAGGCAACCCGCATCGCCTTCAATTCGTTGCACAAGAACAAGCTGCGCAGTTTCCTCACGCTGCTCGGCATCATTCTGGCCACCACCACGCTGATCGCCGTCACCGCGCTGATCCATGGTATGAATCTGTACATCTCCGACAAGGTGTCCAACATGGGCGCCGACGGGTTCCGCATCGTCCGCATGGCGTGGTTCGGCCCCTGGGACCCCAAGAAGTTCTACGAAATGATGAAGCGCAACCCGGAGATCAAGCGCGACGAATACGAGTTCGTCGAGAGCCACGCCACCTTGCTGAAGGGCGTCGGCATGATGGTCTCGCGGCGCGCGCGCGTGGCCTACAAGGGAGACTCCATGGAGGATGTGGACGTCGAGGGCGTCACCGATAATATCCCGGCGATTAACAATGTGCAGGTGGGCATCGGCCGCGGGATCACGCCAGAAGAAGCGCGGCGTCACGCGCCGGTGATCTTCATCGGCAACGACGTCCGGGCGCGTTTCTTCCAGAGCGTGGACCCGATCGATAAAACCATCCGGGTGGAAGGCACTCCATACCAGGTGGTCGGGGTGGCCAAAGAGTTGGGCAGCGTGTTCGGCAACTCGCAGGACAACTTCGTGATGATTCCGGTGGAGAGCTACTTCAAGACTTACGGCGCGCACACGGGAATTCGGCTGGTGGCCAAAGCCATCGACCAGGAGCACTTGGCCGAAGCGCAGGACGAGACCCGCACCCTGTTGCGCGCCTACAGGCATCTGCGGCCGGGCCAGGACGACAACTTTTCCATCTTCGCCTCCGAGGCCTTTGTCACTCTCTGGGAGCGGCTCACATCCGCGATTGCCGCCATGGCGGTAGGTATTGTGTCGGTGTTCATGCTGGTGGGCGGCATCGTGATCATGAACATCATGCTGGCGGTGGTGACCGAACGCACCCACGAGATCGGCATTCGTAAGTCGCTGGGGGCGCGGCGGCGCGACATTCTGAACCAGTTCCTGGTGGAGTCTTCGTGCCTGGCGGCCACCGGTGGCCTGGCCGGCGTACTGATCGCCTGGACGCTCGCCGTGCTGGTGCGCAATGTGACTTCGGTGCCCATGGCGCTGCCCTGGTCTTCCGTGTTTCTGGGCGTGGGGCTGTCGGGCGTGGTGGGCCTGTTCTTCGGAATCTATCCGGCGCGGCGCGCGGCCCGGTTGGACCCTATCGAAGCCCTCCGCGTGGAGAAGTAGCCAATGAGTAGCCAATGACCAGACTGGCTTTCCTCAACGGATTGGTGCTCGCGCTCCAGACCATCCGTTCGCACAAGCTGCGCGCGTTTCTGACCGTGCTGGGAGTCATCATCGGAACCGGCACCATCATCGGAGTGGGCGCCATCATGACCGGCTTCGACACCTCCATCACCGCGGTGCTGCGCAGCTTCGGGCCCAATTCGATCATCGTGTTCAAGTTTCCCGTGGGACCGCGCACGCATCGCTTGAGCGCGGAGGAGCGCACCCGCAAGGACCTCACCTGGCAGAATGCGGTGGATATCGGCGCGCGCTGCCCATCGGTCGAAGACGTTTCGCCAATGCTCTTCGGGCCGGACGAGATCCTGAACGCGCACTACAAAGCGAACGACATGTACGACATCAATCTCATGGGCGTGGAGGAGGCCTATGCCAGGGGCGGTCAGGTGGACATGCACCTGGGCCGTTTCTTCACCGAAGAAGAGAGCCGTCGGAAAGCGCCCGTGGCGGTGATCGGCGCGGACATTGAGAAGGGGTTGTATGCGAATTTGAATCCCATCGGGAAGACCATCACCGTGGACGGCCACGAATTGGAAGTGATCGGCACTATGATCCGCCCGGCGGCGTCTTTCTTCGGCGACCAGGACACGCGCGTTCTGATTCCATACTGGATGATGCAGAAGATGTTCCCGAACGCGCGGGAGAATGCCATCGTGGTTACTGCCAAAGACGGCCAGCTTCCCAAGGCTTTGGACGAGGTGCGGACCATCCTGCGCATCGACCGGCGGGTGCCTTACTCTAAGCCGGATAACTTCGCGCTTTCGACCGCCGACCAGATGGTGGCCGACTTCCGTCAGATTACGGCGATCACGTTCCTGGTGATGGCGGCGCTGAGTTCGATCGGGTTGCTGGTGGGCGGCATTGGGGTGATGAATATCATGCTGGTATCGGTGACGGAGCGGACGCAGGAGATCGGCGTGCGCAAGGCGATCGGCGCGCGGCGGCGCGACATCATCTTGCAGTTTCTGCTGGAGGCGTCGGTGCTGACGAGCCTGGGCGGCGTTGCGGGGATTCTGTTCGGTTGGATCATTTCGCTGATCAGCCGCCTGGTGTTCCCGTCGCTGCCCGCGGAGGTGCCTGTGTGGGCGGCGGTGTTGGGGATTGTGGTCTCTGTGAGCGTGGGGCTGTTTTTTGGGATTTGGCCGGCGTATAAGGCGGCGCGGTTGGATCCGGTGGAGGCGCTGAGATATGAGTGAGTCACGGTCGGCATCTCTAAAGTGATGCCACGCGGCTCAACTTGTGGCCGGCACGGACTACCTCAGTTCGCAAAGAAACAACTCAACGCGCTGACGACCCCGATGTCGACAGCGTAGACGGCGTAATAGTAGCCGAAGCACTTGTTGCGGTCCTTTGAAACGGCGAATTCCATGCTATCAATTCATCCAAAATAGAGGCTATCGGACAGGGTTCGAGCCCTGATATAGATACTCATTCGGGCTGCCGGCCAAGGTGGCCCCGCCGAATAGGCGGCCCCACGAAGGCGAGTAATAACTTCCTTCCATATAGATGAAGCCGGTCTGGGGATCGACCGGCTCAGCCGCAAACCGATATAAGTTCACGACGCCGGCCACGCTTGCAGTCGCCTGACCAAAAGGTTGGTAAGTATAGTTCGTCAACAAAGCGCCGGTGGCACCGGTCACGCTGGCCACATTCTGGGAGGCGTCGTACTGATAATACGTCTGCGGACTCGTCCCGGTGGCTGAAACACGCCCCACACCGAAGAAATATGTTTCCGTGCCTGCCGTGCCGCTCTGCGTCAGCACCTGGCCGGTTACCGGGTCGTTCACGTAGTGCATCGTCTGCGCCCCGGCCTGTTGCCCGACACGCCTGCCCAGTCCGTCATACTGATACTGCGCGTTCACCTTAGACCCCTTTACTGAAATCAGCCGGTTCAGCGCATCGTATTTATATGCCAGAGTGCCGTCGTTCACCAGGTTCCCGTTATCATCGGAGACTAGGGCGGCAGCGCCCGCAGCGGTCATGCGGTTGGCCGTGTCGTAAGCGTAGTTTGTTGGGGTCGTAGGCGGGACGACCTGCGTTCGGTTTCCCGCTGCGTCGTACGTGTAAGTTGTGGTTTGACCACTGGGCGGAGTCGAGGAGGTCAGCCGGTAGAGCACGTCGTAGCCATAAGTCGTAGTCTTTCCCGCCGCGATGGCTTTCAGCTTGTTTCCCACCGGGTCGAGCACATAGCTGAAGGACGAAATCACCTTCGCGCCGGTTGCTTCGTTGACAACGGAGGTCGGACGTCCCGCCGCATCGTACTTGTAAGCCGAACTGGCGCCGTTGGCCAAGGTGGTTCCCGTCAGCCGGCTGCCGGCATCATAGGTGTAGGCCGTCTTGGAGCCCGCGCCGTCCATTGCCTGCGTCATCCGGTTCAGTAAATCGAACGTGTACGTGTCCACGGTCAGGTTGGGTAGCGTCAGTGAAACGCGGTTACCCACGGAATCGTAGCCGAGACCGACTGTCGCGCCATCCGGCGTCGCGGCGCTAGTCAGCCGGTTCAGGAGGTCGTAGGTGTATGACGTCTGCCCCGTCGTATCGGTCATGGCCGCAAGATTACCTACTGCATTATAGGTGTAGGCGATCTTGGTATTGTCGAAGAGGTTCGCCGCCGTTTGCCTGTTGAGCCCGTCGTAGGTGAAGGTGTTGGTCTTGCCGTTACCGTCAGTGATGGCGGTGCGGTTCCCCACTGCGTCATAGACGAACTGGTTGGTGTTGCCCAGCGGGTCGGTAGTTTCCATGAGCTGGTTCACTACAGTGTACATGTAAGTCATGTTGTGGCCGGCAAAATCGGAATAGCCCGTCGGGTTGCCGTTCCAATCGTACGCGAGGGTGGCGACGTTATTCAGCGCATCCATGGTGGTGGAGAGCTGATTCCGCGCGTCATACGTGTATTTTGTCGTGTTGCCATCCATATCGGTAACGGAGACAGGATTGCCGTTGGCGTCGTAGGCGTACACCGTCGTATGGCCTAGCGGGTCGGCGATCCGGGTGACGTCATCGTCATTGTCATAGACGGCTTTAGTCGTGTGGGACAGCGGGTCCGTGACTGAAAGGGGCCGGCCGGCGGCATCGACGGCGATCTTCCAAATGCCGCTCAGCGCGTCTGTAGCCCCCGTAAGATCTCCCGCCGCGCTATAGGAGTAGTTCGTCACGGCGCCGTTGGCGTTGGTCCATGTGGCCGCCCGGTGCGGTCCGGCATAGGTGAAATTGTCGGTGCTGCCATCCGCATATTTCACCTGTGTGACATCATTGTCGCTATCATAGGTAAAGGTCGTGGTGTGTCCGAGCTGGTCCGTACTGGTGAGCAGGCTGTCGTTGGCGTCAAATGTCTGGGATATCGTCTTGCCGAGCGGGTCCGTCATGCCGGTCATGTTGCCGTCACCGTCGTAGGTAAAGTTCCAGGTATTCCCGCGTGCATCGGTCAGGCTGGTAATCAGGTTGTTGACATCGCGCGTGACGGTGGTGCTGTTGCCGAGCGCGTCCGTCACCGCCATCAGGCGACCGCTGCTGTCGTAGGTATCCAGCGTGGTATTGCCCAATGGGTCGGTTATCGTGGTGCCTCCGGACGCATAGGCGAAGCCTGTGGTGAAATTCAGGGCGTCCTGCATCTGTGTAACCCGGCCTTGCGTATCATAGCTCGCGCGTAGCTCCAGATTGCCTCGCGGGTCGGCAACCTGGATCAGCCGGTGGTTCGCGTCAAAAAGGAACTGCGTGTTATTGCCGAGGGCGTCGGTGAACTGGTTCAGATTGCCGCTGGTGTCGTACGTAAAGAGGACCATCCGCCCCAACGAATCCTTGACGCTGGTGACATGCCCGTTGGCATCACTTGCGAAATGAAGGCTGCGTCCGGAGGTGTCGTTCACGCTAAGAAGGTTGCCGGACGCGTCGTACGTCAGGGTTTGAGAAACCGCGCTGCCACCGATGGCGGTTAGATCGCCGTTGGTTAAATTAACCTCCGAGGTGTTGAAATTGGGCCCCGTCTGTTGAAGTTCCAGCATGTTGCCGGCGGTAGTGGAGGCCCTGAAGTGATCCGCCGGGTTCGGACTGGTGCAAGGGCCGCTTGCTGGACAGCCGAAAACGGTTTGCTCGCCATTATCCCGGACGACATTAAACGTTCCTGGCACGGGAGAGTTGACTTTCATACGATACGAAGAGTTGGCTCCGAAACCGAAAGGCCCATCGGTGTTGCTGGCTCCGCTATCAAGGGAAAAGATGAGAGGGATTGTGAGTTCCGTTCCGTTCGTTTGAAGCGGATCCGACTGCCAATATAGGCTTCCGGTTAGGGTATTTACCGTCCAATCATGGTTCTGCCGACCTTGCCCGCCTGCCGCTCTGACTGTGCCTTGGATGGTCAAGCTCGGGCTGGCGGGAACGGGAATGCAACCGCCGCTACCGCCAGTGCCCCAGGTGGGGCCCGGTACCAGGCCGCCGCTCCCGCCCCGATCCGATATATTGATGTCGCCGCCCACAGAAATGCCGCCGTCCACAACAATTGAGCCGTGCGTCGGACTTAACATGATACTACCGCCGCAACCGCCCGCGCCTCCAAAGTAGCCTGGAGTGAGGCCGCCGGTCGGGCCTCCCATCAGGTTACCGCCAGCGCCCCCGGCGTAGCTTTGACTGACGCCGCCCGCACCCGACTGGGGCTGGACGGCGCCTGGAATAGGAGAAGGAATCCGGTAGCATTGCGGGCGCCCGGCCCAATCTGCGCCCAAGTCTGTGTAAATAGAAAAATTGCTGACCGGGATGTAAATTGAGCCGCCACAGGCTCCCGAAAACGCTTTGGGGGCTGGGGCCGGTCCGGTGTAGAGAACACTGGATTTGGTCACCGGCCCACCGTAGAATTGGTTTACGCCGGCCTGGACCGCAAAGTCGGACAGGAAAGGTTTCGTCGCCAATGCTTCTTCATACGAACTCAGACGCCTCGACTCGCTCACAAACGCGTACACAGGGGGGTACGCGATTCCATGTATGCCACGATCCATGAGGGGAGGTAGGTTGGCGGTCCGCTAGGGGCCACCACTATCACGCTGGCGGAAGTATCATTTCCCGTACCGCCGTTAGCCGACGACACATTGCCCGTCGTGTTGGTCGCTAATCCCAGAGTCTGGCCTATGACAGCCGTCGTGATCATGCAAGAATCGAGGGGGACAAGCGTGCCTCCGGTCTGAACGAGAGAACCGAGCTGAACAAGCAGATTTCCGAGTGAAGAGGCGGGATTGCCGCATTGTGCCTGTACCACCGGCGCGTTAAAAATCTGAAGGACTGCCGGCATCGTATCGCTGAAACCCACATTTGTAAGGGTTGCAGTGGTATTGGGGTTTGTGATCGTCAGGGTCATCGCGGTTGCAGATTCCATTCCGACCGTGCCCGTGGCAAACGACTCGGTGATTACCGGGGCCAGAGGCGCATTGACCGTCAAGGTTGCCGTAGCGGGGAGGCCCGTCCCTTGATCCGAGGTCCCGGTAACGGTATTGACGAAGGCTACGCCTGCAATCGCCGTCACGGCCACCTGTATGGTACATCCCAAAGATAGAGCCGGGACGGTCAAGGTCACCAAAGAAGTACCCGGGATAGCGATGAGGGTTCCTCCGCAACCGTTGATCAGCTCCGGATTGCCGGCGACTACCAGGTTCGCCGGCAGGAAATCGGTAAGCGCGAAGTTTGAAAGTGGCACGCCCGGAGAAATCCCAAAATACAGGCTCACCGTGCCGTTAAGATTGACCGACGGGACCGAATAGCCCTTGAAGAGGGTGAAGGGCCGTGCCCACGCGGCCGCTGCTGCAACGGCCAAGCAGGCGACCACCCTGCACCATGCCTTCGGGTCAAGAAACGTAATCGAATTCTTACACATGAACCCTCCTGATTTCGGAACCAACACCAAAATCTTTAACAATAGAATTCCGTTTTTGGAACTCAGGGTACACTAGGGTACTCCCCTGGGTACTCCCCATTGTCAAGGTCAGTTTTCGCCAGAACAAGTTTGAGTTAGATAAAGACGTTTTGGGGGATCAGACCATTGGTCTCGGCAAAGTCTCTGACGGAAATGAGGTCGTCAGCCATGCGGCGGTTCCGATACTTGCCCTATTCTAACTGACTATAGGCCGGAGGCAACCAGCAAGCTTGCCTCGGCCCGTCTTATTGCTTGCTCCAGTGTAGACCACAAGCGCTACGAGGAGGACGTAAAATAGAACGCTCGATGCGTCCTTGCACTGGGTCGTCACGGGTGTCGACTACGCTGCCGTCCTATACGGCGAGGGCGCTGGTCGTAGGTCCCAATGCTGTCGAATCAGGGAAGGCGCCGACGCCATTTTTGTCGGGTCACGAGAGTTATGAAACAGGCGCGACGGTAGCCATCGTGAATAACGCGGTACATCTCGGGTCGACGCGGAATGCTTTCGACGCACGCATCGACCGAACCCAGGAACTCCTCACCAAGCCCGACTCGGCGACCTTCGTACCAGACGCAGGCTTCTGCGATGTCCAACTCGGCTTCCGGAACGAATTACCAGCTCAACGGGCATAGTGGGCACGCACCCTGCGCTTCAGCTCTCCCCAGGCCAGCCCCGATGCCGGGTTTTTCAGTAGGTTCGCCTTCCTGCACGCCAACTCCTGCTTTTGCCAATCGTGGACTGGCACCGCCTCCGGCGCGGCCGCAAGGTCGTCCCACAGATCTTCGACTAGTTGGAGCTTCTCGGAGGGGCTTAGATCAAAGATCGACGCTGAACTCATTCGTATCTCCACTGCCAATTCTCTCAAATTGCCGAGCTCGGCGGGGAATTCAAGCGGTAGGGACCGAGTCGGCGGCGTGGGCGGCTTTATTGGCGATTGCGGTTTCGGCGAGCGTGGGACTGTCCTTCGGGACTTGGCCGGCTTATGCTCATCCAGCCACAGCCCGAGCCAAACAAGTTTCCCTCATGTTTTCAACTATCTAAACAAAATCAGGTCCGTATTTCCCAAACCCGTTGGCGTATTATGTAACCGGAGACAAGCACATGAAACAAACCGACCATCCCCCCACACCCACCGCGGCCCAGATCAATGCGAACCGTGAGGACGCGAAGAAATCTACCGGGCCTCGTACCGCAGCCGGAAAGGAAGCATCCAGCGGTTCCCAGGGGTCCATCGCTTTCGATGCAACACAATACAACACGCTGTGAACGGATATTACCGGGAATCGAAGAAATCGCCCCCGGTTGCACCGCGTTTCGCATTTGCGCCGTTCGCCTATTGTTCGCCGTCGACAGCCAAGCGCCACCCGCAGCCGGCTCGGCCCTTCAGGAATCCCACATGGTTAACTCACTGATTTCAAATGCCAAATGGGTCCGTTCGTTCAGATTCAGGAGACAACTCCAAACGTGCACAAAAACGCACATTTTAGCCCAACGATGCACAAATTGACAGCGGCCGGGCCACCTTGAACCCCGAACCCACAAACCACCAGCACCCAGCCCGGCGCCCACGTAGGGGTGATTACACCCAACTCGCCCCCGCGCAACCCCGCTTTTTTAGACTCTTTCCTCCTTAATTGCAACGTTTTGGGGGCAATTCCCCCTGGCATCGCGATTGCACTCGAAACCCAATCGGAAAGGATACCCCCAATGGCCACAGCCGTAGAGCCCAAGCCCGAGACGTTGCGTGCACTGCCCGGCGACGATGTCCGGCAGATCCAATGGCGTTTCGCCGATCGGTACGATCTCCAGATGTTGGTGCAGTCCACCCGCGCGGTGGCGCGCGGTCCCGTGGCGCGCCTGGTCGCCGAAGGCGCGCGCAACACCCACGCCTGGACCCCCGCCAAGCAATCCCTCCTCGAACACTTCGATGCATCCGGCATCACCGGAGTTTTTCTCGATCCCGAGCAGGGTGGCTTGGTCGAAGGCCCCAAGAACCTGGCGCTGGCCCTGGTGGCATTCGAGCTGGCATGGGTGGATGCGGGTGCCGCTACCGGCAGTCTGGCCGGCTGCCTGGCCCTGTCCCCCATCCACGAGCGCGGCACCCCCGAACAGCGCGACACCTACATGCGCCTCTGCGCGCCCGCCCAGCCTGGCGAGGACCGACAACCCTGGCGCGGTGCCTTTTGCCTCACCGAGCCGATCCCCTACGTGGGCGTCGAAACCGGCATACTCGCCGGAAAGGTCCGGGTCGTGGAGTGGGTGGAAGGCGCAGAACCCATGCTGCAAGTCGAGAAGCGCGGCCGCTTCATCACCAACATGGGCTTCGCCAATTTCGTCACCGCCGCCGTGGATACCGACGACCCGCGCATCAGCAAGACCTGTATGGTGATCCTGCATGAAACCGATCCCGGCATCTTCGACCGCGGGGTCCCCACGCGCAAGCTGGTGCACCAGTTGTCTTCCACCAGCGATCCCATCTTCAGCCTGCGCGTGCCCGCCAGTCGCATCGTGGGAGGCTATTCGGTTAAGAACGGCGTGATCGTGCCGCGCTACAGCCACGGCGAGATCATAGAGGCCGTCTTCCGCCGCACGCGCGTCACGGTCGGGGTGATGACCGCCGCCAAGCTGCTCTCCGCCATCGAGCCCATCATTCGCTATCAGCGCGGGCGCTTCCGCGGCGGCGAAAGCGCCACGCCCGGTTCGCCACGCTACGAGTTCGGTTTGCAGCTTAAAGAAGATACGCTGCACCGCCTGATCGACATTTGGGCCACCGGCGAAGCCAGCGCGGCGCTAGGCTTCGCCGCCGCCCGCCTGTTCGACGAGCTCGACCCGCTGGAGCGCCTCAAAAATGAGAAGTTCGCCGCCGAAGGAGTCGCCGGCGGCACCAGCACCCTGCGAGCCATGCGCAAACTCCAGAAGCAGGCGCTGGAGCATCTGGAGGGCGGGCTTAAGCCCGCGCGGGGCTTAAGCCCCGCTGTCGATCCCATGATCCAATTCGCTCTGCTCGACTCCGTCGCCAACGTCCTCTGCCCCGCCTGCAAGCTCTGGAACACGGGCCACGGCGCCAACATGATGCGCGAAGCCGTCAGCCTCATGGGCGGCTACGGCATTACCGAAGATTGTCCCGGCTTCCTGGGGCACAAGTGGATGGACGCACAGCTCGAAGCCACCTACGAAGGCCCCGAGTCCGTGCAGCGCCGCCAGTTGACGCTGACCATGACCGACGAGCTGTTCCTGGCGCAGTTCCGCACCTGGATCGGCGAGATGCGCCAGATCGCGTCCACCCATCCGGGCACCGGCGCTTGCACCCTGGCCACCGCCATGCAGATGTGGCTGTGGTCGCTCCATCATCTGCAAAAGGCCAACGATGCCGAGGGCACCCGCTTGTATCAGAGCTCCCGCCATGGTGTTACGTTCCCACTGGCCGATGCGCTGTGCTGGCTGCTGGCTTCCCGTTGCCAGATCCTCGACGTGCTGGAACTCGAGGCCAAAGGCGGCGACGCGGCCGCGCCAAGCACCCTCGCCTTCTTTACCGATCTCTGCCACGTACAAAGCGCCCGCGCCGCCGGCGAAGTCGGCCGCATCTGCGCCGAACTCGTGTTCGGCTACAACCGCCACCCGGCCTGGGATGCGGAAGGCTGCGCCACGTGTTATCACGGCGAAGAGCTGGAAGCCATGGAAGGCCTGATCCCGGGCATCGCCAGCCTCGCGCGCGGCTATACCGACGTGATCGAAAACGACGGCTCGCATGCCGCGAAGGCGGGACCGTGCGCGCGCTTCGAAGGCTACGACCAGTTCAGCCGCCTGCGCGTGCGCATGGATGGCTGCCTCACCGGATCGCATCTAGCCAAGGATCGTGCCGCCGAGGCGTTGCAGCGCGTCATGATTCCGGAAGCGCTGGACTATCCCGCATGAACGAAGAGCCCGAATCGCCGCCACCGCGCCTATCGATGGACGTGGATATCGCCTGCGTCGGCTTCGGGCCGGCCATGGGCGGCTTCCTGACCACGCTGGCGCGCGACGCCGACCCCAACCTGCAGGTGGTCTGCTACGAGCGCGCCGACGACATCGGCTTCGGCGTCTCCGGCGCCGTCACTCGCGCGCGCGGCATTCGCGCCAGCTTTCCGGATCTGGATCCGGCCGAAATCCCCATGGCCGCGCCGGTGCGCCAGGAGAAGGTCGCCTACCTGCTCGACCCCATCGGGGCGAGCCGCCGCTCACCCATCTTGCGCGCCGCCGACCGGATGCTGCGCCTGCTCCGCCTGCCGAGCAACTCCGCTTTCGAGCTGCCCTGGACCCCGCCCTTCCTGCACAAAGAGGGCGGATTGCTGCTCTCCATAGGCCAGTTCATGCAGTGGACCGGCGCGCAGGCCATGAACACCGGCGCAGTCCAGATCTGGCCCGGCATGCCCGTCTCCGAGGCGCTCGTGGAAGACGGACGTGTGGTCGGAGTGCGGCTGCTCGATCAGGGCACCGACCGCGAAGGCCACCCCGATGCCGGCTACATGCCAGGCATGGACCTGCACGCCGCGCTCACCGTAGTGGGCGATGGACCCGTGGGCGCGGTGGGCCGCCAACTCGATGCGCTCTTCGGCTTGCCCGGCGGCCACCATCAGCATGAGTGGGCCGTGGGCGCCAAGATGGTGGTGGATCTGCGCGAGGACGTGGATCTGGAGCCGGGCACGGTCTTCCATACCTTCGGCTACCCGGAGCCGGAGATCTTCGGCTTCTTCTATGTGCATCCCGGCCGCGTGGCTTCCGTCGGCATCTTCGTGCCTTCCTGGTTCCACAATCCGGTGCGCACGTCCTATCGCTATCTGCAGCACTACATGCTGCATCCGTATCTCTGGCGCTATCTCGAAGGCGGCAGGCTGCGCTCCTGGGGCGCCAAATCGCTGCAGGAGGCGGGCAAGCGCGGCGAGCCGTTTCTGGCGGGCGATGGATACGCGCGCATCGGCGAGTGCTCCGGCAGCACCAACGTCCTGACCGGCTCGGGCGTGGACGAAGCCTGGACCACCGGCATCCAGCTTGCCGAGGCCGTGAAAGAACTGCGCGCCGCTGGCAAGCCCTTCACCAAGGCCAACCTGGCAGAGACCTACGTCGCGCGCCGCCGCGCGAGCTGGGTGGAGGCGGAAGGGCGCGTCGCCGAGAAGGCCCGCGACGGCTTCCATCACGGCGTGGTGACGGGACTGGTAGGCATGGCGATCGCCGGCGCCACCAAGGGCCGCTTTTCGATTGCGGGAGAGCCGCAACTGCTCCCCAACCTGGAAGAATACTACCGCGGCAAACTCACTCCGGCCGACCTCGACGAGGTGCGGCACCAGTGCTATGGGCGCGGCGTTGCCATGCACGATGCCTTGATGGACCGCTGCGGCTGGCCCGCGGTGCCCCACGATGGCCAGTTGCTGATGTCCCAGCAGGACGCGCTGCTGGTGGGCGGCAAGGTGCAGGCGCCCGCCGGATACGCCGACCATGTCACGTTCCTGTATCCCGATTTCTGCGAGCGCTGTTCCAGCAAGCTGTGCATCGAGATGTGCTCGGGACAGGCGCTCACGCCGGGGCCGAACGGCGTGCCGCTGTTCGACCGCGAGAAATGCGTCTTCTGCGGCGCGTGTCTCTGGAACTGCCGCCAGCCGCTCGACGACGATCCGGTGCGTACCAACGTCGCCTTCCGCGCCGGCGCCGGCGGCCTGCACTCGACGGAGAATTGACGTGGGACAGGCCTCCTGGCCTGTCCCTGGACTCTGGTCATGTGCTGTGGGGCAGGTTGGTAACCTGCAGGCCGATTGTTAATCGGCCTTTCGCGAGCGAATCTCGCGTTGGACAGGCCTCCTGGCCTGTCCTGATAACCTGAAAGCGAGGATGGCTATGGATCGGGAATTCGTTGAGCGCCGAAACGGGGGATTCTATGTGGCGGCGAGCCGTGTTCCGCTTGACTTCATCGTGCTGGAGTTTAATAGGCAGGGCGAGTCTCCGGAAGCCATTCGGTCGGACTTCCCCACACTGAGCCTGGAGCACTTCTACCTGGGCCACAAGGACGAAGTAGAGAAAGCCATGGCAGAACGCGCGCGCGAAGAAGATGCCTACAGCGCAGCGGAAGTTCGACACATGCGGCGTCAACTGCCGGCACTGCAAAGCTGACGATGTGCCAGATCCCGCGGTGCTGGCCTTCGCTGCCCAGCAGGATCGCGTTCTTGTCACGTCCGATTTTAAGACCATGCCGGGATAATTTGGTGAGTTCCTTCAGCGAGGTGGCTCTGGCCTTGGCGTGTTTCTCGTGAAGCGCTTGTTTGGGCCGTTTCCGATGGCGAAGAGTGGAGGAACCGAATCGTGGAGATTCCGGCCGCGCGGGAGCAGCGGGCTGCACTCTAACGAGAATTAGAGGGCTGCCCGCCGGTCACAAGCTACACCGGACTGGCCGGTTACTGGACGTCGGCGACTTTCCCGTCCTTAAAAGTGATCTTCATGTCCTTGTAGACATAGATCTTCTTAGCGCCCAGATTCACAATGTTCTTAGGGCTCCCCAGCGCCCCTGTCACCTGATCGATGGTCTGGCCGATTTCGATGTTGACCGGCGCGGCCGCAGGCTCCGCGGCGGCGTTGGGCCCGGGACCGGAAGCAGTGCCGCCGGCCTCCGCCTCCGCCTTGTCGGCTTCCTGCGATTGCTGGTTGATCTCAGCCTTCACTTCGCTTTCCGGCGGCGGCGGCGGCGCGGCGGTGGCCATGGCGCTCTCTACCGGAGCGGTCCTGGCGGCGGCCGGAGCGGCCGGCAAACCACCCTGACCCTGCTTCTTCTGCAGCTCCTGCATCCCCGCGTCAATGGTCTCGCGCATATGGTTCTGCATGTCCTGCAGATCCGTAAGCGACACCTGAACCGTGTCGCCCTTAGGGCATTCCTTGCCGCCCTTGCTCGCCAATACGGAGAGGGTTGCGGCTTGCGCGTCCGGCGCGGTCTGGCCGGTGAGTTGCAGCGCATCGCCTTCGCTGATGGCGCACTCCGTGCCTCCCGCATCCACCACGTCGAGATCGTGGCCGGCTACGAAGACATGCGGTTTGCCGTCGGTCAGCGCGCGCTGGATGCTGCTGGATGCGGCGTCCGGCTCGGCGCCCTGGGCGGTCTTGGACTCGTTGTTTTCGAGCGCAATCTGTGCCCGGACTTCATCGGCGATGAGTTGCTTCGTTTCGGGCGTGAGCGGCGCGGGATTGCTCATCGCCGCGGCCTCGGCGTTTAGGCGGGCCTGATAAGCGGCCTGTAGCGAGTTCGCAATGATATAGTCCGTCAGCCACAGCGAAGGGGTGGCGTACACCGGGTAGGGCGTAAAGTAAGCGCCATAGTATCCGTACCACGGATTGCCGCCCCAGCCCCAGCCATACGCAATCGGCGCGGCCCACGGATTATAGGCCCATCCGTAGAAAGCTGGCCCGTAATAGTAACTCGGGTAATACGGATTCACGTACATGCCGTGGTAATAGTAGCGTCCATAATAGTGGTTATAGTAACGTCCGTTGTAGTAGTAGGAACGCCGGGCATACTCGTGGCCATGATACATATAAGGCCTCTGCACGTAGCCGCGGCCGCCACGCTCGGCGACAACCCGGGAATGATCGCGACGCTCAACTTCGACGCGCCGGTTTCCAGAAAGGTTGTGGTGAACGTCCATGCCGCGCTTATTGTCGTGCAGCGTGGCGACGTGTCCATCCGGCCGCTTGGTGACGGAGCCGTTCCGTGTCTGAACCGTGGTGTGGTTCGCCGGGGTCGCTGTCCTTCCGCCGCTACCGAACGTCTTTCCGCCGGCGACGGTGTGCGAGGCCGCGCCAGCGGCGGGCGCGTGGGGCGTCGAAGTGGTCGAGTGGGGCGTCGAAGTGGTCGAGTGGGGCGTCGTAGTCGCCGCGTGGGGCGTCGTAGTGGTCGGATGACTGCCAGTGGTGGTGGCGCCGTGCGATGCAGTCGTCGGGCTGGAACCCTTCGACGTGCTGGCGCCTGTGGCTGCCGGTTTGGCTGCGGGCGCAGCTTTGGGTGCGGCCGCGGGCTTGGCGGGCGCCGCCTTCGGTTTATCCGCGCAAAGCGCCGGATAAGCGAAAAACAGCAAAGTCAGGGACCCGGCCAGGTATTTGCCGGATAGAATATTGCGAATTCCACGTATGTTCATTTGAAATCTCCTCGTGTGTGCTCACGAACTCAGCCGCGCGGCGGTCTACTGTACGTCCTTCACTTTGCCGTTGACGAAAGTCACCTTGATGTCCTTATAGTAATAGATTTCCTTGGTTCCGATTTTGGCCTTCTTCTGTGGCTGCCCCATGGCCGCCACCACCTGCTCTATCGTTTGTCCCTCGGAAACCTCAACCGGGTCCGCCGGCGGGGGCGGCGGGGCCTCAATCGGCGGTGGCGGGGCCTCTGCGGGCGCCGGGGCCGCCG
>Ga0181535_10003775_pt1 | contig 17348 bp, 15 predicted proteins | sample PEATcosm2014_Bin_44_FD_119774 | JGI IMG/M metagenome (GOLD analysis project Ga0181535, IMG submission 119774) | Peatland microbial communities from MTU Mesocosm Facility, Houghton, MI, USA - PEATcosm2014_Bin17_30_metaG | ecosystem: Environmental > Terrestrial > Soil > Wetlands > Peat | place... | reverse complement strand
TTGGCGATCGATGGTTGCTGCTTCTCGTTCGCGACATGATGGTGCGCGGATATCGCACCTTCCGCGAGTTTCAAAACGCAGGCGAGGGCATTGCCACCAACATTCTGTCTGACAGGCTGCGCAGGCTTGAGGATGCCGGAATCATCGGCACCGAGCCGGATCCGGAAGACGGCCGCAGCACGTACTACCGCCTGACAACCAAGGGCATTGCCCTGGCGCCAGTCCTGCTGGACCTGTTGATATGGGGCGCGCAGCACGAGGCAACGGACGCCCCATGTTCTGTCATTGCACAGATGGCGCAGAACCGCGAAGGAGTACTTGCTGAGACCTATCGCCGTTGGGAACGGCGCGACCTGACGCCGCTGATCCCACCCTTTAAGACTCCAGTTCCCTCCCCGCGCGACACTCCAGGAGCAAGCGAGACAGCCGCAAAGGCAAAACGGTCTCAGAAAATCAAGCGGGCTTCGGCCCCAAAGTCTTCCCAAAAACGAAAATCGAAACCATGAAAATGGATATCTCTGCCAGCAAATGCAAAGAGGGCTTTCAGTATTATGAAGAGCTCCTCCGCGAAAAGGTCGGAATCAATTGGAGGATTCTTCAGGGGTGGCCGATGCCGCAAACAAACTGAGGGCCCAGGCAACCGGAGTATCGAAAGCCTCAGCTTTCCAGGTATTCCCAGAACGAGTCAGCCAGCTCGGCGCCGAGTTCATTCAGCATCCGGCGCGCGGCGCGTTCTACCTCTTCGATCAGCCCATGCAGGTAGTCGCGCGAGCGGGAGATGGCGACCACCCCGATCGTAGCCGACTGCCAGGTCACTGCCTCATCCATCTCTGAAACCGAGATATTGAATCCCTGCTTCAACTGGTCTTTGAGCGAACGCACAACCTGCCGCCTGTCCTTGAGCGACTGGGCGTGCTCGATGCGGACTTCAAGAGTCAATTGCGCGACGGCCATGGCGTTCCAGGAATTTACACCGACAGTGTAAGCCTGTTTGGGAAGCGCGGTCAGAATTTATTTCTGAAACCGCGTCGCAGCTCGGGCCAATGTCTGACAGTCATGCCCACTGTAACCTGCCGGCCTCCGGGTGCTTATATAATCGTGCGTTGTCCGCCTCAACGGGCAACGGAGGACTGAAATGGCCACACTCTTCATGATTCTGCTAGCGATTATCGCCATCATCGCACTTTCCTTGATTATGGGAAGCTTCTTCACGGTCAACACAGCGCAGGTGGCCGTGATCACCCGCTTTGGCAAGTTTCTGCGCGTGGCCGATGCCGGCTTGAACTGGAAGATGCCCTACTTCGATACCGTTACCGGCCGGGTGAGCCTGCGCGTGAATCAGATCACGCTGACCATGGAAACCAAGACCAAAGACAACGTCTTCGTCACCATTCCTATCTCCGTGCAGAATCGTGTGCGCCCGGAAAAGGCATACGACGCCTTTTACAAATTGTCGGATCCAGTTGCGCAGATCAAGTCCTATGTGGAGCAGGTGATTCTCGGCCATGTCCCCGGGATGACTCTCGACGAGGTCTTCGCCAGCCAGTCCTCCATCGCTGCCGCAGTCAAGCAGGAGCTGGATGCGGACATGGCGACCTTTGGCTACGAGATCGTCAACGTTCTGGTCACCGACATCGTTCCCGATGCCAAGGTCAAGTCGGCCATGAACGACATCAACGCCGCGCAGCGCGAGCAGGTAGCCGCCAACGCACGCGGCGAAGCAGAGAAAATTCTCGTGGTCAAGAAGGCCGAAGCCGAAGCCGAGAGCAAGGCGCTGCAAGGGCAGGGAATCGCCAATCAACGAAAGGCCATCATCGAAGGCTTGCAGGTTTCCATCGAGCAGTTCCAGAAGGTAGTCGACGGCGCGTCCTCGCGCGACGTGATGCAGCTTGTGCTGGTGACGCAGTATTTCGACACCCTGAAGTCAATTGGCGAGAGCGACAAGACCAACACCCTGTTCCTGTCCCATTCACCCGCCGCGGTCAAAGAAGTCGCGGACCAGATTCTGGATTCGATGCTCGTGGCGCAGCGAGCCAGCAGCTAAAGTCTACCGAGATTCCAGCCCTTCAGAAAAAACACAGTGCAAGCTTGGGGCGCCCATCCGCAAACGCTGGGCGCCCCGCTCGTTTTGTCTAATTGGAAAACTGCTCTAACTGCTTCAGCGAGGGCGCGCGGGTGAACAAGCTCACCACCACCATCGCGGCAACGGCTACAAAAAGTGCCGGGAAGATCGCATCGCGCTGGGCCAGAATCGGCGGGAACCATTCCTTGACGCCCTTCACATCCCACAGGAGCGTAACGACGGTACCACCGGCGATGGCCGCCACTGCGCCCCACGCCGTTACCCGCTTGGAGTAGAAAGCCGCCAGCACCACCGGCGTCAGCGCGGCGGAGTAAATGGTGTACGCCCACAGCATCTTCTCCAGAATGCTCGGTGCGTAGATGGCCTGGTAGAGAGCCCAGCAGCCCAGCAGCACAACAGCGAGCCGCGAGACGATCAGGATTCGTTTATTCGACGCGCCGGGTGCAATGTAACGGACAAAGACGTCTTCCACCAGGTTGGTAGCCGGGGAGAACAAATAATTCGACGCCGTCGAAATGACCTTGGCAAAGACCGCGCCCAGCAATAATGCGCCCATCAGCGCCGGCAAACCGTGTCGCGCGGTATAGGGAATGATCTCGTAAGGCTGGCGGGCTACCTCGCCCGTGGGATAAAGCGCCGAGCCGAAGACGGCAATGGCCACAATCAGCGTCTCCAGCAGAAGGGTGCCCAGAATCCATCCAATCACCGAAATCCGCGCATCTCTCTCGGTCTTGGCAGAGAAGAATTTCTGGTACATCACCTGGTTGCCCAACATCAGCAACATCGTCGGAACCAGGAATTCCAAAGCGCGCACAAGAGTCAAATTGCCCAGCACCTGAAAGTGCGACTCTGGCAGCGCGGCATGCAGGCCCTGCCAGCCTCCTGCCTTCAAAAAAAGCATCGGCGTTGCGATGATGCAGATGACAGTCACCAGCGACCCGATTGCCACATCCATATAGGCCACCGACGACATGCCCGCCAGCGCTGTGGTCACAATCACGAAGGCCGCGATGATATAGGCGCCCAGCTCCGGCGTAACCGCGTCAGGAAAAATGAGGTGCAGCACGTTGCCGCCGCCCTTGAACTGGTAACTGGTGATCCCCACATAGGCAAACAGAATCGCAAAGGTGCCCAGTACGCGCGCCGTCTGGTTGTAGCGAACCTCAAGCAGGTCGGGCAGTGTGAACTGTGCAAACTTGCGCGCGCGCGGAGCAATAAAGTAAATCAGCAGCAATCCAAGCCAGCCGCCCGCCGGTTGCCAGAGCGCCGCAAATCCATTGCGGTAGGCATTCTCGGCCCCCGCAAACAGTGACCCGGCGCCGATCCACGACGTAAGCAGCGTGAGCACGAGCACCGCCGCCGGCAACGACCGCCCCGCCACCAGGTAGTCCGCTTTCGTCTTCACCTGGGAGCTGCGATAGAGCGCCACCGCCAGCAGCGTAACCACAATCACAACCAGAACAGCTACATACAGATGCGACATCCTCAGGGTTCCTCGCTTGCATTTCCGGGGTCCTCAGCAGTGTATCGGATCGAAGACATGCCCTGCACAGTCAACAATTTGACCCCCGTACCCGGTGTTGCTAAACTGTAGATGCGGGGTGGAGCAGCCCGGTAGCTCGTTGGGCTCATAACCCAAAGGTCGCTGGTTCAAATCCAGCCCCCGCAACCAATCAAACCAATCAGTTACAGGAGTTTTCGGACCAGGGCCCATTAAAGGGGCCTTTGCGAATCGCGCTCCGGCTGAGTCGAAGAAAAGGCTGCCGCGAGCAGCTTCTCTTGTCTCTCGGAGTCCTTCTCCCTACCACCTTCACCTCAGGACATGATCTCCCGATTCTTCTTGTTGATAAAGTGAGATCAAATGCTACCGCGTCGTGTGAATGGCTGAGAAGGAGATAAGACTAGAGTTCGTTGTGTCGTAGCAAAAGAGTAAGAGTCACCTTTTCGCCACCCAAACAAAATGTCGCAATGGGATGCGCGAGCAACAACGCCAATCCTCAATCAAGCTGCGCACACGCCGGAGATTTCTTGGACACAACGGCGTTTCTGGAGTTGACGCCGACCGCCAATGGGTTCTCAGCAGCTCAGCCGCCGCTTTTGGGCACAACGCATGTTGGCGATACCGAGTTATTGCCGCCTGGCGCGGAATTCAGTGCCCATGGCCGCGATGGTTCGACTGTCCAGCACCTGAGCCGCCCGGGTAAACACGACCGTCTCTTCAACTTGAATATGATCGTTGTAGAGTCTCTTGAGCCGTCCGGTTTCGGACAAAAGCTGTCTTGTTTTGGCCGGCCTCAAAACTCCGTGCGAAATCCATGCAGAGTACAAATCTTCAACTGACTTGTGCAAGTCGTTCGCTTCGCGATGGTCTCCCTCCAGACGACCGATTTCTTCCAGGCTCCCCGGAGCAAATTCACGCAGCCTTGGAAACAGAGACTCTTCTTCATCAGCTGTATGCCGCTGGCCGCCTGAGCGGAAGTACTGGAGCGCGGCCAGTACCGCCTCGCGCTCCTCAGTAGTCAAGCTCCGGCCTTGGGCGCGTTCAACAACCACGCAGACTATGCCAAGGAAGCTCTCAATTCTGCGATGGCAGTCTTTGAGCATCCCAAGAGGATCATCGAATCCGCTGTCGGGCTTCGCACCAATCTGGATCGCCATGTCTCTACCTCTCTCTCCCGTCTCCAACTTAGATTGCATTACCGGCTTCCGCTGGTTTGTGGTTTCGCCAAAGGGGGTACGGTATCCCGGCGAGCCGATTGATTGCGAACGCCTGAGCGGTTAAAAGGATCACTGCTGCCTCGATGATGACAAGCTCTTTTGGCTGGGAGATGATGCCAAGCGAAACGATCAGCGTTGTCGCTCCGGCAGGCGGATGGCTCACGCGGAACAGCGCCATCAATGCGCCCGTAGCCGAAAGCGACAGCGCGGCGGCCAAAACTCTGGGGCCATGGACGCCGGGATGCAATCCAAAAGGCGGGCTCGAAGCCACGGTCAGCAAAAAGGCGGCATAGCCACAAATGAGTCCAATACCGTGCCCGAGGATGGTATTACGCGGGCTGGAAGACTCCGCCAGCGGAGAAAAGAAAAAGAGATACGCAGTGGGCCCGAGCGATGGAAAGACAAAAGGGCTTCCCGTGAGAAGGGCTAGCAAAGCCAGCAGCCCAATGGTGATGAAGCCATTGATGCAGACATAGGCGGCCCACACCACGCGCGACGGGAAGTGCTGCAGGAGCCACTCGAGTCGCAAGTGTGCAAGCAGCGCCGGGATATGGTCAAAGCTACTATGCGTTGCGCTCGCATGGTTCTGTTTGACCGTTGGCTTCATTAGATATTCGGCAGCAGATCGAAGTATTCATCATCTTCATTCTTGCCACCCTCTCCCAGGCCGATGGACTTCTCCGACGCGATGAATTCAATCCGCTCAATCCACTTCACCATCTTGTAGCCAAGCTGGTTCTCGACTCGCAGTCGCAACGGAGCTCCGTAGACCTCTGTAAGAGGTTTCCCATTCATCTCGGTAGCTAACAGACACTCCGCCTTCAAGACATTGTCGAGACTCTGCGTGTCGTAATACTCGTCGCCATAAAGCGACCCACCAAAGGAAAAGAACGCAACAACCTTGGCATCCGGCTTTGGCCGGACGAGCTCGACAAGTGACTGCATGGGAAGCCCGCCCCATTTGGCAATGCCCGTCCAGCCCTGAATGCAATGATGCATGGTAATACTCTCGGCCTTGCCCAGCCTTTCAATTTCTGCCAGGGAAAGTTCGACCGGATTGTCGACAAGTCCACTCACCTTCAACTTAAACTGCCGGAATTCGCCCTTTGCCAACTGCTTCCAATCCTCGCGTTCTGGAATCTTGCCATTCGGCCAAAAGCGCGGAGAGATGTCTTTCTCTGTGTAATGCTCATTGGGTGGGAGGCGGTTAAGCGTGGAAAGCAGCAGCGGATAGGTGATGAACTTCTGCGCGTGTTGCAGCAGTCGAGGGTAAAACCACGACACGTAATGCGCCACAATCCACAAAATAAGAACCACGCCGATGCCGGCAAAGCCCAGGCTTGCCCCAAGATGATTCTTGTCGTCCGTACCCAGGACGATGTGATTCATGTTGCGCACGAAACCCGTCATCACAATCAGCGTCACATGCACAAGGATGAACGCAAAGAAACTCAGCATGGTCAGAAAGTGGATGGAGCGCGCCGACTGTCTGCCTCCAAACAGCTTTGCGTACCAGGGGAAGCGATTGACTGCGGCAGGCGACATGGCGATGCCGGTCAGGATGGCAAGCGGGCCGAACACAAAGACGACACAGAAATAGGCGATCTGCTGCAGCGCGTTGTAGCCGTAGTATCCGTTAAACTCCGATGGCAGATGGAATGTCGCGTAGTATACCCATGTGTTCCAGGCTTGCAGCAGCACCAGAGGCGATTGCGGAACAAGCCGCTGCCACTGTTCCGTATCGAAGAGCATGACAACGAAAAAAATGCCCGTGAGAATGAATCCGTAGACGTTGAGAAAGTGCCAGCAACGGGCGATACCGATGGTATGACGGTAACCCGGTGTCGCAACGATCGGCGAAATATAGCGGGCATCGTCTTTTGCTGTCCAAAGCCGATCTGTGGGAACTTTGATCGGAGTCAGTCGAATCCACTCGCTGTCTGGAGTGCAGTCATCATTGAAGTAAAGGCGCGGATGATCGGCCAAAATCGATAGGCCGCTCCGAATCAGCATCGTGACAAAGAGGAAATTGAAAAAGTGACAGTAGCGCACCCATAACGGAAAGCCGTGCGGGCCCGCGAAGTTGTTGGGATAGATCTGCGGAACCGGCGGAATAGGAGGGAGTCCCACGGAAAGGACTTCGATCCAAGCGGCAACCACGGGCAGCAGCAGCAGCACTGCGGCGGTGATCATCAACGAGGGCCGGATCCAGATACGAAAGCGGCGGTCATGGGGACGATGTACGGCGGCGTGTGCCGCATCGAATTCAATCATTTCAGATCTCCTGGAAGGCCGTCGTTATCTTGAGAGAAACGAGGGAAGAAAATCCCCTCGCACGTTATCTGTTCCGCTCCGACTCCCTCCTGACAGCTCGCCTCCGTCCAGCCAGGAGTTCTTGCGCGCTGATACTCCCGCAGACAAGGCCCGTCTCTCGATCCAGCACCGGCATCTCCATTACGCCAGTCATTGCCATCTCCTCAGCGACTGCCCGGCAAGTCTCATCTGTATAGGCAAGCGCCTTGGGTAGTTGTGCAGGCTCTCTGCTTATCTCCGTCGCCTCGACAGACAGCTCCCTCATCACCTCTGCCACGCTGATCATCTCGAGAGGATCGACACCGTACTCGCGCGACAAATGATGCCCACGGCGGCTGAGCTTTTCCGTCAAAATTGACCGCGGCATCACCAGTGAGGTCACCAGATAGGATGCGATGCACGCCAGCGCCAATGGCAGGAGAGCCGGCAGAGCATGAGTCAGTTCCAGCGAGAAGAGAATGGCCGTAAGAGGCACGCCCAGCGCGCCTGCGAGCATCGCTCCCATTCCCATCAACGCCCAAAGAGCCTGCGTTTCGCCTGGCAGATGCGCGAGTTGAGCAGCACCCTCCCCAAGGGCCGCGCCGATCATCAAAAGGGGCGCCAGGACACCACCCGACGTTCCGGAACTCAAAGAAAAAGCCCACATCAGCGACTTGGCTACGATGAGTCCAAGCAAAAGCGCCACTGGCGCATTGCCGCGCAGTACCTCTGCGATGTTGTCGTATCCAACGCCAAGTCCTCGCGGAAAGAAGAATCCGCCCACGCCGACACCGATGCCGCCGATCGCCGGCCACCACAGCCAGTGCACGCGCAATCGGCCGCAAATATGCTCAAAAGCATCTTCGAAGCCATACATTAACCGGCTCAATCCGGCCGAGGCAAACCCAACCAGTATGCCCAAAGGAGCAGCCACCAGAAGCGCCTGCTTCATGTTGATCACCGAGTGTAATGTCACCGGAAACAGCGGCCCGGGCCCCAACCAGTAGATGCGCAGCGCGCCCGCCATCACGCTCGCCACCGCGACTGGAACCAGCGATCGTGGCCGCCACTCAAAGAGCAGCAGTTCAACCGCAAGCAGGATCGCAGCCATTGGGGCAGCAAAGGTTGCCGACATGCCTGCGGCAGCTCCTGCCACCAGAAGCGTCGTCCGTTCGGCATCCGTCAGGTGAAGCCATTGGGCAATCAGCGAGCCAAAGGCTCCGCCGGTCATGATGATCGGCCCTTCCGCTCCGAAAGGTCCGCCCGAGCCGATGGCGATGGCGGCCGAGAGCGGCTTGAGGATCGCCACCTTGGGGTCGACGCGCGCGCCGTTCAGGAGGATCGCCTCGATAGCTTCGGGAATTCCATGCCCGCGGATTTTGTCCGAACCATAGTAGGCCATCAGCCCCACCACAATGCCACCTGCCATGGGAACCGGAATCATGGCCCAAGGCGAGAGTGGTGAACCGGCAGGTCCCACCATGGCCAAACTGAGACGGTGGTAATAGAAGAGATTCGTCGCCAGCGCAATGGCCCGCAATAAGATCACAGCTAAGGCCGCCGCGCCGGCCCCGATGATAAGCGCTACCCCGGTGAGCAGCCACACCCTGCGATCCACTGTAAAGTCACGTAGCGCAGAAGGTCGCGATATCATCGTGCCTCCGCGCCGGCGCCGCCGCGTGCATGCAACTTGATCTGCTCCAGTGCCAGCGCTAACCGCGGAGCAAGTTCGTTTAACTCCCGTGCATGGTCGCCTGTCAGCTTGCCAAGGATGTGTTTGCCTTTGCGCGTGACGCGCAGAATTGCGCGCCGCTTGTCGCCAGGGTCCACTGTTCGTGTCAGCAGCCCTTCGTGCTCCGATCGACCGACAAGCTCAACCGCGCTGTTGTGCTTCAGCCCCAGTCGTTCGGCTGCATATGCGATTGTCACCACCGCGCCCTCAGGCGCGCCGGCTACCTGCAACAGTAGTTGATGCTGCTGTGGGTGAAGCCCTGCCTGCTCTGCCGCGCGTTCGCTGAAGTGCAAAAAACGGCGCAGCTCAAACCGGAACTCAGCCAGGGTTCTGAGCAATGCGTCATGACTTTCTACAATCAACCGGGAATTCATATTTATATCGTGTCACGATATACATTGGCGCGCAAGTGCCGGTACGCCCCCGCTTCAGAACCTCGCATGAGGAGTCGGTTGAACTCCTGCTCCGCGATCGAGGGATGGTTTTGATTTAAGTCACTGATCCGATGCATTTTACAGTTTTCAAATTTCCGGGCGAACGCTGGCCACCTGAACGGTGTAAAGCTGCCCGTTGGTTGCCAAGCCCGCTTGGATTGCACAGGTCGCGTCTCGGTCTCGAAAGGAACACACACTGCAACCGAGCCGAGCTATCGTCTTAATCGCTAGTGCGGCGCCGTTCGATGCTGTTGCGGATAGACACAATCCCTACTCCCAACGGCTTGGGAGAAGCGCATTCGCGCGAAAACCTCGAATGTTCCTGGATATCTTGGATCTGGTTCTTGGTGGGCAGTGAGGGACTCGAACCCCCGACTTCCTGCTTGTAAGGCAGGCGCTCTAACCAACTGAGCTAACCGCCCACGCGGGGTGGGAAGACGTTTGCGTCCTCCATCCATCATATCAACGAATCGTGCACCCGCGTCACCTGGGTCGGCAGCCCTCGTGACGCACTCATTGATTCGTCAATGTTCAGCGTTCTTCGCGAACCGGTCCGCTACTCAAGCTAGCGTGGGCTCTCAGCGGCTTTGGCGAAATGGAAGATGCAATTGACCTCGTGCGTGCTGGGATCAGCCTTGACCTCGTACGTGGTGATGACAGTCTGCATCCATTTCGCCAGAGGCTTGTCTTTCTTTTGTGCTAGCGCCGCAAAGCTTGAGAGGTAGCTCTCGTCAAAGACGTCGCCCGGCGCCAGCTTCCAGGCGGGCTTGAGCTTTGCGGTCATCGCGTCGGGGGCTCCCTCGAACCTGACCGAAGCGAACCGGTACTGCGAGCCCGAAGCGATTTCGAGGCCGTAATTCACGACATGGGTCACGTCGCGAAAGGTCGGGTGTGGAACGATGGAGCAATCCAGATAGCCCTTGCTATGATAGGCGTCGCGCACCGCCAGAAGAAAAAGATCGAGCGGCCTTCCAGAGCCGGCCGGATATTGCGACAGGATCTTTTCAACATCGGCGCGTGCAACCAGTGCATCGGCTGGCAAGTCGATGGCGCCGAGCTTGTAGATTCCGCCTTCCTTGATCGTTAGCGAAAAGGGAATATCGACAGACTGATTGGAGCCGGCGATTGGATCCATCTGGGCCACATCGACGGCAACGGCCGCGTAACCCTGGTCCTGGTAGAGTTCTTCGATCGCGCGGTGAAGGCCGATGGCTGTGTTCTCTGTATCGAAGTCGTTTCCGGTTTGGCTGCTCGCCAGCAAGCTGGCCTTGGCTTGCATGGCGCCGGAGACGCCCGCAAGCTGGATGCGGCCGATATGCACCGCAGGCGCGACGACAGTGAAGTTGATCGCCGTCAGCTTCTGTGGTCCCAGGCCGCTGGTGAGAGCGGCTTTTACAGTTGCCTTCACGCTTTTGGCCGCCAGCATTTCTTCCAGTGTCTGGCAGATCCCGTCGACGACTGTGCCGCCGGCCGGCAAGAGTCCGCGATAGAGCGGAAAGCGCTCGTGAAGTCTCGCCTCTAGCTCTTTGCCCGGCGTGAGGGGCACATTCTCCAGGTGCATGGGGTAGAGCTGGCTCGAAGGCGTCAGAGTAAACAGGACCGTCTTGATGTCGGAAGTAGTCTTGACCTCTTCGAAGAAGCCCGTGTCCGTCAGTTGCTTCGCGTGGGGCTTCACGTCGCGTAACTTCAGACGCGCATCGGGTTTCAGGCCGGCGGCCGCGAGCAGCTCCAGTTGCGTGTATTGAGGTGCGCCCTGAAAATGGACCGCCTTGGGCAAAGCTTTTTTCTGTGCCGGCAAGGGATGAGTGCAAAGCAGGAGCAGAGCTACGCTGGCCGCGCCAAATCGTTTAGTCATGTTGTGTCCAGACTGCCAAAAAGACGTTATAGCGGTTCCAGGATTGGTATACCTTGAAGGCATTTCACCAAGTCGACCCGACCATCAGGGAGCGGCGACCTCGCATGAATTCTGCCAGGGTACGGCAATCCTCGAACCGCTCTAGAAGCTGACCTTTCGCTCAGGAAACCATGTGAACTGGATGGTAGTGTTGGTCATCGTTCGTTGACCAGGAAGGTAGATCGGGGCTTTCCAGTGTTCGTAAGTGAAGTTGCCGTTTATCTCAAAATCCTTACCGATGCGTTTAACTGCCTGAAAGTTGATGTCGTTGAGCGTGGTTCCACCGGGGATAAAATCTTTGGGCGTCTTTTGAGCACGGACACTCGCCTGTATCCATTCGTTGCCGCTCAAATGGTAGGTAATCCACGCTTGGCCGCCCTTGGCCTCGCGTCCAATCCAGTCGCCGATGATTTGCCCGTTATTCGTGTAGCCTTGCTTTTGGATGCCCTCAAAGTAATTGAATTGCCCGCCAACGCTGCGAGAGGAGGAGGGATCGGTGGATGCTGCCTCAGCACGAATATCCAGCTTGGCGACTCCGGGCACATGAGACAGATAGAGTCCTGGGCGGTAGGCCGCTCGCAGGGGAGCGGAGATCGGTGAAACGTCATCGTGAGCGATCGTATCTGAGTAGAGTGTGAGCCATTTGCGTAGCAAGGGCAGCCGATAAGAGAAATCGAATGCGCCGTAGCGGGCGCCTGGGTCTTGCGGACTATTCTTGATCGCCGTCGTGACGTTGGTCAGACTGAAAAAGCTTCTCAGGAACGTGTGAAGGTTAACCGGTTCGTGATCTTTGCCTCCCCAGATAACGCTGCGTTCAAATCCAAATTCGAGATTTTCTGTCGGCTTGAAGCTGACCTTTTCCAAATGCATCCAGGGGTCTATGGGAAAGTTATGTCCCTTGAGCGGACCGACCAGAAACTCATAGCGGAACGGGCCCGTGATCCTGGAGAGGAGGGGAATCTGCAGCGGCTCAACCCGGTTGACTCGGAACGAGTAAATATTCTCGGCGTTGTTGGAGTAGGCCATGCCGCCGCCCACCCCAGGGCCAAGCCAGTCATCCTGTTTGCCAAAGGAGATCTCGTGGCTCAGATAGTGACCCGATACGTAGGCTTCCATCAACCGGCCATTCGTTTTAGCGCCGATGGGACCTGCCGGGATTGTGGTCTGCCCGTTATACGGGATCGGAATTGTGGTGTTGAGATAGTCGGTAGTGCCATCGATTCCCGCCAGCTCTTCGGCGAGCGTGGATGAATAGCCAACCGTGGACGGCGCTCCTTGAAATTCACCGCGGACATAAAGCACAAACCGGCCTGCCGCAACATAGCCGCTTGCGCCACTCGAATTGTTGATACCGTTCGCGTAAGGGCGGCCATAGTCATTCACGATGCTTTGGCCAATATGGTAGCTGTCGCGCAGCGGATCACCGGTGACGACGCGAGCATCCGAGTAGACGGACTCCAGGTGCAAACTGCCGCCTTGCGTCGAACAACTCGATGGAATGTCGCCGTGGAATTCGTGAAGGAGCGAGTTGTAGATTCCTTGCGCTTCTTCCCCGGCCGCCCCGGCATCCGGCGCTTCGATTCGTGGTCCCGACTCTTCAAGCATGTTGTTCAAACTTAAACGCGTCCAGGGCCGCATTCCCAGGTAGACTGTGTCCACATAGCCCAGCGAATAGAGTCGAAGTACCGCCGGATAGATCCAACTATCGACGGGGATGTAGGGTGAGCCAAGATTCAAGGAGCCGCAGTCTGATGGGTCAAAGTCGGAAACTCCCTGGCTCGCTCCCGAAGATCCCGCTTGCGCCTTCACCAGGCATGCACTCATCGCCATAAAGACAAGCCCAGCCGCAAGCGCTGTCCGTCGACCGACTGAAGGGATTCTCCTAATGCCGCTTTTTCTCATAGTCCTCGCAATGTCGTGAAGTGACGCGATCAAAGACCGGCACAGTTCGCGCCGTGCCCAGGGATTAACACTCGATCCGGTCAAAGACAGATGAGTACCACGGCCTGAAGAGTTGGAGCCCATGTGAAACCTGGAGAGAAGCGCGAATGCTGCATAGTCAAACTGCAAGGCCGCCGGCAAAGTTGCCCCGGCAGATTGAGGGATTAAACGGGCAGCGCCTTGAACTCGAGCAGCCGTCGTTCTCCCGGCTCTGCTTACGAATCCGTCCAGCAAACTGTGCCTTGCTAGAAAGTATGGATCGCGGCCGCCCCTAACGCCATTTGCGAGAATACCTGCGTCCAATCCATGAAGCCTCGAAGCGCCGTAGGACGCATCGTCTTATCTGGCACGATGATCGTGTCACCTGGGTTCAGCCGAGTGCTTTCGAACGAATTGCTCCACGCGCTGAAACTCTTGGCATGATCACGGCTGATCACCGAGCCGTCGGCATGAATCACAAAGGTGTGGCGCCAATCGGCATTTCGATTGGAACCCCCAGCCAGGCGCAGATAGTAGGCCACCGGTCTCCCCGATTGATACGAAAATGAATTCTGGTCATACACCGCTCCAATCACATTCACTGTGGCCGGTGCGAAGGGCACTATGAACTTGTCCCCATTCTCAAGGGCAAGCGTGGGCACATCGTTGACCGATGCGCTCATCGGTCGAAACTGCAGAACGATGCGGCCTGTGGCTTTCACCTCGTTGAGACGCGCAATCATCTCCTGCGTCACTTCGCGCGAAGCCGCAACATCCCCTGAACTCGATCCGGCCGAATTCCCGGAAATGGCTAACGCCTGTGTGCCGCGCTCCGACTCGATCGTAACCGTACGCACGTATTCATCGAGCCTCTGTTGCTGAAGGATTCGAGTGGACTCGCGCGTGAATTCCGAGCCGTAAAGATAGGCCTTCGGCGTAAGTCCGCCTGCCCGCCGTGTCAGCTCGCGCAACGTCTCCCCCGGTAAAACGCTATAGTAGCCCGGATGGACAAACTCCCCTTCCAACTTTACGTACTTGACCTGCTCCCCAATGGGCACATGGATATCGTCCTGTGAGAAGACTGTGACCGTATCGCCCGGTTGCAATTCAATATTCTGGCTCGGGTCATGATCGAGTACCAGCTTGCCGAGATCGAAGGAAATCAACGAGGGTTGCAACGTCTTCGGGTCAATCCGCTCAATCACCGCGTGATTCCAATTGATTTGGGGACTCAACAGGCGGACAGTGTTGAGCGGCTTCAGCGGCCTGGTCGGGTCCTGCGGGTTCTGTTCAGTTCCCTCCTGGGTCGGCGTCTCTTCTGTTCCCGATGCAAGCGACCCGAAGTTGCCCTTCTTCGTCTGTCCGGTTGATTGATTCGATAAAGATTGCCCATCAAGCAACGATTGTTGATCGTCCGTTCTCAAGGCCTTTGTCAGAGTCGATTGCGTTACGGACGTCGTCAAGCCACGGGCGTTGGCTTCCATTGGTTGCTGACCCTGACCAATCGATGTAATCGCAGGCTCAAACTCGGGGGCCGGTAGTCCGAGATGGCTGCGCTTCCACCAGTAGTCCCTGCTCATAAGAGAATCGCGATCGGGAATCAGATCGCTCAGCCGCATGCCCGCAGTCCAGCCGAATCGGCCTGGGTTGGCCACAAACCCCCGCAGCGTAACCGTCTTGTCATACGCGGGAAGAATCGAATAGATCCTCAGGATGTCTCCGCCCACCAGCGGCGCGGCAAGACCGCTTGCGTCAAATTTGAATTCCATTGCTTGAAGAAGCTGTTCCGGTTCCACCCGTTCCAACGAGATCCGCGAGTTGGTCGAAGCGATCGCGGTCGTCTTGCCGGCCAGTTCGATTAGATCGCCAATGGTCTCTCCACCACGTAACTCATAAATTCCCTGGTTGCGGATGCTGCCGGTGATCGCCACTTGCGGGCCGGCAGCTGGAATAAACAACACATCTTCAGGCAGCAAAGGGACATCCGTGGATTTGTCACCGCGAAGAAGCAGTGCATACAGATCGAAATCCGCAACAGTCTTGCCATTGCGGTTCAGCAGAATATGGCGAAGCGAACCTTGAGGGGATGGACCGCCGGTCGCAAACAGCGCATCGACAAGCGAGCTGAGAGAACTTATGGTGTAAGCCCCAGGTCGCCGCGCCTGGCCTGACACGTAGATTTGCATTGTCCTGATCCGGCCAATGTCCACGGAAAGATCGAAGTTACGGTAGATTCTTGATACAGCTGCGCGCAAGTGTTGATCGAGAGCTGAAAACGGAAGCCCGGCTACCTGCACAGCTCCTACCTGCGGTAGATAAATGTCGCCGGAGCGATCCACACGCAGATTGCCGCTGAAGTTGACTTGCCCCCAAATGCGGACTCGTAGCTCATCGTCCGGTCCGATGACATATTGCGAGGGGACTGGCCCAAGATTACTGGGGGAAAATGTCGAGGGTACGCGGCGGAACAAATCCTCGCCGTAAATGGACAGAAATTGTCCGGTCGATGCAGCCACAAATCTCTGGAATTCGGTAGGCACGTCGGGCGGAAGCGGCTGCGTGCGCGGCTGAGATATTGTTCGGTTCTGCCGGGTCAGAGGGGCGTTTTCTTGTTCTCCCGTTCCCATCGAGGTCGGATTCGGGAACCCGGTTTGTCCCGTGGAGCGCGCTTGTGGATTCTGCTGCTGATCTTCATCGGTCTCTGCCGTGCAGTCCTCGCCATAACCTTGGACCGCATTGGAGCAGTCAGAAGACGAGCCCTGCTGCTGCGAAGGGCTGCTGCCAGACATATCTTGCGAATGGAGTCCCGGAACGGTTGCGAGCAGAAACATCGCTAAGGACAGCGCAATGCGTTTTTCCATAGGTGTCAACTATTTTCAGGGATTGAACCCACCCTTCGCAACAAGGTTCTCCGCATTGCTCCTTGGCGGCTTGGCGTGAGTCAAGGGAATGGAACGGATTTACTCTTCAGCAACCTGCGCGGGAATCGCCACAACGTCTTCCCGGGCTGCTTGATGGCGCGATGTTCTTTGGGCGCCTTTTTTGCTGCCTGAATTTGAACCAGCCGCGACCGCTGCTGACGAGACCGTGAAATGCCGCTTCGGCAGCAGACTTTCTCAGCGCGCGCCCTTCCGACCCAACACTGCGGGAACGGTTCGAAGAAAGATGATGAGATCGGATTTCAGGCACCACGTCTGAACGTACGATGCATCGAGACGGACCCGCTTGGCATAATCCACATGACTCCGTCCAGAGACTTGCCACAGCCCCGACAGCCCTGGGAGAGCGGCCAGATAGAATGAAAGAAAATCACCGTAGTAGACAGTCTCCGCTGCAACGATCGGTCGCGGACCGATCAGCGACATCTCGCCGTGAAGTACATTGAAGAGCTGCGGAAGTTCGTCCAGACTCCAGCTGCGCAGGAACCTTCCGATCGCGGTGATCCGTGGATCGCTGAGATGCTTCCGCATGCGCCACTCAAGCACCTTCCCGCTCGGATGCGTTTCCGCAATATGCACGCGTTCCGCGGCGTTCGAGTACATCGACCGAAACTTCCAGATTCGGAACGTACGCCCCTCGCGACCAATTCTCTCTTCGCGATAAAAAACAGGCCCCTCCGAACTTAGGGAAATAATTGCCGCAATCAAGAGGCCGGGAATCGCAAACAAGAGAATCAGGATCGTGGAACACACGAAGTCAAATGTCCGCTTAACCCACTGATATTGCCACGACCTCAAAGCTGTCTCTAAGCGGAATGGAGGATTCTCGAATAATCCGTAATCAGATAATTGAATCGCACCTGGTGCGATTGCACTTGCTTCAGGTTCCATGGTTGATTCCTCATATATCACTTGCGCCCTGCTCAAAATAACCTCCATGAATACGGACGTTTGATTAATAATTAAGTGAGGGGGACTATCTTAGGGGCCCATATCTGACTTCGGCAACGCAAAGGGGTAATTCCGGGCAGGTTACTGGCAAGATGCAGACACACTACCGCCGCGGAAGCCGAAAATCCGTAACACTTTTACATTGTCTGTCATCTCCGTTCAACTTTGTCACAGGTCAGTTTCAAATGCAAGCGTAATTCGGGCAAAGTCACCCAAATTCACACCAAAGTAACACGCTCTCCTACTTTCTGGTTAATACGATGGCTGTAAACATTTACAGGTTTCCTGCTTGGCCTTCGTTCCCCTCGCATACCTTCCGACAGCCTTCCAACTTTTGCCCTCCGTCACCTCGCAGAAGCGTTTCCCATAAGGGAGTAATTTCATT
>Ga0181535_10003774_pt1 | contig 17349 bp, 16 predicted proteins | sample PEATcosm2014_Bin_44_FD_119774 | JGI IMG/M metagenome (GOLD analysis project Ga0181535, IMG submission 119774) | Peatland microbial communities from MTU Mesocosm Facility, Houghton, MI, USA - PEATcosm2014_Bin17_30_metaG | ecosystem: Environmental > Terrestrial > Soil > Wetlands > Peat | place... | reverse complement strand
AGGGTCGGGGTCCTGCACGGGACCAAGACATACCTGCTTCAGGACAAAAACGGACAGATAATGGACACTCATTCAATATCGGCCGGGCTTGATTATTCCGGCGTCGGGCCGGAGCACAGCTACCTGCACGACCTGGGAAGGGTAAAATACGCCAGCATAAAGGACAACGAAGCTGTGGATGCCTTTATGGAGCTCACGCGGCTGGAAGGGATAATGCCGGCCCTTGAATCGTCCCACGCACTGGCTTACCTGAAAAAAATGAAATTAAGAAAAAACGACATAGTGATAGTGAACCTCTCGGGAAGAGGGGACAAGGATATGGGGACGATAAGGGAATATTTATCGGGCCGGGAAGGGAAAAAAATATGAACCGACTTGACTCGCTCGGGCAAAAGAAGGAAAAGTCGCTGGTAATATATATTATGGCGGGAGATCCGGACCTTAAGACCACGGAAGAGATCATACCGGTGATGGCCAACGAGGGTGTATCTGTCATAGAGATAGGCGTGCCGTTTTCCGATCCTGTGGCCGACGGCAGCGTGATCCAGGCGGCCGGGGAAAGAGCACTGAAAAACAACGTTTCCCTGAAAGAGACCCTTGCCATGGTGAAAAGGGTCAGAAAAAAAGTCACGATACCGCTGGTCTTTATGACATACTACAATATTATCTACAGTTACGGCCGGGAAAAGTTTGTGGACGACTGCCTGAAGGCCGGAGTTGACGGGGCCATAATACCCGATCTTCCGTTCGATGAAGAGGTTTCTTTCTATGAATATGCCAGAAAGATGGGATTTTACCTTATTTATCTTGTTTCACCAGCTAATACTCCCGCAAGGACGAAAAAAATAGTAGAAAAATCCAATGGTTTTGTGTATTATATTCTCCTGAAAGGCGTCACAGGGGCCAGGAAAAACCTTGTTTACGACCTTAAGGCGCTGAAAATCATCAGAAAGATATCTGACAAGCCTGTGTTTGGAGGTTTCGGGATATCAACGCCGCAACAGGCGGCAAAAGTTGCGTCATTCACCGACGGGGTCATAATAGGAAGCGCTTTTGTGTCCCTGATGGAAAAATACGGTTCAAAAATGGCCAGACTTAAGGTCGAAACGGCAAAGTTTGTCAAAAAATTCCTGACGAGGTTATAATGGCCGTAAAAAAGAAGGTCAAAGCCGCGGTAAAAAGGGCGGCAAAGAGGACCCGGATTGTCCGGCTGAAAAAAGACCGCCCGGGGCCCGAAGGCGGGGAAACCGGAAAAGATACCGGAGCCCTGGAGAATTACAAGCTTAGAATAGACCTTCTCGAAAAAGAAATGTCGATACTGCGCGAGGCGGGCGAAATAACGAACAAGGATTTTGACATCAATGTCCTGCTTGAACGGTTCCTTGAAATGCTCATGAACGCCATCGGCGCCGAGGCGGGCTCGCTTTTGCTCGTGGACAGGCCCTCGGATACGCTTTGCTTTACCGTGGCGCTCGGGAAAAAGGGCAAGGAGCTGAGGGATGTCAGGCTGCGCATGGGCGAGGGCATAGCAGGCTGGGTCGCGCAATGCGGCAAGCCGCTGCTCACACCCGACGTGAAAAGCGACCCGAGGTTCAACCCGAAGGTGGGAAAAGCCATCCATTACACCACGCGCAACATAGTATGCGTCCCCCTGAAATACGAGGATGAGGTGCTCGGGGTGGTCGAACTGCTGAACAAAAAGGGCAAAGGAGCCTTTGACGAGGCCGACATGAAAGTCCTACAGGCTTTCACCCCTTACATAAGCGTCATCATAAAGAACGCCCAGCTGTTCCTTGAGAACAGGCTGCGCATACGAAGGCTGGAACACTTGATGGAGCTTTCCGAATACGTGAACTCCACACTTAATTTGAACACGCTCTTCGACAAGATACTCGAGATATCGACCGACACGCTCGCGGCCGAGGCCGGATCCATAATGATGCTGGACGAGGAAAAACAGGAGCTTAAGTTTTCCGCGGCCACGGGTACAAAGGCCGAGAAATTAAAGGACATCAGGGTTCCGGTCGGCGAAGGCATCGCCGGATGGGTCGCAAGGGAGGGCAAATCCGTGCTCATAGCCGACGCCCAGAACGACCCGCGTTTTTTCAAGAAAGCGGACCAGAAAACGGAGTTCAAGACACGCTCTGTCATCGCGGTGCCGCTCAAGACAAAAGACAAGCTAATAGGCGTCCTGGAAGTGCTGAATAAAAAAAGCAACGAACCATTCAACGACGACGACGTTTCCATGCTCGAGGCGCTTTCGAACCAGGCCGCCGTGGCCGTCGAGAACGCGAAGCTATACGCCAACGTCAGGGAGCTTTTTTTGAATACGGTGAGGTCGCTGGCGGCGGCCATAGAAACAAAGGATCTTTACACGCGCGGACATTCGGAGCGCGTTACGATGTTTTCCGAACTCATAGCGAGGGAACTGGGGTTCTCGGAGGAAGAGATAGAGAACCTGAACCTGGCGGGACTGCTCCACGACATCGGGAAAATAGGGATCGACGAGTCGATCCTCAGGAAACCTTCGAAGCTGACGCCGGCCGAATTCGGGGAGATAAAGAAACATCCCGAATATGCCGCTAACATACTGGCGACAATACCGCAGTTAAGGCACATAATACCGTCCATAAAGCACCACCATGAACGTTACGACGGCAACGGCTATCCGGCGGGATTAAGGGGGGAAGACATACCTTATTTCTCGAGGATACTGGCGATAGCCGATACTTTCGACGCCATGAATTCAAGCAGGCCCTACAGGGCCGCTCTGCCTTTCTCGGTTTGCCTGGGGGAGGTCGAGAGGTGCTCCGGCACACAGTTCGACCCGGAGATATCCGCGATGGCCGTAAAGGCCTTCAGGAAGTGGCACGAAACGGCGAATAAAAAAGAAAAAAAAGGAGAACTGAATAATGGCCTGGTTCCATAGACCCAAATATACGATAATACGCAAACCCGCGGAGCGTTCCGAGACAAAGATACCGGAGGGAATGTGGGTTAAATGCGAAAAATGCGATTCGATCCTTTTAAAACAGGAACTCGATGAAAACCTTAACGTTTGCCCGAAATGCAATTTTCACGGCAGGATAACCGCGAAGCACAGGGTGGCGCTTACCACGGACGAGGGGACGTTTACCCCGATGTTCGAAAATATCAGGTCCGTGGATTTCCTGAAGTTCCCGAAATACCCGGAAAAGATGGAATCATCCGCCAAGAAAACAGGGCTCACGGAGTCTGTTTTAACGGGCAAGGCCAAAATAAACGGGACGGAAGTGGCCCTCGCGGTCACTGATTTCTTTTTTATGGGCGGGTCGTTGGGCTCGGTCATGGGCGAGAGGATAACCGCCCTCATCGAGGTCGCAATAAAAGAGAACCTTCCCGTGATAATAATATCGGCTTCCGGCGGCGGCGCCAGGATGCACGAAGGCATAATGTCGCTCATGCAGATGGCAAAGATTTCCGCGGGCCTCGCCAGGCTTTCCGACAGGAAACTGCCCTACATATCGGTTTTGACCGACCCCACCGGCGGCGGCGTAACAGCCTCCTTTGCCATGCTCGGGGACCTTAACATCGCCGAACCCGAGGCTCTTATCATGTTCGCCGGCCCAAGGGTCATCGAAGGCACGATAAAACAGAAACTACCACCCGGATTCCAGCGTTCGGAATTTTTGCAGGAGCACGGGATGATAGACACCATAGTCAACAGGAAGGACATGAAAGAGACCCTTTACGGCGTCATTTCCGCCATGCGGAGCCCAAAGGGATATGCGGGCAGGTAAGCCCGTGGATTTTTATTCCCGGCTGAAGCGGCTCAACGAATTCAAGTTCGATTTTTCCCTGGAAAGGGTGAAAAGGGCGCTGGAGCTATCCGGCAACCCCCAGGATTCTTTTTTTGTCATTCACGTTGCCGGCTCCAACGGCAAGGGTTCGGTCGCTTCATACCTCGCAAACATCCTCTCCGCGCACGGCTATAAGACCGGGACATACACGTCCCCCCATCTGACGGACGTGAAAGAGCGCATGCTCATCGACGGGAAAAAGCCTTCCGAAGGAAAATTCAGATCGGAAGGGTTAAAACTCTTCAAACTTCTTGACGACAACAAAATCCGCCTCACTTATTTCGAGTTTTTGACCGTGCTTGCCTTTATTTTGTTCCGGCTTGAAAATGTCAAAGCCGCGGTGGTCGAGGCGGGCCTCGGAGGCAGGCTTGACGCCACGAATGCGGATTACGGCCGCAAGATATTGAGCGTCATCACGTCGATATCGCTGGAGCACACGGCGATACTGGGGAACACGGTAAAAAAGATACTCGTTGAAAAAGAACAGATCATAGGCGGCGGAAAGGCCGTTGTGAACATAGGGCAGGAACCCCTCAAAAAATATCTGAAGAAAAAATATGGCGGCAATATTATTTTTGCGGACGAGGCATATCCCGTGGAGAGTGTCAGGGCGGGGAAAACCGCCCTCGAGATAAAAATAAGAAAGGAAATTTATAGGACCCAAATGATAGAGACCGTCCAGGCGAAGAACATTTCCACGGTACTTTCCGCACTGGAGGTCATGGGGCGGGAGGGGATGGTTTTTGAACGTCGGAAAATAAAGGATGCGATATTAAGAACAATCCTGCCGGGCAGGATGACCCTAAGCAATAAAGGATATTATTTGAGCGTGGCGCACAACCCGGCCGCCGTGAAAGAGGCCCTGGATACCCTGGTTTCGGTTTATCCCGGAAAGAGGATAGTTTATCTTTTTTCGGCCTTGAATGACAAGGATGTGGGGGCGATATTCGGGACCATAGCTAAAAGGAAGAACATAAGCCTTGTCCTGACCGACATAGGAAATGAGAGGGGGTTTCAAAAAGGGGGGCTTTTGAAGGCCGCGGAAAAAGCAGGGTTAAAACCGGCCTATTATCCGGACAATAAAGAGGCGTTAAGGCAGGCGCTAAAGATAAAAGACAATGGCATAATTCTGATAGGCGGGTCGTTTTACCTGGTAAAAGAATTTATATAAATATGCATCCTGGCCCTGGCTTGCATGCCGGGCATGATATTTTTTCGGCCAATCGGGTGGCTTTCGGCGTTGCCGGATGACACGGGAAAATGTGTTAAATGGCTTCACGCAGCTTAATTGACGCATAAATGTATTAATGAACGATTGACCGAAAAAAATCATGCCCGGCATTATATTTTACCCGTTTTGATCTGCCACGTATTTTTCGCTTTTTCCTGCCATCTTGTTTTGCGTTATACCCGGAATTAAAAAATTGCAACCTCCCGTAAAATGATGTTATAATACTGCAAGAAAAAATCCGGAGGTTATCATGTCAATTGTCGACGATATAAAAGTTGTTTTTGAACGCGACCCGGCCGCAAAGTCGGTCGTTGAGGTTATTTTTATGTATCCGGGCTTTCACGCCCTTATAAACCACAGGATAGCCCACGCATTATATAAGATGAAAATCCCATTCATCCCAAGAATGATATCGGCTTTTTCAAGGTTTTTCACGGGCATCGAGATACATCCCGGCGCGCAGATCGGGGAAAGGTTCTTTATAGACCACGGCATGGGAGTTGTCATCGGAGAGACCACCATAATCGGCGATAATGTCCTCATATATCAGGGTGTAACCCTGGGCGGCACGGGCAAGGACAAGGGCAAGCGCCACCCGACGCTGGGCAACGACATAGTGGTGGGCACCGGCGCAAAGATCCTCGGCAACATAACCATCGGAAACAGCTGCAAAATAGGGGCCGGGTCCGTGGTAATACACAACGTCCCTGACGGCTCCACCGTTGTGGGCGTGCCAGGAGTCGTGGTAAGGACCGGCGGGGTGAAACCCGAGTCGGATCTCATGCACGGCGACCTTCCGGACCCCATCAAGAACGTCATAGAGAAGCTTTACGACGAGATCAGGGCTCTGGAGAAAAAATGCGACCGCTGCCTGCAATCTGAGGGCGCGACCGGGGATAAAAACTGCGGAGACAAGGACATAGACGAATTTTTCGAGGAAAACAAATAATATTTCGTTAAGGGTGTAAATTGGATAAAATCCCCGTCAGGGCAATTTCAAGAGCGGAAAAATTAAGGGAAGAGATCGAATACCATAACCGCAAATATTATGTCGAGGCCTTCCCGGAAATAAGCGATTTTGAGTATGACAAGCTCCTGGCCGAGCTTATCGGCCTCGAGAATAAATACCCCGGCCTCAAGACGCCGGACTCCCCGACGCAGAGGGTGGGCGGCGAGCCTCTTAAGGGTTTTGCCACCATCATACATTCCTCGCCCATGATGTCCCTGGACAACACATATTCCGCCGACGAACTGCGCGAATTCGACGCACGTGTGAGGAAAATATCGGAAAAGGTAACATACACCGCCGAGATAAAGATCGACGGCCTTGCCGTAAGCCTTGTATATAAGGACGGCATTTTTTCGACCGGTGCGACAAGGGGCGACGGCGTAAAAGGCGACGACGCAACCGAGAACCTTCGGACCATAAAAACACTCCCGCTGAGGATAATCGACAGGAAATTTTCCGGAATGGAAGCGCGCGGCGAGGTTTACCTTTCAAAAAAGCAGTTCGAGGCAATAAACAGGGAAAGGGAGGATTCCGACGAGCCTCTCTTCGCCAACCCGAGGAACGCCGCGGCCGGCACGCTGAAACTCCTCGACCCGAAGGCCGTGGCCTCAAGGAAACTGAGCCTGTTCATTTACACCCTGGTTGACGCGGAAAAATACGGCGTCGCAGGGCAGTTCGCGGCCCTTGAAAAATTAAAGGCCCTGGGTTTCCCGGTCAACGAAGGCTGCAGGAAATTCGCCGACATGGAATCCGTCATTGCCCACTGCGATTCATGGGAAGAAAAACGGCACGGCCTGCCTTACGCCATGGACGGCATGGTCATAAAGGTGGATGAATTCGACAAGCAGGAAATACTCGGGGCCACCGCGAAAAGCCCGAGATGGGCGATTGCATACAAATTCAGGGCCGAGCAGGCAAAGACGCGCCTCAACTCCATAACCGTGCAGGTAGGCAGGGTGGGCTCGCTCACACCCGTGGCCGAGCTCGAGCCGGTAAAACTCTCCGGCACCACCGTAAAGAGGGCGACACTGCACAACGAGGACGAAATAATACGCAAGGACATAATGATAGGCGACGTGGTGATAGTGGAAAAGGCCGGCGAGATAATTCCCGAGGTAGTGGGTGTCGACAGGGATGCCAGGACCGGCAGGGAAAAGAAATTCAGGATGCCGGAAAAGTGCCCGGTCTGCGGATCAAAGGTCGTGCGCGAGGAGGACGAAAAGGCCACCCGCTGTATTAATGTCAAATGCCCGGCCCAGCTCGAGGGCAGGATAATCCATTTCGCAGGAAGGGAAGCCATGAACATAGAAGGCATGGGGCCCGCCATAGTGGAGCAGATGCTGCGCAACAAAATGATAAAGGACTACGGCGACCTTTACGGCCTGACCATATTCGACGTGGCAAACATGGAGCGTATGGGGCAAAAATCCGCCGACAACCTTCTAAAAGAGATAGAAAATTCAAAGAAACGCGAACTGGAGAACCTGATATTCGCCCTGGGAATAAGGAACGTGGGCCAACAAACCGCGGAAGTGCTGGCCGAGCATTTTGATTCCCTTGAAAAACTGTCTGGGGCGGCCGTTGAGGAGCTGACGCGAATACATGAAATTGGAAAAGTCGTGGCCGAGGATATAATATTTTTCTTCAAAGGGAAGGAAAACATCGAGGTCATAAACAAGCTGAAAAACGCCGGCGTCAACATGAAGAGGCTGAAAAAGAAGACGGACAACAACATCCTGAACGGGGCGGTTTTTGTCTTTACCGGCGAAATGTCGAAATATTCGCGCGGCGAGGCGGGCAACATCGTGAAATCTCTCGGCGGAAGGGTCGCCTCGGCTGTGACAAAGGCCACGGCTTACGTGGTTGTTGGCAGCGAGCCGGGTTCCAAATACGACAAAGCGGTAAAACTCGGGATCAAAACGATAAACGAGAAGGAATTCCTGAAAATAATAGGACATTAAGGTCCCGGAGGGATGATGCACACAGCGCAAATTTACGCCGGGTATATTTTCGGACTTGCGGCCCAGGCTTTCTGGATATGGATGATAATAGACTGCATAATGAACGACCCGGACAGGTTCATCTGGCTCTGGGTCATACTGCTGCTTAATTTTCCCGGGGCGGTCATTTATTTCATGGCGCGAAAACCAATGAGCATGAAAGGGATGACCCCCAGATTCCTCGCGGGATTCATGAGGGGAAAAGAGACGGCCGAGGCGCAGTATACGGCAAGGAACGTAGGGAACTCTTACAATTACATGAAGCTCGGGGATATTTACCTCGATACCGGGCGTATCGAACAGGCCGAAGAGGCCTTTGACAAAGCCATAAAACTCGACCCCGATAACATTCAGGCGCTGTGGGGTTCGGCGCGCGTCGACATCATAAGGAAAAACACGGATGCGGCCGCGGCGAAACTCGAACGCGTGCTGAAAAAGGACCCGGAATACAAATACGGCGAGCCGTCGCTGGCTTACGCGCGCATACTCTACGGCCGCCGCGATAAAAATGGACTTGCCCACCTCGAGGCGCACATAATAAAGTGGGCCCAGCCCGAGGCGCAATTCATGCTTGGAAGCCTGCTGATGGAAAACAACCAGGTTGAGCGCGGCAGGGAACTGCTCGAGGCCGCGGTGCTGGACATCAAGGGCGCTCCGGGTTATTATTTCAAGGCCAACAGGAAATGGATAAGCAGGATGAAGGCGCTTCTGGCCTCTCAGGGACAGACGGGGAACAGGGGATGACCGGGGATTTTTATGGGCCGCAGAAGGCGGCCGACATTAAGAAATTTTTTCCGGTAATTTTTATCGCGGCTATCGCCGCCGCCGTGATGTTCATGCGCCTCCGTTTTATTTCTTTGCCCCTTGATAACGACGAGGGTACATACGCCTACATTGCAAATTTCATGAATTCCCATTACATGCCTTACCGCGACATATTCGACCACAAGCCGCCGTTCATTTATTTTATTTACTCGGCGGCAATGGACCTTTTCGGCCGCGACGCCTACGCTATAAGGTTTTTTGCGGCGGTCTACGTTGCCGCGGCCGCGGCCGCGGTATTTATGGCCGCATCAAGGATAAAAGGAGGATTTTCAAAGTACGCCGCGGCGCTGTTTTTCACGGCGTGCCAGGGAAGCGTGATGCTCCAGGGGATAAACGCGAACACTGAAACATTCCTGTGCCTGCCGCTGGCCCTTGCCGCATATTTTGCGGCAAAAGGGGCTGATGAAAAACCATTCATGCTGGCTTCATCCGGATTCATGCTGGGGACGGCCTGCCTGATAAAGGAGACCGCGGCGCCGGTTTTTATCCTGGTATTTATATATATGGCGGTAAAAAAATATCCGCTGAAAAAGATGTTTTTTTTCACCGCCGGTTTTATACTTCCTTTCATATTTACCGCGCTATGGCTTGCGCACGAGGCTATATTTACGGACTTCATAAAATGCGGGATTTTATATAATTTCTGGTATTTGACCGGCGGCAATACGGCACGGGCCGGCGTGGACACGCGTTTTTTTGTGCAATACGGCGGTTTGCTTATCGTCTCCATCTTAGCGGCGGTTGCGGGGAAAAATAAGGAAGGTGAAAATATCGGCCTGCTGATACTTTCCGGGATGGCGGCCGGTATAATGCTCCAGAAAGGGATGTGGGCGCACAATTATGTTGGCCTGTGCGCTCCGCTGGCCCTGGCGGCGGGTTTCGCCATTGACCGCCTCTCGCGCGAGGGAAAAAAGGGAATGGCGGCGGCGGTTGCGGCTTCGGTTATATTGCTTGTTTTGGCCGTTGGTCCGAACCTCCGATATTATTCAATGGACGCTCTGGATGTCTCGGCAACCCAGTTCAGGACGACGCGTTTTGCGGAATCCAGGCTCATGGCCGAAAGGATAAACGCCGTAAAGAAACCGGGCCAGACCCTCTTTGTATATTTCGCCCAGCCCGAGATATATTTTTTGACCGGCATAAAGGCTCCGGGCCGCTACGTCAACATGTTCGACTGGAACGCGGCTTATGACGAAAAAGGGGTGAACGACGAGCTGAAAGCGGTTTATTATTCAAGGCCTGACTACCTGGTCCTGTATAAAAAATCGCTTTTTACCTTCGCCTCCATGCTGCCGTATTACAGGCTGGAGATGCAAGGGGATGAACTGGAATTGCTTGTAAAAAAGGACGATGCCGCAAAAAAAGACGCTGTTAAAAGATAAAAAATATATTATAATTGTTTGTTTTTAAATAACAAGGCGAGGGAAGCAAATGACACAGCCCGTATATATAACTTTCACCTGGCACATGCACCAGCCATATTATAAGAATATCGAGAACAACAAGTTCATACTTCCGTGGGTGAGGCTGCACGCGGTAAAGGATTATTACGACATGGCCGCCATCCTGGACGATTTTCCCGGGATAAAGCAGAATTTCAACCTCGTCCCGTCGTTGCTCCTGCAGATAGAGGAATACCTTTCCGGCGTAAAGGACATATTCCAGGAGATGTCGGAAAAAAGCGCCTCGGCCCTGAACGACGACGAGCGCGTTTTCATTCTTTACAATTTCTTCATGGCCAACTGGGACACAATGGTCCTTGTTTATCCCCGCTATGCCTACCTGCTGAAAAAACGCGGCGAGAACACAAACCCCGACGAGATAAGGAAGATACACAGGCTTTTTACGGTCGAAGAGATGCGGGACCTGCAGGTCTGGTTCAACATGACCTGGATAGACCCCATGTTCCTCGGGATGTTTCCCAAGCTTAAGAAACTTAAGGATAAGGGCGAGAATTTCACCGAAGAGGAAAAAAGTTACGTGCTGGAGAGCCACCTTGAGATAATGAGGCTCATAATCCCTAAATACAGGCAGTTGAAGGAAAAAGGGTCCATAGAGATATCGACAACCCCTTTTTACCACCCCATACTGCCGCTCATCAACAATACCGACGTGGCAAAGGAATGCATGCCGGAGATGCCGCCGCTGGATTTTAATTTCTCGCACCCGGAGGACGCGTCGGCGCAGGTGAAAAAGGCCGTCGCCTACCACGCGGAAAAGTTCGGCGCGCCAGCCGCGGGCATGTGGCCCTCTGAAGGCTCCGTGAGCGAGGCCGTCATGGACATCATCGCGGCCAATTCCATAAAATGGGTGGCCACGGACGAGGAGATACTCAGGCAGTCGCTGAGGCTTTCCGGAGAAAAACCCGGCAACGACGACATTTACAGGCCTTACACGTTTTCCACGCCGCACGGCGGCGTGAGCATGATATTCAGGAACCATTACCTCTCCGACCTTATCGGGTTTTCCTACCAGAGCTGGAAGCCCAACGAGGCCGCGGCCCATTTCATGAAGGAACTGCGCCACATAAGCGCCAATTTGGGCGAAGGGCCGCACATGATAAACATCATCCTCGACGGCGAGAACTGCTGGGAATATTACGCCAACGACGGAAGGGATTTCCTCGAGGCGCTTTATGCGGCCATATCCGCCGACGGGCAATTTGAATCCGCGACCGTATCCGGCGCGCTGGAAAAACTTGCCGGAAGCGCGGTGGAGCTGAAAAAACTTTACCCGGGTTCGTGGATAAACCACGATTTTTACATCTGGATAGGCCACGAGGACGACAGGCGCTCGTGGAAACTTTTAAAAAAAGTCAGGGACGACCTTTCCAGGTGGAAGGATACGCACCCGGCCGAAAAGGAAAAACTGGCAAAGGCATGGGAATCCATTTACATTGCAGAGGGCAGCGACTGGAACTGGTGGTACGGCGACGACCATTCGTCCAAGAACGACTCTGAATTCGACAACCTTTACAGGCTCCACCTGATGAACGTTTACCGCGTCATTGGCGAAAATATCCCCGACGAGCTCTTTGTGCCCATCGCGAAAGCCGATCTCGCCTTCGAGATACAGCCCTCGATGTTCCTGACGCCCGTGATCGACGGCGTAAACACCCATTTTTACGAGTGGAAGGGGGCCGGGGTCATCGACCTCTCGAAAGACGGCGGCGCAATGCACAAGACGGCCAGGATCGTGAAAAAACTTTTCTACGGCTTTGACACGGAAAATCTTTACATAAGGCTGGACACGGACGGCGAGGCGAAGAATTATCCGGGTCTATCGGTCGAGGCAAGGTTTTACAGCCCGGAAGGCGGGGCCTCGCTGAAATTCATCGCCGAAGGAAGGGCGATAAGCGCGGTCAATTGCGGTGTCGGAGGGGTTGAATTCGGCATCCACGACATTTTTGAGGCGAAGATACCTTTCGGTTCCATCAAGGCGGTAACTTCGGCCGAGGATTTTAACATGCTGGTTTTCATACACATCAACGGCGAGGAAAAGGAAAAAGTGCCCGAAAAGGGGGTCATAAGGGTGGTAATGCCCGACAGGTTCTTTGAGCTTTACAACTGGAAAGCCTGACAATATGGAGGTAAACAACACGATGAAAATACTGGTTATAGGATCCGGCGGCAGGGAGCACGCCATAACATGGAGCGTCGCGCGGTCGAAAAAAGCCGGAAAAATATTTTGCGCGCCGGGAAATCCCGGCACCGGGTCAATAGCGGAAAATGTAAACATCAAGGGGGACGACCTGGACGGCCTGCTGAAATTCGCCCTTGATAACAAAATAGACCTGACCATTGTGGGGCCCGAGGCGCCTCTTGTCATGGGCATCGTGGACCTTTTTGCCGGCAACGGACTCAAGGCCTTCGGCCCCGGCGAGGACGGCGCGCAGATGGAAGGAAGCAAGGTCTTTACAAAGAACCTTTTCAGGAAATACAACATACCCACGGCGGATTTCGGCGAGTTTGACGAAAGCTCCGGCGCCATAGCCCATATAAAGCGCAATAAAAAATATCCGCTGGTCGTAAAGGCCGACGGGCTGGCCGCGGGAAAAGGCGTCATCATAGCCAAAAGCGAGCTTGAGGCTATAACCGCCGTGGCCGACATCATGACAAGGAAAATATTCGGCGGCGCGGGTGACCGCGTAGTCATCGAGGAATTTCTGGAGGGTGAAGAGGCATCCATCCTTGCTTTTACCGACGGCGAGACCGTCCTGCCGCTTCCCGCGTCGCAGGACCATAAAAGGATATTCGACAATGACCAGGGGCCCAATACCGGCGGCATGGGCGCATATGCGCCCGCGCCCGTCATCACGGCCGAAGCTCTGAAAATAATAACCGATACGATCCTTTACCCGACAGTCAAGGCGTTAAGGAGCGAGGGAATCGTTTATAAGGGCATCCTTTACGCCGGCATAATGATGACAAAGCAGGGGCCGAAAGTGCTCGAGTATAACGTGCGCTTCGGCGACCCCGAGACGCAGGCTGTTTTGCCGCTGCTGAAAACCGACATCATCGACCTTTGCATGGCCTCCATAGACGGCACGCTCAAGGAGATAAAGCTCGAGACAGAGGACAGGGCGGCCATAAACGTTGTCCTTGCGTCAAAAGGATATCCCGGCGAATATGAAAAGGGAAAGGCGATAACGGGCCTTGATTTTTTTAAGGGCATGGAAGACGTCATCGTATTTCATGCGGGCACGGCGGTGAAAGACGGCAAGATCGTAACCAACGGCGGCAGGGTTTTGAACGTGACCGCCATGGGAGCCGACATAAAAGAGGCTGTTGAAAAAGTTTACAAATATATAGACAGGGTATCTTTTGAAGGGGTATACTATAGAAAAGATATAGGGAAGAGAGCGGTTTAAAAAATCTGGAGGACGGAAATGAAAGCTGCAATCGTAATGGGATCGGACAGCGATCTTGGCATAATGAAAGAAACCGCGGACACCCTTGAAAAATTCGGGGTTGGCTCGTTCGTATCCATCACTTCCGCGCACAGGACACCCGACAAGGTAAAAACATTCCTTGACGAGGCAAAGGCTCAGGGGTGCGAGGTCATAATCGCGGCCGCGGGTATGGCGGCCCATCTTGCCGGCGTTATAGCCGCGCAGACGACCATCCCGGTCATAGGCGTGCCAATGCAGGGTGGCTCGCTCGACGGCCTCGACGCGCTTTATTCCACGGTGCAGATGCCCGGCGGCATCCCTGTCGCCACAATGGCCATAGGCAAGGCAGGCGCGGTGAACGCGGCGATATTCGCCGTGGAAATACTGGCGTTAAAGTATCCGGAGCTGAAGGCGAAACTCGAGCAGCAGAAAAAAGAGCTGGCCTCCGGCATTGAGAAAAAAGACAGGGAACTGCGGGAAAAAGGCGCAAAAAAATACCTCGAAGACAATAAAAAATAGGGAACATGCATCATGTTTTCAGGAGAACATCTTAAATGAAAAACCCCGATATATTCCTGATCGCCGACCTTCTGAAGAACGGCGGCATTGCCGTGCTTCCGGCCGGCACGGTTTACGGCCTTTTTTGTTCGGCATTTTCAAAAGCCGGGATCAAAAAGATTTACAAGGTCAAGGGCCGCTCGTTCGAAAAACCTTTGCAGATATTTCTTCCCTGCCTTGAAGAAATAAGTGAATACGCCGCAATTACGGACGGGACAAAAAAGAAGATACGCGCTTACCTGCCCGGGCCATACACCGTGGTCTTAAAGCTCAGGAAAAAACATCATGCCACATTCCCGTTCCTGAAGGCCGGGACAGCCGGGTTCAGGGTGGCGGGTAAGGGCATATTGAACGAAATAATGGTCCAGCTGGGAGCGCCGCTTGCCTCCACATCGGCCAATATTTCCGGCGAGGCCACCCCGGTAAAATTCTCCTCCATAACGAGAAAAATACTGCAAAAAGCGGATTATTCCATTAAGAACGACGCCCTTATAAAGGGAAAAGCCTCAAGCGTAATAGATATGACTTCGGGAAAGGAAAAAATATTGAGGAAATAAGGCAAAAAAAATCTTGAAATACGGTTGAAAATATTATATAGTCAATTACTAAATGATTTGGCTACCAAATAACCCGAAGGAGGAAGTAAATTTTATGGCAAATAAAGCAAGCAAAGTTGCGGAAAACGTTCCCGGCAAGTTTTATGTCGACGACCAGTGCATAGCATGCGGGGTGTGCGAAGGATCGGCCCCTGAAAATTTTAAAATGAACGATGACGGTTCACACGCATATGTTTATAAACAGCCGGCAAACGACGGAGAGAGTGCGGCGTCAAAGGACGCGATGAGCTCCTGCCCGACAAATTCCATAGGCGACGACGGGGAATAAGACCGTATAAAACCGCAATTGAAATAAAAAGCCCCTTAAGGCGAACCGCTTTAAGGGGCTTTTTTTATTTGAAAACAACTATGGTTTTGCTGTATAATTCTATAAAAGATCCGGGGCGGGTTTATCACGAAGCTATTGAATCCTTGCCGATTGGCGGCACGGGGAAGGGGAAATATGAAACGTTTGTTATGGGGTGTTTTTGCGGCGGGAATTTTTGTTATATTTGCAGTCACAAATTGTAAAAAGGCTCAATCACCGTCATCCCCGATTGTAACCGGATCGGCAACCAACACAGCGACAGCAACAACAGCAATGACGGCAACACAAACACAAACAGTCCATTATACATCAACCAATACCGTGGTTTCTACGCCTTCGTGTACGGCCACAGTCACAAATACTCCGACACTGGCATCCACGCCCACTCAGACATCCACAATGTATGTCGAAATTTCGAATATTTTAAGCGGTTGGAATGACGGAAGCGCCAACAAAAATTTTAATTCACCCGGCGGAGTGGCGGTAAACAGCAGTACGGGTAAAATATTTGTGGCGGATTGTGGAAACAGGAGCGTGGAGGTGTTTGACTCATATAATAACTACATAACTTCATGGACCGGTTGGAATGACGGAGTTAATAACGTGAGTTTTGTATATCCTGTTGCGATAGCTGAGGACGGCGGTACAGGTAGGGTATTTGTGTCGGATTGCAACCATATTAATGTTTATGTGTTTGATGAAAGCGGCAACTACATAACACAACTGGGGGGGAACTATGGTTCTTTGGATGGAATAGCGCTGGACGGCGGCGCCGGGAAGTTATATGTATTGGATGTATATAACAGTTTGATGGATGTATATGATTTAAATGGAAATTATATAACACAATGGGGTAGTAAAGGAGGACAAAACGGGAGTTTTATTGAACCGTCTGAAGTGGCGGTGGACGGCAGTACGGGAAAAGTTTACGTGTATGATCTCGGCCAAAACAGAATAGAGGTGTTTGATAAAAACGGGAATTATTTAAGTCAGTGGAGCAGATGGATGGTTGGAAGTTTTGATGATAGCATTGGCCGGTGCTATGGATTGACCGTAGACAGCAGAATGGAACGGATTTTTATGTCAGATGGGGATAATAACCGGATAGTTATATTTGACTTAAACGGCAACTATATAACGCAATGGAGCGATTGGATTGACGGAAGTACCAACGAAAGTTTTAATTCTCCTCGCGGATTGGCCATAGATAGCAGTACGGAACGCTTGTATGTTACGGATTGGTATAATAACAGGATAGAGGTATTTCAGGTGCATAATTAGTAAAGTCCCCCACGACAATTGGCATTTAATTTATCCGCCGGATCCGGATATAGAAGCTTTAATGGGATACTGCTACTTTGTCAGCACAGCCTTGAGGTCCCTTATCTTGCTTATCTGGATGTCGATCTCCGTGGCCAGGCCGCTTTTGTGGGGCAGATGGGCCAGTATCGCCTTTAAGGCAGACTCCAGAGCAGTGCAAATGGTCAATAATTGTTCTTTCTCCATAAACATCACCTCCTTAATTTCAATAATATCAAATTGAAACTGATTTTTCAATATTAACAAAATTAATTTCATATTAAGCGATTTTACCGGGATAAATTGTTTTTGCGGGCCAAAAGTGGTATAATTTGGTTACATGAATAACGTGTCCTAAAAAGGAGCACAAATGAAAATCATGGTGGTCGATGACGAGCCCGAAATACTGAAACTGATAAGGATAGCTTTCGGCATCCACAAATACGACGTGGTTGAGGCCGAATCCGGGGAAGTGTGTCTGGCAATACTGGAGAAAGACAAAGACATCGACCTGATACTTCTCGATATCCTGATGCCCGGAATAAGCGGCTATGATGTGTGCAGGAAGATAAAAGCGGATACAAGATTCAAAAAAATACCGGTGGTAATGTTCTCGGCGCTTGTCCATGCCACGAGCATTAAGGAAGGATACGACTGCGGCGCGGACGAATTCATAACAAAACCGTTCGATCCTTATTTATTGAAGGAGAGGGTTGACGGGATAATGGGGGAGTTTAAGGAGAAGATTTGACCGGAAGCGGAACTCGAACTTT
>Ga0181535_10003773_pt1 | contig 17356 bp, 17 predicted proteins | sample PEATcosm2014_Bin_44_FD_119774 | JGI IMG/M metagenome (GOLD analysis project Ga0181535, IMG submission 119774) | Peatland microbial communities from MTU Mesocosm Facility, Houghton, MI, USA - PEATcosm2014_Bin17_30_metaG | ecosystem: Environmental > Terrestrial > Soil > Wetlands > Peat | place... | reverse complement strand
GCTGGTGATCTATTGCAATTCAAAGACTTATTCTGATCGCAGGGTTCGGTGCGCATGCCGGAAATTGCCACACCGTAGTTATCCTTTCCTGAGATGCGCGTGCCGCCTGACAACAACGCGACGCTATCTACAGGAGCGTCCCAGGTAATGGTGTAAGTTCCCTGCGCCGCATTGATCGACTGCCAGACACCGTGAATCGATCCCGCCGTTGCTCGTCCGTTCGCGGAGATCACCACGGGCACGCCATTTTCCCAGCGCCAGGTTCCAATCAGTCCGCTGAAGCCCGCCATGCGCGTGCCGGTGGTAGCGTTGCCATACGAATTCTGCCCGCTCAACGACCGCTGGTCTGGAGCAATGGTGATGGTGTCTTTCGGTTGCATCCAGGTGAGCGTGTAGGTGTGCAGTGCCGCGTTCACCAGTTGCCAGCGCCCGGGAATCGGGCCGCCCATCATAGTGTGGTCCGAGCGAATGAAGACGGGTTGATTGTTGAACCACTGATAGCAGCCCACAATGGGATCCGAAGCGGCTCTACTCGCGTCCGAGGTTGTGGGCGGCACTGTCCGCGAAGCCGGCCTGCTCTGGTTACCTGCCTGAACGGGATTGCTCCCCGGGTTCGAATTGCTCGAAGCAGCGGACGTCTCTGTCGTGACCGGATTGGTTTGGGTCTCCGAATTTGTTTCGGGATGGCGAAGAAACACTACGATCAACACAAGTGCCGCCAGAACGATCGCTCCTGCCACAACAAGCAACAGTGTCTTCGAGGGAGGAGGCGGCGGAAGCTGAGAGACGGGCGTCGAAACCGGGGTGGGGACCGGCACGGGAACAGGAGGTACCGGATGACCTTTGCGGTCGGCAAGCCCTGGAAGCAGCTTGTGCACCGTGGCCGCAAGATTATCGAGATGCTGCTCCATTGGCGGAGTCATCGCGTCGAGCCAATGAACGGACCCAATGAAGTAATCGAGCGACTTGCCTGGCGCCACGTCTTCAATGCGGAAAGGAAGGATGGCGACGCCGTTGCTGACCGCGCGCTCAATCTCTTTGGGAATCTGCGCCGATGCATTGGCGCTTGAAGAAAAGACAAGCACCATCACCTTGGCTGCTTGGATGGCATCAATGATGGCCTCGCCGTAGGGGGTTCCGGCTACGATGTCGCGCGGGGCGATCCAGCAGCGAATGCCGGCCGCTTCAAGGCGGGCACATACCGCGTTGGCAATGGTCTTGTCTTTTGAGGCATGGCTGATGAAGACATCGAAGGGCACAGGGAAGACCTCGGCAGCAAATCCGCAATCTGCAATTCTCGCCAGGTGGCGACTGTGCAGGAATCTTATCATCCAAAATCAAACCCGGCATCCAGGTTTTATTGTGTTTTACTCCGCTGCCTGTATTTTCTACGAGGCTCAAAACAGCCTCTCAGAGCTTGCGTAACCGGGCGCAGGCGTCGTCGAGGTCGTGGTCCATTTTCGCGAAACAGAAGCGCAGCAGGTTTTCTCCGTGGCCGGGGCGGAAAAATGCAGAGCCTGCCACGGCGGCCACTCCAGTAACTGCCAGCAGGTGGCGGGCTTTCTCGGCTGCGGTCTTGCCCTGGAGGCGAGTGGCGTCGGCTAAAACGTAATAGGCGCCAGCCGGTGTGGTGGGAGTCATTCCCGCATCAGTCAACGCGGAGAGGATGCGTGTCCGCTTCGACAGATGGTCGGCGGCGAGTTGCGTGTAGAAGGATGGCGGAAGCTGCTCGAGTCCTGCTGCTGCACCGTGCTGGAGCGCCGAAGGGGCGCAAACGTAGGTCAGGTCGTGGAAGTAAGACATTGCTCCCATCCACCTGGTGTCGGCCGTTGCATAGCCCAATCGCCAGCCTGTTACGCTGAACGTTTTGCTGAAACCGGAGAGGACGATGGTGCGGTCGCGCATTCCGGGCAGCGTAGCCGGACAAATGTGTTGTGCGCCGTCGTACACGAAATACTCGTAGATTTCATCGGTGATGAGGAAGAGGTCGTGTTCCTGAACGATGGCGGCAATCGATTCAAGCTCGGCGAGGGTGAACACTTTCCCGCTGGGGTTGGCGGGGGTGTTCAGCAGAACGGCTCGAGTGTTGGGTGTGATAGCGAATTGCAGCGCGGCAACGTCGAGAGCGTAATCAGGCTCCGCAAGCGCGACAAGAATCGGCTTGATGCGCAGGGATTGGAGGGTGGAGACGTGGTACCCGTAGAAGGGCTCAAACAGCAGCACCTCATCGCCGGGGTTTAGCAGTGCCATGGCAGCGGCGTGGAGCCCACCAGTGGCACCGGAAGCGACCAGGACTTCTGTCTCGGGATCGTAGGTCAGGCCGTAGTCGCGCATTTGTTTGGCAGCAATGGCATTCCTCAGGCGGGCGATGCCGTCAAGCCGGGTGTAGATGTTGTGGCCTTCGTGGATGGCCTGAATCGCGGCCTCCTGAACGGGAGCCGGGACGGGTGTGTCGCATACGCCCTGGGCCAGGTTGATGCCGCCGATACGATCGCATTCGGTCGTCATGGCGCGGATTTCCGATTGGATGACGGCTGGCGCCAGTTGGCTCAGGGCCAGGCGCGAGGCGGCAGTGGCAGGGCTGGTCGGCATGGGGAAGAATCCTTGTGCTGTCATCTTATACGTTGGGCGGTGGAGTCGGGCAGGTCAGCAATGGTTGCCGTCGTCGGCGTAGAATCGGGTTTTTATGCATGAGCTTTCCATCGTCGCCAGCATTGTGGACACGGTAACCGAGTCAGTGGCCGCCTACCCTGGCGCCCGGGTACAGGAGGTACGCCTGCGCGTGGGGGCTTTGGCCAGCGTGGTTGTCTAGTCGCTGGAGTTCTGCTGGGGAATTGCGACGGAAGGAACATCGTTAGAGGGATCCAGGCTGGTGGTCAAGACGCTGCCTGTGGTGATGCGCTGCGCGTCCTGTGGGGACGTGGAACTGGACGGAGTGCAGAGCTTTCGCTGTCCGAAATGCGGGGAGCCTTGCAGCGACCTGCGCCAAGGACGCGAGCTGGAGATTGAGTCGATCGAGATCGAAGACGGCGAGGAGGCGGCATGACGACCAGGATTGTGGAGCTGCGACGGGGAATACTCAAGAAGAATGACGAACTGGCTGCGGGGCTGCGCGATCGGTACACCGGTGCGGGCGTGCTGGTGCTGAACCTGGTTTCGAGTCCAGGGACAGGGAAGACAGCATTCCTTGAGCGGACGCTGCGGGAGTTGAAGGCGGGCGGGGCTCGGGTGGCGGCGCTGGTGGGCGATCTGGAAACTGACAACGATGCGAGGAGGCTGGCGGCGAGCGGAGCTCCAGTCCGGCAGATCAATACGCACGGCATTTGCCACCTTGATGCGGATATGATCACGAAGCATCTTGATGGGTGGGAGCTTGCCGATCTGGATTATTTATTCATAGAGAATGTGGGCAACCTGGTTTGCCCATCGAGCTATGACTTGGGAGAGAAGATTCGTGTGGCGCTGCTGAGCGTGACGGAAGGCGAAGACAAGCCGTTGAAGTATCCCACGCTGTTCAACTCCGCGGATGCGGCGGTGATTACAAAGATGGATATCGCGGAACCGTGCGGGTTCAACCGCGACCTTGCGCTCAAGAACATCAACGAGATTCGGCCGGGGATCAAGATCTTTGAGACCTCAGCCAAGACCGGCGCCGGGATGCAAGAGTGGCTGAAGTATTTAACTGAAGAGCAGGGAAAGCGCGGAAACTAGCCGCCAGGAGCGATTGCAATGGCTGCGAAGAGGCCGAGCGCTGACAGTGGCAAAGCAGAGGTGGAGGCCTACCTGGCACAAGTGCCGGAGCCGGCGCGGACGACCTTGGAAAAGATTCGGACCATGATCAGGGCCGCTGCTCCGAAAGGAGCGACTGAGGCGATCAGCTACAAGATCCCGTCGTTCCAGTACAAGGGGGCGCTAGTTTGGTATGCGGCCTTCAAGAACCATTGCAGCATTTATCCATTTGATAGCTCTCTAGTAGAGGAATTTGGTGAATTGCAGCAAAAGTACAAGACATCGAAGGGAACGATTCAATTTCCGGTGGACAAGCCGCTGCCCAAAGCGCTGGTTACGAAGATCGTGAAGATGCGGGTGGCACGGAACAAGGCAAAAGCAGCGGGCTGAGCTGGGGCTTTTGAGTGATCTAGATCACATTTAGTGGTAATCGAGCGGCGTATAAGGAGAGCATTATGTGCCTTGCGATTCCAGGAAAAGTGGAAGAGATATCGACCGACGGGTTGATCCGGATGGGACGCGTCAATTTTGGCGGGGTGGTCAAAAACGTCTGCCTTGACTACGTTCCAGAGGTTGAAGTTGGTGATTACACGATTGTTCATGTGGGGTTTGCGCTTTCGAAGATTGATGAGGAGACAGCGCTGCAGACGCTGAAGGATTTCCGCGAGATGGGCGTGCTGGATGAGGAGCTAGGTACCGAGGAAGAGGCATTTGCAAGGGCGGCCGAGGCGCCGCAGATGGCCTGCCCCGATGGGAGCTGTTCCGATAAATGAAGTACCTCACCGAGTTCCGGAACGGGGAGATTGCGCGGCGCATGGCGCGGGAGATTCACGCCATCACCACGCGGCCATGGAAGATCATGGAGGTTTGCGGGGGACAGACGCACTCCATCATTAAAAACGGCATCGACCAGATGCTTCCGGAGGGCATCGAGATGATTCACGGGCCGGGATGCCCGGTCTGCGTCACTCCACTTGAACTGATCGATAAAGCGTTGGCGATTGCGGCTGTGCCCGGGGTGATTTTCTGTTCATTTGGAGACATGCTTCGGGTGCCTGGCACCGATGGGGATCTTTTTCAGATCAAGGGCGCAGGCGGCGATGTGCGGGTGGTCTACTCGCCCCTGGATGCAGTCGAATTGGCGGTCAAGAACCCCGAAAAGCAGGTCGTGTTTTTTGGTGTGGGGTTCGAGACCACGGCGCCGGCCAATGCGATGAGCGTGCATGTAGCCAAGCGGCGCGGCTTGAAGAATTTTTCTTTGCTTGTCTCGCATGTGCTGGTGCCGCCGGCGATTGCCGCCATCATGAGTTCGCCTGGAAACAAAGTGCAGGGCTTCTTGCTGGCAGGGCACGTTTGCAGCGTGATGGGGTATTGGGAGTATCCGCCGGTCGCAGAGAAGTTTGGAATTCCGCTGGTGGTCACGGGCTTTGAACCGTTGGATCTGCTGGATGGAATTCGCCGCGCGGTGATTCAGCTTGAGGCCGGCAAGCACGAGGTTGAGAACGCATACGAGCGGATCGTCACGTTTGAGGGGAACACGGCGGCGCAAAAAATGCTGGCCGAGGTCTTTGAGGTGACTGATCGGGCATGGCGCGGGATCGGCGTGATTCCCAGGAGCGGGTGGCGTTTGAGCGCGGCGTATCGCGAATTCGACGCGGAAGAGCGCTTCCAAATTTCGGGGATTCACACCGAGGAGTCGGCGCTGTGCAGGGCTGGAGACGTGCTGCGCGGGGCCATCAAGCCGGCGGAGTGCGCGGCCTTTGGCAAGGAGTGCACGCCGCGGCATCCGCTGGGAGCCACGATGGTTTCAAGCGAAGGTGCCTGCGCGGCGTACTTCAACTATGGGCGATTCATATCGGCAGAGGAACTGGCCGGGGCTGGGAACGCTGCTTCCAGCTTTTAGCTCTTAGCTTTCAGCTTGATTGGTGCGAGGACTAGGCTTTGAATAAAGGACCGACGGTGTCTGAAAACTCGGGACCGACGGATTTTTCGAGTTGGTCTTGCCCATTGCCGCTGGTTGGATACCCGACGATCGTGATGGGCCACGGCGGTGGCGGCAAGCTTGGCAACGAACTGGTGGAGCATCTGTTTCTGCCGGCATTTCGGAATGCGGCTTTGGAGAATTTGGGCGATGCGGCTGTTTTGAACCTGACAACGGGCAGGGTGGCCATGAGCACCGATTCATTTGTTGTGCAGCCGCTGTTTTTTCCCGGTGGATCGATTGGGGAACTGGCGGTGAACGGAACGGTCAACGATCTTGCCGTCTCCGGCGCCGATCCGAAGTATCTTAGCGCGAGCTTCATTCTCGAAGAGGGATTTCCGCTGGCGCAGTTGGCGGCGATTGTGGAGTCGATGGCGCATGCCGCCGCAGTGGCGGGCGTGCAGATTGTTACCGGCGACACCAAGGTGGTTGAACGCGGGCATGGCGACGGGTGCTACATCAACACGGCGGGAATCGGCGTTCTGCGCGAAGGGATTCAGGTGGGTCCTCATCGGGCCCGGCCTGGCGACGCGATTCTGGTTTCGGGGACCATTGGTGACCACGGCATGGCCATCATGAGCGTGCGCGAAGGCCTGGAGTTCGAGAGTCAGATCAAATCGGATTGCGCGGCGCTGAACGGAATGATTGCCAACGTGCTCGACACAGCGGGTCTGGATGTTCACGCTATGCGCGATCCAACGCGGGGAGGACTGGCATCGACTCTGAATGAGATCGCTCAATCCTCAGGCGTGGGTATTGCCATCGACGAGGCCAGCTTGCCTGTTCGGACTGAAGTGCAGTCAGCATGCGAACTGCTGGGGCTTGACCCGGTGTACGTGGCCAACGAGGGCAAGGTTGTACTTTTTGTTGCGCCCGAAGCCTCAGACAGTGTGTTGGCGGTGTTGCGTGGGCATCCGCTGGGACGCGATGCGGCTCGCATCGGCCGGGTAACGGCGGAGCATCCACGGCTGCTGGTGGCGCGAACCGCGATGGGAGCCAACCGCGTGATCGCCCAGCAAATTGGTGAGCAGTTGCCGCGGATTTGCTGACGGCCCAGTTCTTCGTCGCTGAGATATCTTGACTCGAAGTTGGAACCGTTTTCAACGTGCTTGGGGAAGAACCTCAGTCTCTCCGATTCGGTAAACTTACTTCGCTGTCTCGGACGAGAGTATAACTTTCTGGGTACCGACTTACATCCATCGCGGAGGAATCATGAAGAAGAAATTCACAGCCGCCCTCCAGAAGTCTCGCGCCAAAGGCGGATGGACATACGTCGTCATGCATGACTCGGCGGAGTTCTTCAAGACCAGGGGTCTCGTTAAAGTCCGCGGAACCATTGACGGCCGCCCATTTCAGAGTGCATTCATGGCGCTTGGCGACGGGACTCACAAGCTACCAGTTAAATCAGATATCCAAAAAGCGATCGGCAAAAGTGAAGGTGACGTTGTGACAGTGGTCCTGCAAGAAAGATTAGACAAATAAAGGAATCTCAGTTTGCCGGATGAAAACAATGCTCGGTCGAGTCGATTGCTCCGAACCAAGCATGAGCGAACGAGTTCCAGTGAAATCCTGCTCATTCTCAACCGATAACCGATCAGCAAGAGACTGACCCCAGTCCTACACTCGGCGCCGGGTGCGCAGCAAATTTGGGGTGATCGCGTTCGCATTGGATTTCCTTCGCGCCCAATCCAGCATCTAAGCAACTTGAAGGAGAAGTGCGATGATGCTGATCATTCTTCTCGTTGTTCTGGTGCTGCTGTTTGGCGGCGGCGGGGGGTACTACGGCTATAGCCGTTGGGGCGCAGGCGGTGGCGCAGGCATTGGGCTTGGCACCATTCTGCTGATCCTGCTAGTGTGCTATCTGCTGGGAGTCTTCCACTAGAGCGGGGCGGCTTCATGAGCGGGCGCGCGGGTCTTTGATTCGAGGCCCGGGCGGCCCGCCTCATGGCTGCGCTTTTGTAGAACTACAGCCTTGGAGCCCTAGAATGCCGTTGGTATTTGGATCCCTTGTGCCGGTAGCAGAAGATAAGGCGAGGGCGAAGTTGTGATTCATTCTCTTGCAAGATGTATTTGATAAATAGACTAACTTAAGTTCGCTGACCAGCCGAACCTCCTGTTGGTGTGCTTTCAATGCCAGAGCAATCGTTCCGCCGACGGATCGATCTCGGGCCACCCTTGGAAGCTGCCATGGTGAAACACTGCCCCACCGTGGTTGGCGAGCGATTCATTCATCCGGCAGGGCGCCAAACCGAGCCGGGTCGAGTCCGTTGCGCCGAAAGAACAGTGACCGACGTGTCAGATCGGGCGGACCCTCGTTCCGCTTGATACGCCGTGTGCCCGATTGAACATCTTCCGCAATTCGTACGTGGGAAACTCCCAATGAGAGTGCTCGATGTGCGCCCGAGAGGTGTCATGGGGCGTAACTCGGAATGAAGGAGAAGTGAAATGATGTTGATCATTCTTATCGTCGTTCTGGTGTTGGTCTTTGGTGGCGGTGGCGGATATTACGGCTACAGCCGCTGGGGCCGAGGCGGTGGCGCAGGCATTGGGCTTGGAACCGTCCTGGTGATCCTGCTGGTGTGTTATCTGCTGGGAGTATTCAACTAAAGCGGGGCGGCAGCTTGAGTGCGCGCGAGTCACAGCATCGAGACTCGCGCGCACGCAACGCATGGCTGCGTTTTATCCAATGACAACGGGGAAATTCAAAGAGCCATTGAATCGAATGGTCGCCGAAATTCGGCAATTAAGAGTCTGCTGCGCGAACTCTTATTGAATAAACCGGCAAATGAAAAAGCTACGCGAATCGATCAGGCAAAGAGAGCAAACGAATTCTGAATGTGCGGGGGAAGCTCGGCAACCGCATCACCAAAAGTCTGACTGACTTCGAGGATGATGGCTGGTGGCGTGCGAAGTGCCTTGAGTGCTGCGGCCGTGGCCTGCCAGTCGATGGTCCCGTCGCCGGGCCAGAGGTGATCATCTTTGAGGCCCTTGTTGTCGTGGACGTGGACAGCGGCAATGTGATCGCCGAGGGTCTGGATCGCCACACCGACACCGACGGTCGCGTGCGCATGGCCAAGGTCCAGGCAAAGGCCAACGTTCTCCTGGTGACCCATTTCGAGGATGATCAGCAGGTGCGTGGGCGTGGTGACCTCGCTGAGCAGGTTCTCGACCAGCAGACGCACGCCGAGCGGATGTGCGAATGCGCCGAGGTGTTCAAGAGAGGCGATTGCGTGCTCGATGCTGCGCTGCGACCAACTGTCAGCGCGCTCGCCCAGGTGCAGAATGAGGTTGCGAAACTGAATTTTCTCCGCCGATTCCAGGGCGCGCTTGATTTCGTCCATGGCGTCGATGCGTCGAGACTTTTCAGGATGGATCAGGTTGCATGCAGGCGCCCCCGCGCGGCCCATTTCCCGGTCAGGAAATAGAGGTGCGTGCAGGGAGTAGGGCTTGAGCTGATTGGCTCCAAACCAATTGGCCAGCTCGGTCACATGCTCGCGACTGGTGTAGTCAAAGTGCTGCCGCGCGGCAAAGATCTCCACCGCCTGGGCTCCGGACCGGGCAGCAAGTTCCAGCAGGCCCGGATGCAGGCGCTGGTTGAGGAACAGGTGTGTGGACAGGACAGGCAACATGGACAAACAGGTCCCCCGCGCCGGAAATACGTCAACGCGGATCCGGTCGCTGGTTCGATTGTCTCATTTCAGACACAGAACATGAGGTGGGAGCAAGGAAGGGCAGTTCAATTGAAATCGGCATGCAAGCCAGCGGATCTGAACATTTTGGGGTTCGCCGGCTTGCATCCCGATGACGCACGACTGGGAAATGTGGATGGGTTGAGCAAGACTCCCGGGTTTTCGGCGCATAGAGCGCGACGGTCCCGATCAGTTAAGTGAAATTTAAGGCCCGATGTGCGAGCGGAAGGATTTCCGTTCAGCCAAACCGCCGAGAACTCGAACTTTGAATACGCTAGCGGCTGCACCATTTAATGATTACGACCGAATAAAGACCTGCGCTGGTCGAGATTGTCCAGATTTAAGGAAATCTTTATGGAAATCCTGGCGGTTCAGTGGATTTTCCGTCCTGTTCGATTGCGGAGTCTAGTAACCGGCAGCTTTCCCGTAAAGACTGCGGTGGTCCTGTCCGCCAAGCAATTCGCCGGTCCCTGGGTCAACGGCGATGCACTCTCCGTTCGACCAGTGGCCATCCTTGATTTCGATGTCGTAGCCGAGCGCACGCAGTTGTTGAAGGGTCTCTGGGCTAAAACCCGGCTCGAGGTAGAGCTTGTCAGGCAGAAACTGGTGGTGGAACCGTGGGGCATCGACGGCTTGCTGAATGTTGAGACCGCCTTCAGCGGCAGACAGAAAGATGTTGGCCACGGTGGTAATGATGCGGGCGCCGCCTGGAGAGCCAAGAACAAAGCGGAGCTTGTTATTTTGCAGAATGATGGTGGGCGTCATGGAACTGAGTGGTCGCTTCCCTGGAGCAATGGCGTTTGCCGGTCCCTGAATAAGGCCGTAGATGTTGGGGACGCCAAGTTTGACGGCGAAGTCGTCCATCTCGTCGTTGAGCAGGAAGCCGAGGTGACCGGCAGTGACGCGAGAGCCGAAGTTGTCGTTGAGGGTTGTCGTGACGGCGACCGCGTTTCCATCGGCATCAATCACAGAGTAATGGGTGGTGTTGTTTGATTCAGGGCGGCGCTGCCCGGCGGATTGGGGTACGGCGGGCAGGAATCCAATGGGGCGATGCAGGCTCGCGCTGGGGCTGGCTGCTGCTGCGTCGATGGTGGCGCGCCAGGCGGCCGCGTAGGGTTTTGCGGTGAGCTCGGAGACAGGCATGGAGTTGTAGTCGGGATCGCCGAGGTAGTCGGCGCGGTCCATGTAGGCGCGGCGATAGGCCTCGACGATGCGGTGCATGGAAGGCGCGGTGCGGTCGCCCAGCTTCGCCAGGTCATCAGCTTCAAGGATGTTGAGGGCGCTCAGGAAAACGATACCTCCGGAAGACGGCGGAGGGGCGCTGATGATGGTGTAGTCGTGAAATGTGCCAGTGACGGGAGCGCGCTCGACGACAGTATATTGGGCAAGATCGTCGAGGGTGAGCAGCGCTCCGCCCTTGCGCAGTTCTTCGATAAGCTCGTGAGCAATTTTGCCGTGGTAGAAATCGTCTGGATCGGCAGCAATGCGCTGAAGAGTTCGAGCCAACTCGGGCTGGCGGAAGGTTTCTCCCGCCTTGTAGTGCTGGCCGTCGCGCTGGAAGATTCGCTTGGATTCAGGAAAGCGGGCGAGATCGGGATCGGTGAGTTCTCTGGCCTCCTCCGCGCTGAGAACAAAGCCCTGGGTAGCGAAGTGGATTGCGGGCGCCATGACGCGTTTCAGTCCAAGCTTGCCAAATTTTCGCTCGGTATAGACAAGTCCCGCGACGGAACCGGGCGTGGCAATGGAGCGATAACCAAGAACCGATGAGTCGAGACTCTCTTCGGGGATGACGTTGCCATCTGCATCCTGGTACATGGTCTCAGTGGCCGCGAGGGGAGCCTTCTCGCGGAAGTCGATGAAGGTGGAGTGGCCATCGCGGGTGCGGAGCAGCAGAAAGCCGCCTCCGCCGAGATTGCCAGCGGACGGATGCACAACAGCCAGTACAAACCCTGTTGCGACTGCGGCGTCGACGGCGTTGCCTCCGGCGCGAAGGAGCTCAAGTCCAGCGTCGGAGGCAAGATGGTGGACGCTCACGACCATGCCGTGCCGTGCACGAACAGGTTGCTCGTCCAAATATGGAATCACTTTCTTCAAGGCCTCCTGGGCAGTCATCGAATGACAGATTAAAAGGGTTGCGCCGGCAAGGGCCGCAAGGACGGGGAAGTGGGACCGTCGGCTCATGGTGTGGTGACAGGATAACCCGGAATGCGCCGAGGATTGACCTTCCGAGGCAGACTTGGGGCCGTCGGCAAACAACAAAACGCGAATACCGGTGTTCAAGGAAGTGGCATCCAATCGATTGTCCACAGCTCGATGGGCGCAGAACCCAATTCAACATTGGAGAGCATCATGCAAACCAAACGAATGCGTACGGCTTTCATATGGCTCGGATGGATCGTACTTGCCGCATTTGCCGGCACAGCAGCGAGGGCACAAGCGGATGTTGCAAGGAGCCTATCGCGCACGGACATCGGGGTGAGCATATACGGGGCCTTCAGCGGTGCAACCAGTGGTAATAACGTTGTTGAGAGCCCGTCAAACTCCGCCGGGGGAATGATTGAATTGCGCCACATTGTCAATCCAATCTTCGGGTATGAAGGCACCTACTCATTCAATCGCGGCAATCAGACCTACACAGGTTGCCCCAGCCCTTTCAACCCGCTTTGCGAGCAGGTTCCGGTGCTGGCCAATGCACATGAGGTGACGGGGGATTGGGTGGCGTCGTTGAAAGTTGCGAATCTGCGCCCATTTGCGCTGGTGGGGGTGGGGTTCCTGTTTGATGTGCCAGTCAGTGGACAGACGGGGACCACGATCGATACCAAGCCGCTGTTTGTTTACGGGGCGGGCCTCGATTGGGGTCTGCTGCCACACCTGGGCATCCGCGGGCAGTATAGAGGGAACTTGTACAAGGCTCCCGATCTGACGACCGCGTTTGGTTCTACCGGTGCGTTTACGCACACGGCTGAGCCGATGCTGGGTGCCTACTTCCAGTTTTGAATGGCTAAGCTTTGGGGGCGAGCCGATCATCAAGCTCCTTGCGATCGACAAGGAACCACGCAGCCTTGCCTCGATTCGACTCATAAATCAACTCGCGCAGCGGAGCACTGTTTGCAGCGAACAGGGAGTAGTCGCCGAGGATCACAAGTCTGAGTTCGTAGTTCACGAACTTCTGCAGGACTTCACCAGCGAGGCCAGTGCGCGGTTGAAAAAAAGTGGGATCAAGCCGGCCGATGGGCAGAATGGCCATGGTGGCGAGGTGCGATCTTGCCTCGCCTATCAAGTCCACGGAGTCTTGAGAGGTCCTCAGAACCGGGCCTTCAGCCGCGTATTCGTAGATGTGCTCGCCGTGCAGATCATAGGCAACATTGGGCATGAAACCAATTTAGCGCAGCGGGTTCCAGGGAATCGACTGTCCCCAAATGGGGCATCCGGAGTGGCCGGGAAATCAATTGGTAACCAAGTGATCAAAATCATGCCATCAGGGCACCCGTTGCCCGTGTATTCTATTGCCCATGTCCTTGCGACAATTCAGATACCTTTGCCTGGCGGCATTGCTGGCCGGCACGGCGTTGGCGGTGCAGGCTGAGAACTCAGGCGGGGACGGGGGTTCGCTTACAGGGTTGAGCTCAGTGCAGGTGGTGGAGCAGATGCAGCACCACGCCGAAGCGCAAGTCCAGGATCTGAGGCACTACAAAGCATTGCGGCATTATCAAGTTGAGTATCGCGGGTATGCGGCAACAATCAATGCCAAGATGGATGTGCTCACGGACTACGACTCGTCGAAGGGGATGAGCTTCCAGATTGTGTCGCAGAGTGGTTCAAAGTTTTTGTGCGACAAGGTTCTCAAGCGGGCGGTAGACAGCGAAAAGGAAGCTTCACAAGACAGGAACTCGTCCGCTTTGACGCCGGCCAATTACCGGTTTCAGCTGGTGGGGAATGAGACCATAGCCGGACGGCCAGCATACGTGCTTGCGGTGGAACCGCTGACGGACAGCAAGTTTTTATATCGCGGCAAGGTCTGGGTGGACGCTGAGGACTTTGAAGTGGTCAAGATGGAGTCGGAGCCCGCGAAGAACCCGTCCTTCTTCATCTCGCGGACACTGATTCACTACACGAGCGTGCTGGCACATGGGTTCTGGCTGCCAAAGGGAATTCGCAGCGAGACAAAGGTGCGCATCGGCGGCACCGCGGTGCTGACCATTGATTATGGAAGTTATCAAGTGGAATCGAACAATGTAGAACAATCATCGGGGAATTAAAGAATCACGGATCAGCGGTGTCTGTTCCCACTACCGCAGCACAGTTGAATGAAACGATTACTCTGGCGTCCCCCGCAATGAGTCTCAGGCTGAATCTCTGCCACGCGATGGTGTCGTTGACAGTGCTCGCTCAAGGGGCCTCTAGATGCTGAGAAGCACGACGGCAGCGAGGGCAAGCCCGATCCCTGCCAATTGCCGGTGACTGGGCCACTCGCGCAGCACCAGTGCTGCGAGCAGGATGGTGCCTGCTGGATACAGCGAACAAACCAGGGCAGCAACGTCGAGCCGTCCAAAGCGTGTGGCCTGGAGGTAGAACAGATTGCCGATTGTGTCCAGCGCGCCGGCTGCGATTCCTGCGAGCCAGAAGCCGCGCCAGGGCGTCTTCGGCGGCATGGACACAAGCACCAGCAGCATGGCCACAACACCTGCGGCGCGGGCAGACGTCATCACCCACATCATTCCGCCTGGGCTGGCCATTTTGAAGAGAATCAATTGTGTGCCGAATCCAACACCGGCAAGCGCACCCAGCAGCAGCGCGCGCGGTGGCGTTGACGGCCGCCTTTTCCCATTTAAATCCACCGCGGGCGTATGGGTGATGAGCCAGATGGCGATCAACCCCATCCCCAATCCCACTGCAGTCAATGGTGCGGGAAGGCCTTCATTGAAGAGTGAAAAGAGCACTGGAACGAGGGCTGTGAGCAGGCCTGTGAGGGCTGCGGTAAGGCCCATCGCGCCCAGGGCCAGCGCGCGATAAAAAATCGCCAGCGCCAGGGAGCCTTCAAAACCACCCAACGCTGCAAAGAGCAAATAGTGGGAGCCAGGCAGGGCCAGATGAATTCCCATGCACAGGGCAAACAAGATGATGAGGGTAATCATGTGGCCCGAGGCCACCACAAGCATTGCAGGAGCGCGGCGTGCGCCGAGGCCACCAACGAAGTCAGAACCACCCCAGGTGGCCGCCGACATCAGTCCAAATCCCGCAGCCCCGCCCGAGGCGTTCACAGGCTAGTGAGCGTCCTGCGCATTGGGCCAGTAGCCATTCTTGTTGAAGACTTCAAGCCCGGGCCGGTCAACGCGCACCTCGATCTTGCGATATTTTCCATCGATGAACGGCTGGTGGCTGTAGTAGCCCAGCGTGTACTGATTGCGGGCCTCTTCAGCGATCTTCTGATAGCTCTTCTCAATGCCATTGAGGTTCTGTTCGGAATCGAGTGTGCCACCGGTGGCCACGGTGTAACTGTACAACCGGTTGTCGTACATCTGGAAGGGCAAGTGGAAGCGGCTGATATAGCCTTCTCCCCAAACAGCGGAGCTTCCAACCGCTGTGCCATAGACGGCGATCTTGTTGGTTTCAAGATAGCGGAGGACTTCTTTGTAAGTAGCCTTGCTGCCAGCTTCTTTACCGTCGGAGATGACATAGATGATGCGGCGACGGCCCTGAGGCCTTGTAGACAATTCTTTGGCAGCGGCCAGGATAGCGTCGTTGAGAGTATGGATCTCCTTGGGGATGGTGATAAACGACCCGCCCCCAGCAGAGCCGCCTGGTTGGATGTTGGGGTCGACGCAATTGCCGTTCTGCCGGATATTGCATCCTGCAAGGGGCCCACTATTGACTGGCAGAATCTCCTCAGTACCGGACGCCTTGGTCATGGCGAGAACGAACGGCACGCGCGCACTTTGGGCGCCGGTAAAGCCATGGGACTGATTCTGCGTAAAGTGACTGTAAGTGAAAACCGCAATTTCGTCAGAAGGGGTCAATGCACCCTGGATCGCTGAAAGGGAGTTGTTCACCTTCTCCATCACGTCGGTCGTCAGGCTCTGATCCACGACAAATGCAATGGAGAGAGGGAATGGGTCCACGGTGAAATAGCCGAGAGGCTCGCGCGAGTCGTTCTCAAAGATCTTGAAGTCGCGCCAGGTGAGGCCGGCGACGAGCTTCCCTTTGTTGTCTTTCACCGTAACCGGGACTTCAACATAATTGACGTTGACGTGGAGGATCGTCGAACTCCGCTCAAATCCCTCACCCGGAGCCGGCATCTCGGGCGGCTTGGTTTGGAAGGTATCTTTGACCTGGTTTGAGGGCGGGAGGCTGTTGGACGGAGCCTGATCTTGTCCGGGGACGGTTGATGAGGAACTCGGTCCAGTGCCCGGCTCATCGGTCGCCCCCTTACCGGGAGTGATCGCGGCCCCGTTGGAACCTGCAAAGGGTGGCAAAGCCTGGGGCGTCGGGGCGTCCGGCACCGGAGTTTGCTGCTCCTGGGCCATTGCCGCGGGATACCCAATCAGGCTCACGTTCAGAATTGCCGCCAGCGACCATGCCGTCCAACCAAGCTTCACAGATACTCTCCCTGGGGTACAGTTGTCAGTTTCCGGCGGTCAGTGAATAGCGATCGCCAATGAATGCACCGCTTCCAGTGGCCAGATTCCGTGGTGCACGAAGACCAGCAACGGACTACGGAATATGGCAGATTTACGAATACCGGACAGCGGGGCTGCAATCGTCAGATTATCAGACGGGCCAGCCCTGCCATGTATAGGACGCATCAGTATCGCTCTGGTTGCCTGCCAGAGCCGGAAGAGATCGGGTATGCTTTCTTCGAGGTCTCGATTCCGTCTAAATGAGAAGTATGCTTCCTCGATTGAACGTCTTTCTGAGCGTTTCCGCATTGATTTTTGGCCTGTCGGCGTTTCCTACGGCGGGACGAGGTCAGCTGGCTCCGTCTCCGGATGCGCCCCCGGTCAGTAACGCTCCGCCGCCGGCTCCGGAAGAGGAGTCGGTTGCGACGTTCAAACTTCAAGTGAACCTTGTCGACGTGTTTTTTACCGTCAAGGCCAAGGACGGGACCCTGGTTCCGCATCTGACCAAGGACGACTGCACAATCTCAGAGGACAAAGTGCCGCAGAAGCTGAAGAGCTTTGTGGCAGAGACTCAACAACCGATCACGCTGGGCATCCTGCTTGATACCTCGGGCAGCCAGCAGAATGTGCTGCCTTTGGAGCAGGATGTGGGCGGGCAGTTTCTGCAGAGGGTGCTGAGACAGAAGGACGAAGCATTTCTTCTGTCATTCGATGTGGATGTTGACCTGATGCAGGACTACACCAACAGTCCCCGGCTGCTGACCCGGGCCATGAACAAGGCACAGATCAACACCGCGGGTGGCAACGGAGCGGCGGGCATTCCCGGCGCGGGCGGCGGCACGGTTCCCACAGTTGGCACTCCCAAGGGAACCGTTCTCTACGATGCGGTCTACCTGGCGTCGAATGAAAAGCTGAACCAGGAGACGGGCCGCAAGGCGATGATCCTGTTGACCGACGGCGAAGACGAAGGCAGCGACCACAAGATACAAGATGCGATTGCGGCTGCGCAGAAGACGAACGTTCTGGTGTACGTGATCCTGATCGCCGACAGGGGCTTCTACGGAGGTTTCGGGTACAGTGGCTTCTCCGCGATGAAAAAGCTCACCGAAGAGACCGGAGGGCGGCTGATCGACGTGGGCAACAACGGAAAGAAGCTGGAAGCGGCCTTCCAGCAGATTGAGGACGAACTACGGACCGAGTATGTGGCCAGCTATACGCCCACCAATACCAAGCTGGATGGAAGTTTCAGGCACCTGGGTGTGGAGTGCAAAGGCGATGGCATGAAGGTTCAGGTGCGGAAGGGGTATTACGCGACACCACCGCAGAACTAGCTTGAAGCG
>Ga0181535_10003769_pt1 | contig 17368 bp, 15 predicted proteins | sample PEATcosm2014_Bin_44_FD_119774 | JGI IMG/M metagenome (GOLD analysis project Ga0181535, IMG submission 119774) | Peatland microbial communities from MTU Mesocosm Facility, Houghton, MI, USA - PEATcosm2014_Bin17_30_metaG | ecosystem: Environmental > Terrestrial > Soil > Wetlands > Peat | place... | reverse complement strand
TGGCCCAACTGGCCGATGAAATGTCTGACAAACCTTTGCCCATTGCCCTTGAAGAATTTGCGGCCAAACCCGCCGCGACCCTTGCGTTTTTGAATCTATGAATGCTTCAAAACAAAAGACCCTGGGATAGGACGAAGCGGGCGGACCGCCGGAAAAGGCTCGTAAAAACCCGGATTCGCCCCAAAATCGTCCACGAGTTATGCTGCGGAATTTTAGTATTGAAGAAGAACATGCCGCGGATGGATTTGATCGTCCGTCATCCGCGATGGGAAGTTGTATTTTGGGCGAATTGGGCACCTTTGATGTTCAAAATTACGGCGATCTTCTCTATCCCATTCTTTTTGAAAAGATGTTTCAGCAGCGGAATGAAACCCGCAAAATCCACAAGTTCTCCTTGATGGGAAGCACATCCCTGCAAAATTCAGGTTACGACACGAGCCCCGTCGGAAAACTGTTTTCATCCCGCCTCGGACAGCCGCACACGTTGATTGTGGGAGGCGGCGACTTGTTGCGCACCGATTGGGATGTCATGGCCTCGCACTATCGTTCCCTTTGCCTTCCCCGGCAGAAACAATCCCCGCTATCCGGATGGCGGCGGCTGTTTAAGAAACGGCGGAATCTATCCGCCGAGGCCGACCGCAAATTCCGCCGCCAACACATGAATTATCCGGCGGTCGGACCTTTCATCATCGAACCGGGCGGGGACTCCGATATCAAGTCGGTTGCCTACTGCTCCTGCGGAGTGCCTTTTCCATTTGACGAACAGCTTAAGCAGCGGGTTGCCGGCGCGTTTGACAAATCCACCTTTATTTACGTGCGCGATCATCCGTCGGAGAACGCCTTGATCCAGGCCGGAGTCACGAGAAAAATTCATGTCGCACCCGATCTGATCGTGACTTTAAGTGATTTTTTTGATGCGGCGGCGGAGCGCAAAAAAGGGCGGGCCATTCTGCAGCAACGCGGGGTGGACATCGGTCGTCGCATTCTGTGTTTTCAAAGCAATCCGCAATCGCCGGAAAATAGCGCCGAAGTCATCCGGCAACTCAAAACGTATCAAGCGCGCACCGGATGCGAGGTGGCGCTCCTGCCGCTGGGATGGTGCCACGGCGACCATGAATATCTCAGACAACTCGCACGAGACTCCGGGGGAGCGTTTAAGTATATCGAATTGGATTCCATTTTTGACATTATCGCCGTTCTGGCCGGGTGTGACGTGTTTTTGGGGACAAGCCTGCATGGCAATATCACTGCGTTTTCTTTTGGCATCCCCCATCTTTTCGGTCCCATCCCGGTGGTCAAATGCGGGGGATTTATCGAGATGGCTAATCTGCCGCCGGATTTAAAACTGGGGTCCTGGGCGCAGATCAACCAGAAGCTTGACTTTGCCGCTGGACTGGGAGAAGAATTCCTGGTCACATGCTCCATCGTTGCCAAACAGCAGGTGCATAAGGCGTTCGATCTGCTGTTTCGCGCCGTGAGAAGCGTGTAAATCTCCGCCGGAGCGGATTGAAAACAGGTCGCCAGAAGGTCAAGAACCTTTGCCTTCTGTTATGTTGTTCGTGTATCGTTGGGCCAGGTACAATAATGTTGGTTGCCTTGAATTCACCCGAAATCAGCGTTCTGATGCCGACGTACAATTACGCCTCCTTCTTGCCGGAGGCGATTGAATCCGTGTTGGCACAGGAGTTCCGGGATTTTGAACTGTTGATCATCGACGACTGTTCCTCCGACAATACCGCCGAGGTGGTGCGGTCTTTTTGCGTCCGCGATTCGCGCGTCCAATTCTCCGTCAATCCAAAGAATCTCGGCATGGTGCAAAATTGGAATCAATGCCTCCAGAAAGCCAGGGGCCGCCACATAAAATTTCTGTTCGGCGACGACAAACTGGCTCATTCGCAGGCCTTGGGCAGAATGCTCGCGCTCCTGCAAAACAATCCCGGTGCCATCCTCGCTGCCTCCGCACGATTGATCCTCGATCAGCAATCCAACGTCACTGATATTTGGCGGCCCCTGCCGGATGGCTGTCATAAAGGCCGGGAAGTAATCGCGGCTTGCTTGACTGAGAATGGAAATCTGATTGGCGAACCTTCAGCAGTCCTGTTTCGCAAAGCGGACGCAAAGCGCGGTTTTGACCCGAAATACCGGCAGATTGTGGATGCCGAGATGTGGTTTCATTTGCTGGAACAGGGAGACCTTGTTTACACCCGCGATCCGCTCTGCGCCTTTCGCCAGCATTCCCGGCAGCAAAGCGTAATCAATGACAGCCTGGGTCTGGCTAGGAAAGAGCTTTTGATGTTTTACGGCGGTTATGCCGCCCAGTCATGGCTCTCGCGCAAAGTCCGCTTTTCCGTCCTCTTCGCCTTGCGCCGGTCACGTCACAGGAACCCCGGATCGGCCGATGCGGCACTGATGGACGAGGAACAGCGTCTGGCCCGCCAGTTGGGCGCGGGGTGGTATTGGTTGCACTGGATGCGCCATAGACTGACCCGCCCTTTTTCCAATCTCAAACGTTCCATCGAAAAAGCGTCCACGATCCGTTGCGGCCCGCTCGCGGCACGGTCCACTTTTGTCTCGCCGACCACACAATGATGCTGAATGGGTCCTTGGCAGGCAGGCCCTGTGATTTACATCCTTGCCGATGTAGTGGAAACCCTTACAATCACGCACGACTTGTTTCGCAGGCTCACGTTTTAGGTCAACGAGTCGGCGGGGAGCAAGTCGCAGTGTGTGTAAAGGAGTGGAAAATGTTTAAATCTGCGCTATGGAATGGTCTTAGAGACAGGTGGTCGCCGCCGCGGAGTGTTCTTCGCCCGGACCCGGTCTTCATCGTCGGCATGCATCGCAGCGGCACATCGGCGTTGGGCGGCGCTTTGGAAGCGCTCGGTTTGACGGTCGGGAAAACGGTCATGCCGCCCAGCGCCAAACAAGGCAATCCCAACGGCTATTACGAAAACCTCGCCTTGACGAATCTGCACGACGAATTCCTGGCATCGATTCAATCTTCCTGGCACGATCATGCCCCGGTGCCTGACAAACAATTTTCAGGCACGGAGGCACGCCATTTCCGAAGGGAATTGCTTCAACTGCTGGTCCGTGAATTCGGGTCAGACCGCCCCCTGATCAAAGACCCGCGCCTGTGCCGGTTGATGCCGTTGTGGCTTCCGGTGATCAAGAAATATTTTCCGCAGGCTTATTTCATTCTGCCCATCCGCCATCCGGTGGAAGTGGCCTGTTCCCTGAACAAGCGTGATCAGTTTCCGCTCAACCGGGGTCTCAAGCTCTGGGTCGTCCATGTGCTCGAAAGTGAAAGAACCACTCGAAGCTTCAAGCGGCTGTTCACGACCTACGACCAATTGCTGCAATATCCGGCGGAGACGACCGTTCGCCTGGTGCGTAATCTGGGTCTGGCGACAACAGCCGTTTCCACCGTCGGACCGGACCGGATTGATACCGCCCTGCGCCATTACACGAAACTGTCATGGCCGGCAGGCGAACCGCACGAAGACCTAACCCTTTCCATCCACCAGACCCTCGTGTCCGATGAGCCGGGCAAGGAGGAGAAGTTGGACCGGTTGCGCAAGGAATATTACAGCCGGATGCAATGGAATTGCTGACGGACGGAGGCTTGCTTCCCGTAAGTCAGCGTCCCTTTTCCCCCTCCTCAACTTCCCTCTCCGCCGACTATTAATTCAAGTAAACCTATTTGTAGCCCGACTTATTTTTTACTTGCCAACCTCATGGTTATTTCAATAGTGTCGCGGTCATGCATCCTGGATTACCCCTTGTAAGCCAAGCTGAAGCGACTTGGAGCAACCGCAGGATTGAAACACGTCCCCATCAATTCGCGCGACCGCCGGAAGTTCAGTTCCGGTGGCCGGTTGCCATTACGGCATTCGCAATGACATTGCCGCAAAATGAGCATTAATCCACCAGTCCGGGAAATTCCTGTTCAAAGGCCTTATCTGGTCAAATTTTCAATTTGTACGCTGGTCACCAACCACAAGGAATATGGGGAAATGGCGGACTCGTTCAACCAGGGCGGTTTCACGGCGGGAGATTGCGAGTATCTTTATATTGACAATAGCAATGGCAACAAATCCGATGCTTTCGCCGGATATAATCTGTTTCTCGACGCCGCGCGGGGCCAATATGTAATCCTATGCCACCAGGACATCCTGCTCAAATATGATGATCGGAAAGTCCTGGAGCAGCGCCTCGGTGAATTGGACCGGACCGATCCCGCCTGGGGATTGGCAGGCAACGCGGGGGGGCTTGCTCCTGAAAAAAACGCCGTCCGCATAACAGACCCGACCGGCGAGCAAAACACGCGCGTTTTCCCGGTCAGGGCGCAGAGCCTGGACGAGAATTTCATATTGGTCAAAAAGGATGCCAATCTGAGTCTCTCCCATGATCTGATGGGAATGCATTTCCATGGCACGGACCTTTGCCAGATAGGCCGGATTTTGGGATGGAGCGCTTGGGTGGTGGATTTCCACCTTTATCACAAGAGCGGCGGCAATTTTGACGAGTCATTTTACGAAATGTCCCGCGCCATCGCCAAAAAATACAGGCGTGCGCTCCGGGGCGGCCCGGTTCAGACCATGGCATTGCCGTTGCACTTTTCAAGTTCTGCCGTCAAAAATTGGCTGCGGACGCCAAGTCGCCGCCGCTTGATTTTCGAGCAAAAATATCAAGCCCGCAAAAAACAGAAGAGAGGCCTTCCTGTGGCGCCCCCGCCAAAATTCCTGGCCAGACCGCTTGGCTTCGGATGGATGGCGTTGTATTGGCTGGCCCGCAAAACGTATGCGCCCATTGATAATCTCATCCATTCGGCCGCCAAGAGGCGCCGGAAATTTTTTTATCGGCAAACGCAATGAGGATTGGAGTCTGTCCATTTTTGGCTCGCCAACCCGGCAGTAATACCCCAACAATTCTTTGACATGTCTTCTGAAACAACCTATGTCAGCCCGGCGGAGACACCCGGAAACAGCTATGGGATTGAAAAGCAGCCCAATAAATTTGCGCGGCCGCCGGGAATTGAAGTGAGGGCGGACTGCGTCACCATTCACGGTTACCAGGAATTCCAACTATCCAGGCGGGGAATCAAACCACTGCCTATCGACAAGCCTTTGCGGCGGAAAGAGGAATTGACCGGGTGTTTTTTCAGCCCGGAATTTCTGACTGGCAAAACGGTGCTGGATGTGGGGGCGAACGGGGGGTTTTTCTCGCTGACCGCCTGCCGCAACGGGGCCAGTCAGGTGGTTTCACTCGACATGGACAAGACCTATCTGGACCTGATTCGACAGGCTCAAACCGTGTTTGGCTGGAAAAATATTCGTCTCATCAATGCCAAAGTGCAGGATTGGAAGGAACCGGCTGATCTCGTCGTCGCCTTTGCCATGGTGCATTGGCTTTACTCCTGCACGGCGAATTACGGCAGCATGGAAGCGGTGGTGGGAAAACTGGCCGGCTTGAGCCGCGCCATTCTCCTGATTGAATGGGTTGCGCCGGACGACATCGCCATTCGTTCCTTTAAACACACGGAGTCGAATCCCCAGGTGGACGGAGCCGGTTACAACCTCGAAGCATTTGAGGCGGCCCTGTCCAAACATTTTTGCAAAGTCGAAATACTTGGCGCGACCGCGCCCACGCGCACCCTCTATGCCGCCTACCACCAGCTCAATGAAGTGACTTTGCACCCCACCCTGCCGCTTCTGGCCCCCGCCGACCAGGTCATTTCAAGCCACTGCCTCACCGCGCACGAAAACACGGCATATTATGGACGGGTCTATGCCGATATGACCCGGAATTGCATCATCAAACAAGCCACGGCCGACATGGCGCTGCATGAGGCCATGATGTTGGGACGGTTGCAAGGGGCGCATTTCCCCAAGGTCATTTCATCGGAACAACACGACGGCTATTCCGTTCTCGTCATGGAACGGATCGCCGGAGCCGATCTGGCCGGGGTGCGCGAGGAGATTTCCTCCACCCCGAAACGGCTGGCGGGTTTCATGGAGGAATGTCTGGCCATCTTGAGCCAGTTGCACACCGCCGCCGTCCGTCATCGTGACATCCGTCTGGGAAACATTCGGGTTCGCGACAGCCATCCCGTGCTGATTGATTTCGGCTGGGCGGAAACGGAGGATCAACCATATATCACCCCGGGCCGCCTGGGCGGTTTGGAACGTATCATCCCCGGACCGCCCTGCGACACCTATGCCATGGGCAAGGTGTTTGAACAAATCGTTCCGCGTCATTCGAAATTGTTTGCGCCCCTGCTGCATAAAATGCTGGCGCCGGAATTGGCCCGCTCCCTGCCGATCGCCGCCTTCGAACAAATATTGCGCGGCTTGAAATTGCCGGAAACATGGGACGTGCCGCTGGTGTTCCCCATTCCTCGTCATCCGGAAACCGCGCCGGACAATACCCCGTCCGGCTCGGACCAAAAAATGTCGTTTTGGAAGCGTTGCCGCGCGCTTTGCCGGAAAACCCGCCTTTTCTGACGCGAAATAATATTAAAGCCGCTGCAACAATGGAAACGCGCCCCTTGCACTCACCGAAAATCAGCGTTCTGATCCCGACCTTCAACTACGCCCGCTTCCTGCCCGAAGCCATTGAATCCGTGCTGGCGCAGGAGTTCAGGGATTTCGAATTGCTGATTGTGGACGACTGCTCCAGCGACGACACCGCCGCCGTGGTCCGGCCCTATTGCGACCGCGATCCGCGCGCGCGCTTTTCCGTCAACTCACCCAACCTGGGCATGGTCAATAATTGGAATCACTGCCTCGCCCAAGCACGGGGCGAATACATCAAGTTCCTTTTTGGCGACGATAAACTGTACCACCCACAGGCTCTGGGAAAAATGCTGGCCCTGCTCGAAAGTCATCCCTCCGCCACGCTGGCCGCATCCGCCCGCGTCATCCTCGACGGCCAGTCGAAGGTGCTCGACGTCTGGCGGGATTTGCCCGACGGCTGCCACAACGGACGGAAAATCATCACGGCCTATTTGATGGAAAACGGGAAAAATCTGGTGGGCGAACCTTCGTCCGTCCTGTTCCGCAAATCCGACGCCGGGCGGGGATTCGATCCGCAATACCGGCAAATCGTCGATGTTGAAATGTGGTTTCATTTGCTGGAAAAGGGGGACCTGGCCTACACCCGCGAACCGCTTTGCGCCTTTCGTTGTCACGAGACCCAGCAAGGCGAGCGCAACATCGCCAGCGGCGCGGGACCGCGCGAACACGCCGAGTTTTTTTCCAAATACGCCGCCCAACCCTCGCAGCCGCGCAAAGTCATTTTCCCAATACTGTTTCCCCTGCGCCGCAGAAACGCCGTCGCGCCCGACCCGGAGTTTCTGGCCTGCGAACAACGCCTGATCGAACGCGCCGGACCGGGATGGCGCTGGCCTTACTGGGGCTATTGCCTCCGTTACCGGGCGGCCAAACCCTTTCGCAATCTGGCCCATTCCCTGCAAAAACGGCTGTTCCGCCGCCGGTTCACGTCTGGGCAGGCCTGTTCTTCTTGACTGGAATCCAGCGGCCAATCTGGTTCCAATAACGCCGCCGCGAAACCGGCGTAATGCGGGTCGTGAATATTTCCTCGAATTGGTTCAGCAACCGTTCCCGGCTGAAAAACTCATTCGGCTGGTTGTTGTGAAAATAGGGCTGGCGCAGATATTCCAGATACTTGGCGTCGTCCTGATCCAGTTCGATGATCTTATCTATCAGGGCGTCCTCGCCCGGAAAATCAAAATAATTCAGGAAGCTTTTTGGGTTGAATTCCGCGGCGATGCGGGGATTGCCCCAATAAATGGGCAGGGCGCGGGCGCGCATGGCATCCACAATTTTCTCGGTGGTGTAATCGGGAATCGAGGTGTTCTCAAAGGCGATGTTGAATTTGTAGGGCCGCAGAAATTCAAGCTTGGGACCCGGTCCCGGCGGCACTTGATAGCCGGTGTTGTTGAGCGCGCCGCCGGCTGAATCCACTTTCTTATATTGACACAGCTTGCGGAAAAAGTCGTTGCGGACGCTGGTTTTCCGATTGGCATAGCGGACAAGAAAACAGCAGAACTTTGTTTTGGCGGCCAGGATTTGCGCGGGATTCTCGCCATCCTTTTGCAGAAGGTCCGGCGGCCCGGAAAGAACGTAGTAAGGCAGACGGAGATTTCGGGGATCATCGGTCTGGCGGCAGGTGAAAGAGTAATCATATTCGCGGAAATCGGGCGCGAAATTCTCCACGCAGAAGTAAATCTTGACGCAATTATGAACCCGGTGGATGTGCTGGCCGGGGTCGCTAAAAATCAGGAAGTCGGGGTTGTCGCAAATTTCGACATCAAACCGTTCGCGCAACAGATTGTAAAAGAAATTGTTGGTTTTCGAGAAACCGGGGTGGAAATCGCAAAAATCGAGACGGACTTTCATTTTTTCATTAGTAAATCGCCATAGAGACGCAACACCTTTGCCCCCATTTCTTCCAGCGAAAATTTCTCTTCCACCCGCCGGTGCATTTCCGCCGCCAGCGCCAGGGTTAATCCCGGTTCGACCGCCTGGGCCGCCATCGCCTCCGCCAGCGCGCCAACGTCTTCCGGCGGCACCAACCGCCCGTAGTTTCCCGCCGCAAATGCCTCCGGAATCCCGTCCAGCGCGGAAGCGATGACCGGCGCGCCGCAGGCATGCGCCTCGCACACCACCAACCCCAACGCTTCCGTGCCAATTTGCGGATGGACCAGGCAATCAATGGCGTTCATCACCGCTGGCATGTCGGTCGCATGGCCGGTCAGCCTCGCTTTCCCCGACAAACCAAGCCGGGCAATGTCGGCCTCCAAAACTTCCGCCATCGTTCCCCGCCCGATAATAAGGAACCGGGCTTGCGGCACTTTTTCATGCATGAGCGCGGCCGCCGCCAAAAATTCCCGCTGCCCTTTGCCGCGCGGAAAATCATATCCGCCCACCACCGCAAAAGCATACTCGCCGGGGCGCAATCCCAGCTCGCGCCTCTTGGCCGCGGCATCCATAGGACGGAATTTCGCCGTGTCGATGCCGCCCGGAATGACCCGGATTTTGCCATGGTCGCCCCGCAACGGCAGACGGACGCGCCGCTCCGCCTCCGGCGATTGCGGCTCGAAGGCTCCTTCCCGCAATATTTTGGCGACGAATTCCGAAACGGCAATCAGGACGTCGCATTGCCCCAGCAAAAAACGCCGGCTGGCATAGGACGACGGACTTTTGGCCATGTGCCGGGTCAGGACGATTTTCGGGCGGGTTCCGGAGAGGCGCGCGGCAAGGATGGTCGGCCAGATGTCCCGCCCGTGGTGTCCATGCACGATCTGGATTTTTTCCCTCCGGATGAGGCGGGCGGCGCGCAGGATGAATTGCCAGCGGCTCGCTTTCGGGCCGGTGTCAAAAAATGGCGCGCCCAACTCCTCAATGATCGGGGAAAAGAGCCGGTCGGAGGGGCCGGCCAGGACGACTTTTTGGCCAAGACGATGCAATTGCGCGGCCAGCTTCACGCACTGGTCATCCGTGCCGCCGCCGGTAAGAAGGGAATTCAAATGCAGGATGCGCAAGGGTTGGGCGGATGGGGTCATACGGGTTTCGGGCTGGCCAAATATTGTTCGACCCCGCGCTGGCAACGAATTTTTTTTGACCGGATCGTTTCGGCCAGGCGTTCCAAGCTGACTTGAACATGAGCGCGGTCAAGCATGGGATGATTCAAATGATAAATCAGGGCGCGACCATAAACAAATTTGCGCAGGCGACCCAAATTGTAAAGCCGGCTTCCGACATCCGAATCCTCGCCAATCCCCCAACCGTTGTATTCCTCATCAAACCCGTTGACCGCCAGCAGATCCTCCCGCCAAAAACCCATGTTGCAACCGATGATTCCGCGCTGACCGGTATTGCGCCGGATAATCGGGATCGGCCAGCGGATGGCCTTGGCCGCGCCGGAGATGCGGCGGAGGAGAATCCAGGCAAGAATGGGTGTCGCGCCCGCCGAAAACCGGGTGACAAATGGCTCCCGCACAAAACAACGCCGGCCCTGGACCCAATAATTTTTTTCCGCAAGCCGCGCGTGGTCCTGGATGAATTTTTCATGCGGCACGCAGTCGCCGTCCAAAAAAACAATGTAAGAGCCTGAAGCGGCGGCAATCGCCTTGTTTAGGATGGTCGTCTTGCGAAAACCGAGGTCCTCGTGCCAGATGTGATGCGTCTTGACCGGCAATTTTTCCTGCCAGCGGCTAATCAGCTCGCGCGTGGCGTTGCCCGAACCGTCGTCCGCCATCAGTATTTCACCCGGCATGGCGGTTTGACGTTGCACCCCGCGCAGCACCTGGTCGAGCGCATCCGGCTTTTCGTAAGTCGGGATGATCAGGGAGATTTCGTCGGGGCGCATAAGGAAGGACGCGATTGAAGATGCTCGAAGAGCCGGCTATGGCGCACGAGGGTCGAGTAAGCGGTGGAGGCGGCAATAAAAAATCCGGGATAGCCGTCCAAAAATCCAAGCCGAAAAAAGTAAGCGCGCACGAAACGCCAAGCCGACCGGAGGATGGCCGCCGAAGCGGACCAGCGCGCCTTCTCCGCCAGTTGCCGCTGCAAATAGAGGTCGGCGAAGTAATTGATTTTGCCCACGTAAGCGGCGATGTCAGGATTGGTATAGTGCAACAAATCCCCGGCCAAAGTCGCGCAAGCCCCCGGTGCTTCCACAGCGCAATGCTCCGCGCTGCCGGCCCATTTCCCGTTTCCCCGCTGAAAAAGACGCAGCACACGGTCGGGATACCAATCGCCATGCGTGATCCACCGGCCCAGAAACCAGACCTTGCGGGCAAAACGCGCGCCGACGAAACGGGTTTGGTCTCCCTCGAAAAATCGCGCGATGGACTCCTGCAATTCCGGGGAAACCTCCTCGTCGGCGTCCAACGAAAGAATCCAGGGGAAGGTGGCGTAACCGAGCGCCCGGTTTTTTTGCTCGCGAAATCCTGGCCAGGGATGGCGGTGAACCTCCCCGCCAAACGAGGTCACAATGGCGTCCGTTCCGTCCTGCACTTCCTGGTTGAGCACCACGACAATCTGACTGGTCCACGGAGCAACGCTGGCCAGACATTTGCCGATGCGGTGGGCCTCGGCGCCGGAAACGATGCAAACTGAAATGGGCAACTTGTTCACGGCTGATCGGGACGGCGGGTAAACGGTTTGATCTGTCATTTCGGCAACTTCGCAAAATATGCTTGTTGTTCAATCAAACCGCAGACGGCGGACGGGTCGCGCCAGCCGTTCTTGATGGATTGAATTCTTTCAATGGACTGCCATCCCTCTTTTTCAGTCATGCCGGCCAATTCATAGCGCCTCATCTCATCCAAAAACACGGCGGTCTCGCGCCACTGTTGCATCCACTGGCGCTGCTCCCCGGGTGTGGTCGCGAGTTTCATCGCCTGAAACTACACCGGTTTCGCCGGCGCGTCAGTCAAAAAACAGCCGTTTTTTATCGCCAGCCGCCCCCTGTCCGGCTAAGAAGTCCGCCATGGCTGCCAGCCGGTCCGCAAACACCTTTTTGCAACGCACCCGCGAAGCCCGGAAAATCATTGTGGTCGATTTTGGTTTCCTGGGCGATTCGGTCCATCTTGTGCCCGCCTTGTGGGAAATCAAAAGAAACTATCCCCAGGCGCAATTGCACACCTTGTCGGCATCGGTCGGAGCCGAACTGCTCAAGCTCGCGCCGTGCGTGGATCGTGTCCATGCGTTCCCGTTGACGGCCAAAAGCCCGGCTTGGTGGCGGCATTGGGGCATCATCGCCGCCCTGCGCCGCGAACATTTCGACGCGGCGTTCAACTTCAGCGGGGCGGATCGGACGATATTTGTCACCGCCGCATTGGGCGCGCGCCACGTTTTGGCGCATGAAGCGGGACGCAAACATTTTTGGAACCGCTGGCTGTCGGCGGAATGGGTGGAACGGCGGGAACGGAATCAACCCGTCTTTGAACAACGCCGGCAGGTTTTGGCCGCCGCAGGATTTCCGCTGGCGGCCCCGCGTTTTGATTTTTGTGTGCCGGAAGACGCCCGGCGCTGGGCGGAGGGCGCAATCGCGGACAAACCCGTCCACCTGGCGATCAGCGCCAGCACCCCGGTCAAAGAATGGCCGCTGGAAAATTGGGCCGGTCTGGTACGGATGATGGCGCAACAAAAACCATCCATTCGGATGATAGCCACGGCCGGGACCAACCCGCGCGAACAGGAACGGCTCAGACAACTGGCCCGATCCGCCGGCACCGCGCAATTGCAATGCTTCGACACCCTGGCCATCCCGCAATTGGCCGCGCTCCTGCAACGGTGCCGGCTCCAGATTGGAGCCGACTCTGGCGTGCTGCATCTGGCCATGGCATTGGGAGTGCCGACGTTGACCGTCTTTCGTCAATACGCCGGAATGGAGGAATGGGTACCGGCGGGGTCGCAGCACCGCCATCTCGCGGCGGTCTGCCGTTGCATTGACGAAAACAAGGACGATTGCCTGAAGGCGGGCCGCGCCGCCTGTCTGGCGGGCATTTCTCCCGCCCAGGTTTTCGCCCAGGCCTGTCCAGCCCTGTAAGCGAAATTTCTGCGGTAAAACTTCTCGCGCTGATGAGGGATCGCTTCCATACTTCCGCCCAACGACATGATTGAATTCTGGCGCAAACTGTGGAAGATCAACCGCCCTTATAAAAGCCGGTTGCTGGCCGGCATTTTCTTCGGCGCGTTGAGCGGCATCGCCGATGTCATGGTCCTGGTGACGGTTGCTTTTGTGGTCGGCGTGATTTTTTCCGGCGCAAAGATTGATTTGATAGACAAGGCCATCGCTCAATTAAAAACATATTCGCCCTGGCTGGCCTCCGCCTTCCTGAAAGCGCAAAACGCCCTTTCAAACCAGATTAATGGCTCCAAGGTTGGCTTGGTTATGTTGGTGGGACTTATTCCGCTGGCCATGCTGGCGCGCGGGGTGTGCAACTATCTCAACAACTATCTGATAGCATGGTCGGCAAACCGGGCCATTTGCGATCTGAGGGCGCGCGTGTTCGAGCATTTAATGAACCTGCCCTTGAGTTTTCTTTCCCGCCACAGCACAGGCGAACTCATGTCGCGCATTGGCGATGTCGGCATATTGCAAAATACGATGGCAAGCGCCCTGGTAACGATGGTCAAGGAACCAATCAACGTCATAGGGATGCTGTGCCTCGCCTTCGCGGCCGATACCCGGTTGACCCTTATTACTCTGATCGTGCTCCCGGTGTGCGGCATTCCCATAGCCATTTACAATAGAAAAGTCCGCAAGGCGGGCGCAGCCATGCAAACGGAACAAGCCAGCCTGAGCCGGATGATGCATGAATCCTTCACCGGCAATCGTATCATCAAAGGTTACAATCTGGAGCAGGTGTCGATGGACCGTTTCAGGGCCAACCAAAGAAAATTCATCAGTCAGTTGATGCGGGTGGTCCGTTCCACCGAAACACCCGGCCCGCTCATTGAATTTCTCAGCGCCATCGGCATCGCGATTCTATTGCTCTATATGGCAGGCAGCAGCCACGCGAGTCCCGCGAAATTCGGAGTGTTCATTGGCGCCATCCTGTTGATCTACCGGCCGGCCAAAGCGGTCATCCGCATGCAAAGCCAGATTCATGCGGCGAAGGCAGCCACCGACCGGGTATTCGAGTTGCTGGCCACGCAAAGCACCCTGATTGATCCCCCCAATCCCGTGCCGCTCAGGGCGTCCGGGGCCGAAATCCAGTTTGACAATGTCTGTTTTAGCTACGGCGACAAGCCGGTGCTGCATGACATTAATTTGCGGGTGGAACCGGGCCGGATGGTGGCCGTGGTCGGCAGCAGCGGATCGGGCAAAACGACCCTGACTAATCTGCTCCTTCGCTTTTATGATCCGACTCGGGGCGTCATCCGCATCGGCGGCACCGATTTGCGCTCAGTCGCCTTGCACGATCTTCGTTCACAAGTCGCCGTCGTCACTCAGGAAGTCATTCTGTTCGACGAAACCATCCGGCAGAACATCGCCTATGGCCGGGAGAACGCCACCTTTGAAGAAATCCAGGAAGCGGCCCGGAACGCCTTTGCGCACGATTTTATCCTGGCCAAACCGCACGGCTACGAATCAGTGGTGGGGGAAAAGGGAACGAATCTTTCCGGAGGCGAGCGGCAGCGCGTGGCCATCGCGCGCGCCATCCTGAAAAACGCGCCAATCCTTGTCCTGGACGAAGCGACCAGTTCGCTCGACAACGAATCCGAACGCATGGTGCAGGCCGCGCTGGATGAATTGATGAAGGGACGGACGACCATCTGCATCGCCCATCGCCTCTCCACCATCCAGAACGCCGACCTGATTCTGGTGCTTGACCACGGACGGATTGTGGAGAAAGGGCGTCACGAGGAACTTCTGGCACGCGGTGGAATTTACCAAAAACTGCACGCCCTCGGCTTTAACAAGCCGGAAGCGGAATAACCTCCCCCTTCCCCGCCGCCGCACCGGTTCACTCCGGCCCAACAAGGCCTATCGATGCCCGCCATGTCCGCCGCCGCCGCCAAATCCTCCACCGCCATGTCCGCCGCCAAATCCACCGCCGTGGAAACCACCGCCGCCATGAAAACCGCCAAACCCGCCGCCCCGGTAACCGCCACCCCATCCCCGATATCCGCCATGCCCCCATCCCCAGCCCCAGCCTCCGATGACTACCGGCGGCCAATAATAACCGCTTCCGTAGGTGTAATAGGGGTATCCGGAGTTATAAACCGGGTAATCCGAGCCAATCACCGTAACGTCAGGCGCCGGAGTTGTGGGAAGCACAACCGGCATGGATGGCTGGGCTGCTGCGGCTCCATAAGGCTCGGGGCCGGGCGGCGGTTGTTGGGCATATTGTTGCTCGACGTACTGTTGACTGACCTGTTGCTGTAGCAACTGGCCGTCGCGCATAAGCATGGCCCTGGTGATGTCCTGCGACATGCCCAAACTCTGCAGATAGATAATTCCATCGGCGTTCAGTTGGTAAGGCAGGGCAGTGCTGTTAATATAATTGACGATTATATCTTTGCTGATGCCTCCCTGATACATCTTCACCACTTGCACCACGCCATAGGCCAGACGGGGAGCCAGGGCTGGGGCTGGAACCGGAGCCGGAGCCGGGGCGGCAGTCGGGACGGTGTTTTGGGCGCTGGCCACGCTCCAGGGAGCGCCAAGGTAAACCGCTGCCGCCATGGCGACGGCGAGCGCCATCCGAAATGTTGACGAACGACTTTTCATTTTGTGGACTCCTTCCACCCCTTCGACATCCGTAAGGGGACGGAAATTCAATCTTATTGAGCTTGTCGGAGTTGATGCTGCTGCGGCAAAGTCCACGGATCATGAGTACAATCCAATCGGCGGCTATTACCGCAACCACTTTACTCTTATGGGGAACACTCGTCCTTCAACCCGGCCAACTCAAAGCGGCCGGCGGAGGCGGCGAAGTCCCGGTTGACGCGATTTCTTCCCTCTATCAAATGCCGAAGGGTGCGGTCGAAACGCGATGGTTTACCTTTGAAAACCAGAAAGGGTTGAAGGGCCAGGCCGGGCAGGCCAGATTTGGCCGGAAAGGCGCGCCGGCGACAAGTTTCCCGGCAGGGACGACTTTGGTGCTGGCGGACATCAAGGAAAGCGGAACCATCCGGCGCATCTGGGCCACCTTGGGCCACCGCAGCCCGGAAGTGTTGCGCGGGGTGAAGATAGAAATTTATTGGGACGGGGCCAAAACCCCGGCGGTGCAGGCTCCGCTGGGGGATTTCTTCTGTCACAGCCTCGGCCACATGGCCACGTTCGAGAACGCCTGTTTTTATTCCCCGGAAGGCCGTTCGTTCGATTGCCTCATCCCCATGCCGTTTCATAAATCGGCCAAGGTCCTGCTGGTCAATGAATCCGGCCATGACACCGGCATTTATTACGAAGTGGACGCGACGGTCGGGGAAAAGCACAATGCGCAAAGCCTTTATTTCCACAGCTACTGGCGGCGCGAAAATCCAACCACCCTCCGTCAGGACATGACCATTCTGCCCCACATCGCAGGCCAGGGCCGCTTCCTCGGCTGCAATCTGGGCGTCCGCCAAAACCAATTATGCACGAATTTCTGGTGGGGCGAGGGCGAAGTGAAAGTCTATTGCGATGGCGACACGGAATTCCCCACCCTTTGCGGAACAGGCACGGAGGACTACATCGGCGACGGCTTTGGCCAGTCTTATTTCCACTGCCGCTATTCGGGCAACCAATACGTTTCAACGAACCGCGACGCCTACGGGTTTTATCGTCTGCACATTCCCGATCCGGTCTGGTTCCACAAAGACATCCGGGTGACGATTCAGGTCATGGGTGGCCCCAGTTACAAGGCTATGCTGGCCTCGATGGATAAAGATCCCGATCTCAAATTCATGAAAGCCGGCAACGGCCATGAATATTACACCCGGGGAGAACTTGCGGACGCCCCCCACCGGGCCGAAGTAATGGAGCGGACGGACGATTACAGCGCCACCGCCTATTGGTATCTGGACCGCCCCGAAAACAGGCTTCCGCCAATCGCCGGCGCGTCCGAGAGAATGAAGGATTTGCCTTAATGATGTTCCCCGCCTTCATCCCGGCTGCCAAAGGGGAGGGCCGGAGTGAGGGCTGGCGAGTCAAACAATCTTTATGCCGACGGCATCGAAACGTTTTTTGGCGTTTTCCAACAAGTCGGATTTCAAATCGTTGGAGTCATCGGCATTGGCGCACCAGGCATTCAGCGTCAGGGTGGCGCCGGAATTGGAGATGGCGGTGACGGGACAGCCATCAACCTTGATTGTTTTGGGATGCCTTCCGGCCAGTTCCATAAGAATTTTTCGCGCGTGGGGGACATCGTTGCCGGACGCCAGCATGACGGATATGGAACAGGCAACCCCCGCGCGGGTGGCGGAAAGGTTGACCAGAATTTGGGAGGCGATGATGTTGTTGGGAATCACCAGGCGGCGGTTGTCGGCCGCGCGCAGGACGGTGGTGCCAAGATTGATGCTTTCCACCTGGCCGATTTCCGCGCCCTTGGGACCGGTGATTTCCAGTCGATCCCCGACTTTGAACGGGCGATAAAGGACGAGGGAAATTCCAGAGATCAAATTGCCGAGGGTGCTTTGCGCGGCCAAGCCTAAAACGACCGAGACGACGCCCATGCTGGTCAGCCAGGCCGTGCCCAATTTTTGCAAGGCCGGCACGATATGGGAATAAATCAGGAAAGCGAAAACATAGACGGCCACGCTGGCTAATTGTCCCAAAAACCGGATGCCGGTGGGGTCGGCTCCCGCGCGTTCCGATTTGTCCAGGTAACGGAGAATGGCCAGGC
>Ga0181535_10003763_pt1 | contig 17381 bp, 15 predicted proteins | sample PEATcosm2014_Bin_44_FD_119774 | JGI IMG/M metagenome (GOLD analysis project Ga0181535, IMG submission 119774) | Peatland microbial communities from MTU Mesocosm Facility, Houghton, MI, USA - PEATcosm2014_Bin17_30_metaG | ecosystem: Environmental > Terrestrial > Soil > Wetlands > Peat | place... | reverse complement strand
TCGATTTGGTATCGAGTCCGTCTGCATCGTCGCCGACCGCGGCATGATAAGCCGCGATACGATCGAGAAGCTGGAAGGCGAAGATCTGAAGATGAAGTACATCCTGGGCGTTCGTATGCGCAAAGATGCCGCTCTCCGCGATGAGAGCTTCGAAATTGACGAAAGCTTCGTCGAGGTCACGCCGCCGCGTCGAACTGCTAAAGACCCCTCTCCCTTGCGCGTGAGCGAACGAATGATCGACGGCACGAGATACGTCTTTTGCTAGAACGAGGAGCAAGAGCGCAAGGAGAAGGTAGATCGCGCCGCTATCGTCGAAAGCCTTCGAGAGAAACTGAAAACTGGGGATAAAAGCCTCGTCGGCAACAATGGCTATCGGAAATATCTGCAAGCCGCAGGAGACGAGCACTTCGTGGTCGATGAACAGCGGATCAAGAACGAAGAGAAGTTCGACGGCGTGTGGGTCCTAAGGACCAACACCGATCTAACGGCCGCAGAGGTCGCGCGTCAATATAAACAACTCTGGATGGTCGAGGATGTATTCCGTTCGATGAAGACCGTCTTTGAGACACGGCCGATCTACCACAAGATGGACGACACCATCCGAGGGCATGTGTTTTGTTCCTTCCTTGCCCTTATGCTCCTGAAAGAGCTGGAAGCCCGTTTGGAAGTCCGCGATATCCGCTATGAGTGGAATGATATCAAACGCGATCTATGCGCTCTCCAGGAAATCGAACTTGAACTCGAAGACAAGACGTGGTTTTTGAGGACCGACCTCCGTAAGACCTGCGTAGGAGTATTCAGAGCAGTGGGCGTAGCGGTCCCGCCGAGCATTCGTAGTTAACACGCGCTTTCTATCCTCGTACCTCGGGAAAGGGAATGTAGTGCCAGGATTATTTTTCGGCTCTGTAATTTCTTATCATAGAAAGAATTTAAATTTTGAACTGTTCAAGATGGGTATTACGTAATCCATTTTGTCCTCCTAAATCGCCTAATCTTCGGTATGCGAATCAGTCCTGCTGCCCTCAAGGAAGATCTGAGTTCACCTGGGGATATGTTTCGTTATCTATCCACTTATATTCATAGGACATTGCTAAATCACTTCCACATTTACTGCATATTAGCTCATGCTTTTCATAGAACAGCCCGCAAGAAGGACACATTTTTGGATTTTTTTCTTTCATATTGTTAAATAAGTATTCCTTTTTTTCGTCACCATTCATTTTATAATACCTATGGTCACCGACCAGAAATAAAATAGACATTATAATTTCCAAAACAAAAAATGTGAGTAAAATACGAATAACTATCTCCAGCACTATTGGAATTTGAGTATGCAAAAAAGGTGTTGCGGCTTCAAATATAAAAATATTAAAAAGAACAGATAAACCAAACATAACTGCACTACCACCAATGAACCCCCGTTTTTGTCTTTCCTTATAGCGTAGTACTAAATCATCGAGCATTTCCCCTATTTCAGCTTGATCCTTTCGCTTCCACATATAAAAACCCCGTTAATAGCCACCCGCGGCTTTAATGATCTTACTAATAATCATGCCGGTTGTTTGCATTGCCTTGTCCCCGGAAGCAGAAAGCCCTGAACCTAGCTGTGAATGAACTTGACTATTCACATATTCTTTACCAATACCGATACCGACATTTATCATTTTCCCCGCTGGACCAGGGACATTTTCAGCGCTAGATTTTAAATTCGCAAATAGAACACCAGCTTTTGCATACAAATTAGAAGCCGCATCGGCAACCTTCACAGCAGCGGCTGCAGTAGCTGTAGCAGCTTTTGTAGCAAAGGTTCTTACTGCAGTACCTCCAGCAACTATTGCGGTACCAGCAGCAGTCGCTGCATCAGTAACTGTTTTTAGAGCAGCAGCTCCAAATGAAGCGGCGGCTCCACTAGTTGCTACTTCGGTTGCTCCGGTTGCAACTATAGGTACCGATGCTGCAGTTGCTAGTGCAACCGTTGTACCGACAGTCTGCTTTCCTCCCGCGTCAAGTTGTGCTGCACCAATATCAGCCATAGTGGGGTCTCTTGAAAAAGTTCCAATGGCTGTATTGTTCGCTCCATTGAGTAGATTTCCTAATGGATCAAAGGGGGACACCATGAGGGTGGGACCAGCAAGCCCTGTCGGATCAACGCGGCTTAGGGGATCGTTATCGCAGTATGCGAACCAGTTGCCGCCACTTCGTGCCGGGTCTTCGGTGATAAACCTGCCCAAGGTTGGGTCATACCAGCGTGCATTGAAGTAGTATTGTCCTGCACCCCTAACTCAAAGCAGCACAAGCATATAGGCGTCCCCCAAACAGAGCAGTCAGCCCCAGGGCACTCCAGCTGTCAAAGAACACCCACGCCGACGGCGCCAGGGCATATAGAAAAGACACCATGAAGGGTGTCTATGTACGGAGTATAGATCGCCTAAGAGTGCCAGGCAAGTGGCCGTGATATAGGGCTAGGACGAGGCGTCTTGAGTATTTGAACAGAGAAAACGGCTTTTCTGGACACGGACAATACCGGAATGAATATGGTTCCCCATTCCAATTGATTCGGGTTCCGTCACGATCATCCATAGACACTATCCATCATTAGCTCTAGATATAGAAATTACACTTTCCACCTTTAATACGACTCCAGTTGTAGTAAAGAAATCCTGGGCCTGGCTTTTCACCTGTACTTGGAGGCTGGGACGCTGCTTATTACATGCATAGGCCTTTAAGACAGGGCTCGTTACTATCCCAGGATTAGCTCTATGAATATTGATAGTTGTTTCTAACTGCTTCATAGCATGTGAAAGCCATCCACCACTGTGACGATCCTTAAGTTCAATAAAAACCAAACTTCTCGATGTAATCAAAGCGCAATCGCAACGAAACTCATCACTGCCATCTGGTCTCATCAATTCTACACATTTGTCGATTGCCTTAAAAGTAATATCGATATTATCTGGATTCTGGACTGTGGCTACCCAGGAGCCAGGATTAGAGATATCAATATACGCTGGTGTAGTACTGGGTGGTGGATCATCACATATTCCAAAACCAGCATCGCTGCGAGCTTCCTTGCATGGATGTGAACCGGATTTATTACAATTACCATCAAGTTTTCCACACGGATAAGCAAAGAGGTCTATTGCCATTGTTGCTCAATCTCCAGGAGGTTCGAAAAATCTATATTTGATTTAGCCAACGCATTATTTAGGTAATTATCATCAGAAGGTATCCCACCGATCGTATCAAGTTGCTTGATATCTCCAGAATTGCTGAGATAATAAATTCGGCATTCCTCTTTTTTTATCCAAGCGGACTGTGGAACAATTTCGGAAACTAAATTTATTTTATTATTCATTCCAGAGGCGATAGCCTTTACACCTAGATCATTCGCTTTAATCGTATTAGCAAGATAGCTAATTAGATATGGGCTATGTGTAGTAAATACTATTACGTTATATTTTCCGAGATTGCATAACCTTAACAATTCATTGAGTACCTGTTTTTGAGTATCAGGGAACAGGTTCAGTTCCGGCTCCTCAACAATATTAATAAATGATTCACATTTATGACGCATCGAAATGGTCCTTAGTGTAGCCTGTCGAACTTCCTCACTAATATTAGTATCAAGCATTATCTTTTCTATCTCATTTTGCAGTCGGATTTTTTCCTGAGCGCTAAGTTGACTTTGTTTTAAGTCTTTCCCTTCCTCGATTTCTTCACCAAGCATTTTTGATACCAGATAGAGAGGAACAAGACTCTGAAAACCACTTGCTGAATCAGATAGTCTGACACTATGAGAATCTGAACCAACGTGAATTATCCGATTTGCTTTATCAATCCTAATATAAAATCCTGAAATTGGCAGCATTAGATTTTTATCGGTACTTATTTTTGCACGTTCATATTCATCAATAAATGTACCCAGCGCTCCTGGAATGCCCTTTAATTTGTCTGGTCGATCAATAATACTTGCAAGATTTCTTTCAGCTGGAATATACATTATCTTTGGCATAGCATAGTAGCCATTGTTCACTTTATTAATATTTATTTGTTCATTAACATACTCGAATGTAAATGAGTCACCCTGAAACGCCAGAATAGTATCGTCGTTAAAATAATTATCCATATTTTGATATGCACAATATTTCTTACGAAATCTATTGTAAAGCTTGATATAATTCGGGGTTAAATATCCTCGGACAAGCTGTTTTTCTAACCACAAAAAAGTCCCTAATAACTTGGCTATCGTGCTCTTGCCACTCCCCTGGGGACCTATTATTGCGTTAACCCTTGAGAATTCCAACCATCCATTTCTATCAGTATAGCCATCTCGTATTGGGCCAAAATTTTTAACCTGGAGTTTCATTTACACTACTCCTTACTATTAGGCTGTTCCTGCTCAGGAGAATTGTTCTGCTGGTCCATTTTGCGTCAGCTCCCAATGCCAGCAAAAGAGAAATCGGAATAGGCCACAAAGGAGCCATCACGAACGGCAGCGATGTAACCGGACATGCCGCGGTTCCGTGACATGTCATCGGTTCGATGGCTGAATAAATCGCCGGTTTCGAGGATGCCTTCGACAAGCGGGTTTGTCGATCTTAGATCGGGTTGCATGATATAGGGAATATACACCATCAGTCCTCCTTGCGATAGGTAATAGATTGGCGTATCTTGCGTGCTTGAACAACGGCCCGCTTGTGCGCTGCCTGGGTAAGGCGCTCCTGGAGCTCGGCGAGATTGGCCCGGTAGGAGTCGTCCACGACGGCCCTGTGCTCGTTCTCCCTCGGGTGGGCTCTGAGGTATCGGCGGCGAAGGTTCTCGATGTTCTCCTGGGTGTAGCGCACGGTCGTTTGAACGGAGGAATGGCCGAGGAGCTCTTGGACGTAGCGAAGGTCGGCCCCATGTGCCAGAAGATGGGTAGCGCAGGCGTGGCGGAGGGCGTGGACGGACAGGCCTTCACGATCAAGACCAGCGCGGTGGATGAGCTCCTTAAAGCGGCGAGAGATGCCTGTGCGGGAGAGCGACGAGAGCGCGGAGCCCCAAAAGAGCGGCGAGTCGGGCGGGCGGGAGCCGATGAGGTCGAAAAGGTAGCTCGCGGCATTCTCGGTGATTGGCACGATCCGGTCCTTGGAGAACTTCGACATGCGAATGCGGAGGAGCCGCCCTGAAAGGTCCACGTCGCCCACGAGGAGCGAGGCGGCTTCCCCTGCCCTAAGGCCCGAGGAGTAGATGAGCTCAAAAAGCGCGCGGTCGCGGAGGCCCAGGGCATCGGAACAATCGAGCCCATCGAGGAAGCGGGCGACTTCGCCTTCGGTCAAGGTGACGCGCGGTCGGTCAAGGACTTCCTTAGCGAGGGTGAGGCCGTGCATCGGGTGGACGAGGATGAGTCCACGCTCGCAGAGGACACGGAAGAATGCCTGTGCAGCGCTCCAGTACATGAGGCGAGTGCGAGGAGCTATGGGCTCGCCCGTCTTGGTGTTGACGCGCTCGGTGAGGTGGCGCGCAAACCCGACCATCGTGGAACGGCTGACGTTCCGGAGATCATCGATGCCGCGCTCTTCGAGGTAGGAATACAGCTCGCGGAGATAGACGAGCTTCACGGTGACCGTGCGCTTGTTGTAGCCCGCCTCGGAGAGGGCTTCCTCGAAGATCGAGCGGGCGCGAGGTAGGGAGAGTCCGCCTGTCATCCGTGCATCCTCGGGTGACAGGCGTCGAAGACGGACTTCACGTCGGCGATATCGACCTTGGTGTAAACTTCCGTGTTCGCGATGTTCTTGTGGCCGAGGATCGCCTGGATGTAGCGCAGGGGACAACCGCCGCGAAGGAGGTGGTACCCGAGGGCGTGCCGGAAGCCGTGGCTCGTGATCTTAGGCAGACCGGAGCGAACACAAGCCCGCTCGAGCTCCTCGTTCATGAGGTGACCAAAGCGGTCATAGTCCTTGAAGAAGAGCCTGTCGGCCTGAGCCTTCTGCTGGTTGGCAAGGAGCGAACGCATCATGGCGAGGTAGAGCTCGAGGACCTGGGCAGCGTAGTCGGTGAGGAATGCGATCCGCTGGGAGCCCTGCTTGCCGTCGCGGACATAGACGAGGGCACGCTCGGTATCTACGTCGGCGCTCGTGAGGGCGGCGACTTCGGCGCTCCGCAGGCCCGAGGCATACTGAAGCTCCGCAGCGACGTGGAGCAGGTAGCGGCGGCTTGCGTCCTTGAGGTTGCCCTCGATATCCCAGGTATGGAGAGTAGCGAGGAGGGTTGCCATCTCGGACTCGCGGAGGATGCCCGAGGGGAGCTTCTTCGGCCGCCGTACCCGATGGATATGCGAGAATGGGTTGTCGAGAAGCACGCCCGTTCGCGCGAGGTAGGCACAGAAGGCATGGGCTGCATTGATGTAGGACAGGATGGTGTTGGACTCGTAGCCGGCGCCGTCTTCGGTTGTCGTGTCGAGGAGGGAGCCTTGGTAGGCATAGGCGTCCTGCGTCGTCGTCTCGGAAACGCGCCTCCCGCGATCCTCCATGAAGCGGATGAAGCGCGGGCTCCGATTCCTGAGACCGATGACGCCGCGATGACGCCGGCCGCGGGCGGTCTCCTCTTCGATGAAGGAAGAGAAGAGCGCCTCGTGGTACGGTGTGAGGCCGAGGGTCTTCCGAGGAGCGCCACCCCTGGGGCGTTCGACGACCGAGGAGCGGCGGTCTGAGCCGTTTGAAGACACGGTATCCACGAGGGAATGTTCTATTTTCGGGTATGTCTCCCCAGAAATCGTGACCCACTTTTGAGGAACCTTATTGGATAATGAGTTAAGGCTCGAAAAGTGGGTCTGACCCACTTCAGACCCGCTCTGACCCAGTTGACCCACTTTAGACATTCTGGAGTTCCAGGCCGGCGGCCGCGATAGCAGCTTCGAGCTCCGTAGGGGTCGGGATTGCGGAGAGGTCCACGAGGGAGAGCTCCTGGTCTTCAAGGAGACGATAGCCCCGACGGGCGCCCCGTTGGAAGGACCCCGACGGAGCGAGGTACTCGTAGTCGCAGAGGGTGCGGACTGCGCGCTTGACGACGAGCTGTGAGAGTCCCGTCGCCTCGCGGAGCTCGCGCTGCGTGACGACAACCTCGAAGGCGGACAGGGACTCCGCTTGAGCATGTCGGTGCACGAGGGCGCGAAACGAGGCGTAGAGGTCGGAAGCCGAGCGCGGGAAGCTCGAGAGCGTGAGGGGCAGGATCGCGGCCATGATGCGATAGGCGATTCTATAGTCCTCAAGATCGCACTCGACGTACTGGTGGCCGTGCTCGTCCGCGGATTCGACCTTCTGGTACTGCCGGAGGAAGGCGACCGAGGCGATGAGGTCCAAGAAGCGCTCATTGTCGCGCCTGGTGCGCATCATGCGGGCGGGGAAGCCTAAAAGCTGAGCATAGGGGTTCACGATCGCGAGAGGCCGTAAGAGCCGCTGGGCTGCGCGGTGGCGCATGATGATGGCCGGCCGCTCGTCCTCGCGAACGGCGAGGCGTTCGAGGGAGTACTTCGTCCGCTGGACGCGGTGGACTTCCTTAGTCTGCGATTCGGACTCGTCGGTGGAGACGACGAAGAAGCGACTGGCGTTCTCAGGGTTCACGTCAGTCGTCGTGGTGCTCATGGCGAGAGCGACAAGAACCTGCTTGCGCACAAGGCGGGAGGAGAGCTTCCCGGTCTTCTCGTCCTTCACGGCCACGAGGCGGGAGAGCTCCTTGGCGGAGAGCATCTCGCGTATCTGGTGCTCGACGGAAGGACTGTGAACGGCCTCGCCCATCACGAGGAACTTGTGCACGAGGCCGTCTTCCGGCATGTAGTTGAGGGCCTGGTCGGAGAGGCTCGTCATGGAGACGACATCCTCCTCGGGAATGAGGAGCTTGACAGTATCGATGAGGTAGGACTTGCCTGAGGCGGACTGACTGGAGACGATGACGGAGATGGGATCGGGCATCTTGCGACTCGTGGCCGCGAGGTAGAGGAGAATCTTGTTCACGCCCTCGCCGACGTAGCCCACGGCGCCGAGGTCAGATTCGATGCGGGCGATGAGGTCGGGCGACGAAAGGAGCTCAAGGCCTGAGCGGCGCTCATCGTCGGTGATGACGTGGGGTCCGCTCTCGGAGGATGAGAGGCGCTCGTCGCGCTCGGCTTCGAGTAAGTCGAGCATGACAAGGAGGTCGCGCTCGACGTGGGGAGCATCGAGGCCGATGGACGAGGCGGACTGCGCGAAAGCGCAGCGGGAGCGGGATGAGTAGAGGTCCACGGTGTCGACGTAGGCGCGGGCCTTTCCGCCCTCGTCTTGAGGCGCGACGAGCTCGGCGCGCATGCTCACCCGCAACGATGCGGAGAAGGTCTCGCGCACGCCCGAGAGGCGGTACCGCACCGGCGAGGATACGCCGCCACGTGTGAAGAGATAGCGGCCCACGTCCTTGGTCATCGTGAGTTCGTCGGACTTCGGCGGCATAGCGGCGCCCACCGAAGATACCGCCGGCGGAGCGGCCGTCTGGACCGCTTGAAACGGAATGGCGGCCGCGAGGAGCGCCTGGAAGGCCTCAGGCGTGCCGCCCGAGCGGAGCCATTCGTTCCAATCTTTGCCTTTGTCCGGCTCGATGATGGAGATGACGAGGCCGAGGGAGGTTAGGCGAAGCGCGAGCGCCTGAGCCCCAGCGCGGCCGGCAGCGTCGGCGTCAAAGGCGATGACGACTGATCGGACGCGCTCGCCGATGAAGAGCCGTTGATGCTCGACCGTGAAGCCATTCACACCGTAGCTGGGGATCGCGTTGTGGATGCCCACGGCTTCGAGGGATAGGGCATCGAGGACCGCCTCGGTGAGAATGAGGCAGTCACGGTAGGCCTTCGCGGCCTCGCGGTTTACAAGGCCCACGTGGGGACCCTTCAAGTAGAGGTGGGCGGGTTGAGCATCGGCCTCGATGCGGCGGCCGTAGAAACCTGAGACGTGGCCGGACTCATCGATAAGCGGTACCACAATGCACCGAGAAAAGTGTTCGCCGCCGTCAGCCTTCACCATACCGCGACGGAGAAGCTCGGTGCGCTCTGCCTCACCGACCACGCCGCCGAGGCCTCCGTCCGAGTAGCCAACCCGAAAGCGCTTTATGGCCTCGGGCATCCACAGAGCCCGACTTTCCAGATAGGATCGAGCCTCCGGATTCTCTCCCACCGCTTTCTCGTAGCGCTCGGCGATTTTATCGAGGAGAAAGGGGGTCTCGAAGACTGGTGCCCGAACTGCCTGCTCCACCGGTTCCCTGTCCTGGATCCGCTTCTCCGCGATCTGCTGCGGCCCAGAAGATGGGCGGAGCGGGGTAGCCTTCAAATACGCAAGCGCCTCGCGAAACCCGATCCCTTTCATCTTCTCTACAAGTTCGATCGCATCGCCTGACTCCCCGCAGCCGAAGCAGTGGTACACCCCCTTCTCCCGATCAACCGACAGGCTCGGATTTTTGTCATCGTGGAATGGGCATAGCCCCATGTAGCTTGCGCCCTTCTTCTCAAGCTTCACGCCGAACGACTCGAAGAGCGCAATAAGATCGATGCTCCGCTTAAGCTGGTCTTTCTCTATGTCCTCGAAGATGCTGTCCACCTTGAGCGTCTTGCGTCCTCCGAGTCGATCAGCATTCCTCATAGCCCCAGCCTCTCGCACAGTTCCAGGGCGATGGCTTGTATCTCCTGCCTGATCTTCGTCCCCTCGGGCTCATCAACCACCCCGCGCCGTGCCGCTATAGCCTCCTCTACCTTCACCGTCCGGCTCACCGAGGTCTGAAACACCTTGTTCCCAAAGCCCTCTTCGATCTCCTGCCGTATCTGCCGCGAGATGATCGGGCCGGGCGTGTACTCGTTGATGATCACGCCCAGAAGCTCAAGCTCGGGGTTCAAAGACTTCTTCACCTTCGCCACCGACCCCAGGAGGTCGTTCGTCCCGTGCAAGGAGTAAAGCGCCGGCCGCAGCGGTATGATGAAGTGCGTCGCCGCCGCAAGAGCGTTGATCGTCATCACGCTCAAAGAAGGCGGCGAGTCCAACAGCACCACGTCGTACCTCTTCAGCAGCTTCTCGGTGAGCGCCGCCGAAAGCCGCTCGTAGGCATCGACCTCCCCGATATATCGCTTCTCCAAAGCCGCAAGCCGCTCGTCACCTCCAAGGAGCGACAACGATTCTGCCACCTCGTAGGGCCGTACCGGCTCCCCCTCCATGGCCTCGTACACGCCCGCCCTGGTCTTTTTCGTCTCCGCTTCTTCGCTCACCAGGCTCTTTGTCAAATTGCCCTGCGGATCGCAGTCTATAAGCAGCACCCGAAGCTTGCGCCTGGTGAGCGCTATCCCAAGCTCCCGCGTCAGCGTCGTCTTCCCCACGCCCCCCTTCTGGTTCGTGAAGATGATCTTCGTCATGACAGCCCTCCTCGTGAGTTCTGCCTCTGAAAAAAGGCCGCTTCCTCCTTCCGGCGTAGCACTGTCATCACGGCCGCAAAGACTCCCTCAAGTTTGGAGAGCGTGCAGCTCCCGTGCCGCAGGTAGTTCCCATGGTCGAGCTCGATGTCCTCGCCTTCGAGGATTATGCTCAGTTCCTCTATCCCATACGGCCAGCTCGCCCGAGTTCCAACGTCCACAATGCGGTGATGGCAGTAGTCCACGAGGTATTGCACTTCCGCCAGATTCGACGTGGACACCTGGCCGACGTCGCCGCTCTTCATAGCCCACTTCCTTCTGCGGCGATGCCTCGGCGGCCCAGTCGCCGCTCCCGGTCGAAGGCCTTCTTCGCCTGGTGCACCAAGCTGTTCACCTGCCCATACGCCAGCCGAAACGCGTGCAGGTTCACCACCGCTTCCTTCGCGTAGAACGCATCCTGCGCCTTTTCAAAACCTGCGCCGGAGAACTCCATCCGACACGACAGGCTTTCAGACACCGGTATGCAGCTCACTCCTTCGAGCGTGCAGCCCGAGAGAATGAGGTACGCGGCTTCATACAGGTCCGTAACAACGGCAGAGCCGTTGTTCATGGCAACCGAATCCATCTTCGCCTCCTGGGGATACGGAGGCCTCGATCTGGCGTGGGGGTGGGATTCATGGTAGGATACAGGCACGTCATGACGAGGCTCTCCTCGTTGTGATCCAGCCCGCTCTCCGGTCCAGGTCGCCAAACTTAGTACCGGGGGCGGGCTGCTTTTATCCTTCAAGGCATGATTACTTAAAACCATGTCAAGTAGGGTTCTTGCATACATTACCACATGTTGTGTGGTGAGTCAAGAGTATTATAGTATTCTCTGCACATGCCTATCGAGCGTTCTATTTTTTCGCAAAACCTTATTCGATACCGAAAGAAGAGAGGGCTTTCTCAAGCCGATCTCGCACAAGCTACAGGCATCAGTAATCGCATGATCGGACATTATGAAGTCAGCTCTACGCTTCCTCCTATTGAGAAGATAGAAGCCATCGCCCAAGCTCTGGACATACGACCTGCCCAGCTCTTTGAAGATCCCAATGGCAATAATCAGGGGAGCGTAGATTTATCTGGCATTGATCCACGTAGCATTAAGAAGCTCAAAGATATTTTGTCTCTGTCGCCTGAAGATAGAAATGACCTGTATCGGATTTTGAATAAAATGCTCCGGAAAAAACAGCTCGAAGACCTAGAAAACAAAAAATAGCAACCTACTACTTCGCCACTCCGCCTGAGTCGGCACGTCTCCTTCTCGCGCCCCGCTCCGGAAGCGGCTACGGGCCGGACGGATGGCCTCCGGGCTTCTTAAAGCCCTCCGGCCACCGGTGAACATCGCATAATGCTGCATTATGCGATGTTCACCTTCCGTCCAGCCCTCCGCTCGCCCTCGGGCACACCGCCATCAAAGACTATCGCTTCCTCTGGCTTCCGGCTCGGGCCTCCGTGCCCTCGCCGCCCTTCGCGCGTCCTGCGCTCAGGGCTTTCATCGTCACGGTGCCCGGGGTGGACAGAACCGAAGGTTCTGTCCACTTCCTCCGCGGGGCTTTTTCAGCAAATGGCCGACTCAGGCGGAGCATCTCGAAAAAAAAGCCGCCGATCGGAAGGACGCATAAACGTCCGGACGATCGGCGGTCTCGTGAAACAAAAGCAAAAAGCCCCCGCGCGGAGGGCTTTCTGTAGCTCGGGAGTGAGGAGCCAGGACGGCGACGAACGGACGAGCGTACAGAAACCGCGCCCCCCTTTTGAGCATCCCCCTCCCGGACGTCCAATAAGATACCTTACTAGGGGGGTAAGCCCAGGGGGTGGGTCCCGGGAGGGGGAGCGGCAAGGGGGGCGCGGGCAGGCCGGAGCGCGGGGGTGGTCAGCGATTGGCCGCTGCATGAGCCGAGCTCAGTCATTCGCTGAGTTCGTTATCCCCACCGAGACAAAGTTGATGTGCTGGATAGCATGTTGCCCGTCCAGCGAGATCGCAAAGAACTTCTCGACCTTCGAGGTCGCATAACGCTTCAAGACGGCATAGATGTCAACGGGGCGAGAGACCTTGTAGGGCGTGCGAGTTGAGCGGACGGATATGAGGTCGTACTTCATCGTGGACAGCTCCTGTAGGATTGGGGAGATGTCCATAGAAATAGCAGCGAGGTGATCGAGGGTGCAGAGAAAGAAGAGGCGCGGTCTTGGGAGCCGGGCTACCGCTTAATGCTTTCCTGAAGTAGATGGGTCTCGAACTCCGGCCAAAACTCGATTCCAATACGTTACATACTTAATGTGCTGCTCTCTGGTCAACAACGTCTTATTTACTGGATCCGTCGGAGAGCCCCCAAAGATAATTGGCTTCACCTCCACAATCTCACAGTTGATGGGACGCTCAGTGGAGCTCATAGATATCCTTCGTGGATAGTACATCGATGAACTCAGCGAATGTCTTCGCAATCACAATAGCCAAGTCACGCTTCATCCCCACAAAAGGCACCCTCACGATCGCCATCTGGTTTTTGAGATCGAATGCAAAGGCCTCTCCTCCGCCATCTGATCCAAACAGAAATGCGCCGGGAAGATAAGTTGACACCTCATATGCCTCGTTATATTGCTTCAGTGACTCAATCGGCCATACGATAGCATAGTTCTTCTCACCCCATAATCCTTCTGCCCCGTCAGCCTCAAGCAGAAACTCCTTATATTCATCGGGGAACTGCAAATGAAGCTCTGCTGAAGCACTCTCAATCGCTTCAGCAGAGAGCCCTTGCCCGACTACAGAGAGTGAAGCTAACTTCGATGCATATCGCATTCAACACCTCATTTAATCGATCTAAGCAAACTATTCCACCAAGAAGTAATAATAGAATGGGTCCCCGGATCTAATGGGACCTTGTTCGCCGGATCTGTTGGACTACCTCCAAACTTGACGGGCTGAACTTCATGAATCTGCTTTCCTGCTAGTGAAGGATCAGCTGTATGAATGGACCTGTTGGCTGAGTTAGCAGCCGCTCGAGCTTGATCGTATTCAGATCCCTCGAGTACCCGCAAAGCACCCTCAGGCTTTGGTACCCCTTCAGGGTATCCACTCCAGTCGAAAACGTTGAACTCACCAGCGACAGTCTTCGCCCCTTCTTCAGCAGCCTTAACAGCTTCCTTTTCACCAGCGGCAGCGGCCTTCTCGCCAAACTTGGAGATAAGTTTCTCAGCACCCTTGAACGCGCCCTTACCGACCGCCTCAGCTCCGCCGACAAAGAGCAACTCGTCGCCGGTCGCCACAGCTCCGCCGACATCGGGAACCTTATACCCATTGGGTACTTGGACAGGATTGCCCTCAATGTGCGCAAAGTGCCAACCGGGACGTTGGCCAGGGGCACCAACACCTAGGCCTCCAGTCGGATCCTTCTTCCAGTTATTACTCGTTATCGGATCGAGGCCGGAAGGATCAATGAGCCCGAGGGGATCGTTATTGCAGTATGCGAACCAATTATCACCAGACCGCGCCGGGTCTTCGGTTATGAATCTCCCTAAGGCTGGGTCATACCAGCGAGCATTGAAGTAGTAGAGCCCAGTGTCGACATCAAACTCCTTCCCCGTGTAGCTCGCATCGAAGCGAATGGTGCCGTTACTCCGCACCACGCTTCCGAATGCCTCGTACTCCCCGTCCCAGACTATGTTCCCGCTCGAGTCGGTAATGACGTCGGTCGAACCCTCGTGATCCGTGGAGTGGAAATAAACCTGACTGATAGTACCAGTAGCCCTCACCTCAGCCCAGGTTTGCCCCAGGGCTTCGATGTATTTGCGTGTCTGGGTCCCATTGTCGTGCCAGAGCAGATCACCAGATTGGTCGTACTGAGTATATGTTGTCGTAACTGGCTTTACCGTCTCGACTCTCAAGTCCCGTATGTCGTAGGTGTACTGAGCAACGGACTGCAGCGAGGCGCTTCCCGCTAGTCCATGCTGGACCGACACCAAACGGTTCTTCAGGTCGTAGCCGTACAGCCACAGCTCTCCTTGGGTTGGGTTCCAGTCGAATTGGCCCGTGGTCGCGTCCGTAGTCCCGCTATTCCCCCGGCTCGTCATGTTCCCGTTTGCGTCGTAGTCGAACTCCCAAGTTCCAGCCTGCTGTATTCTGCTCGAGTTCGGATAGTAGCTGTAGTCGGTCTGAACGCTGTGGGCCCTGGTCTGGCTCTCGAGCACGCGGTTTCCCAACGAATCGTAGGTGAAACTGGTCGTCTGTCCGTCGACGTCGTACCAGACCTGGAGGAGCTGGCCGACCGTGCCGGCCAAGGTGTGCTGGTCAACCGGCTGGTTGTTCTGGTCGCGCTCGTCCCAGGTCATGTGCAGTTTGACGAACTGGGCCTGGTGCAGGGCGCCCAGCTGGAGGGTCACGCCGGTCTCGTCCTGGAGCCAGGTCGTGTCCGTGAGCTTTTGCCAGTCGTTGTCGACTCCATCTTGGCTAATGTACACCTCGACGGTCCTTGGTTGTATTCGAGGACTGACGCCGATTAAGCGGACCTTGCTAATATATTGGGAGCTCGAGAGGTCCACCCCGATGCTCGAGGCATAGTAATCCAGTTTAACATTGGCACCAGGGTTGCTGAAATCGAGTCCCTTGGCTCCACCCACGTCCCGCTGCTGGCTGCCCTGGGGCATGGTGGAGTCGGTGAGGGTTTCGATATTCCCGCCCTCCTGGGCATACTCCAGTCGGCTCAGCTGGTCGTAGACGTAGGAGCTGTTGAAACCATCTTTGCTTTGGCTGATCAGGTTCCCGCGTACGTCCCAGCCCAGGCCTCGGGCTGTTTTGCCGGCCACGTTCCAATTGTAGCCGTCCAGGGTTCCGGCCGAGGCGTTCCAGGTCTTGGTACGCTGGGTGCCGTTGGGGGCCTGCAGGCTGGTCAGTCGGCCCATGTAGGGGGGGGAAAAGGGGGAGCACAGGATACTGATCACTGGAGGAGTCTGTCCGATCCTCGTATCGCACAATGCGCGGGTCCCAGCTTCGAGGGGTATGGGGGTTCGCTAGTCCTCGGGTCTCCGACCCTGCGGAATCGCTCACCCCCATCCCCCTCGGCGTCCCGCGCTCTGTGCCCTCAAGTATCGGACAGACTCCTCGCTCATGCTCCGCGGCTCCCCCACGCTCCAGCGTCCTCGGCGGGGCTCGTCGCCTGCTCTAGCATTGCTTCGAACCACACGCATCCCGCCTGTGGTCGCTTCCGCTACCCCCACTCGGTTTCTGTTCTTGGCTTTTCAATGATCACGGTTCCGGCTCTTGCCCTTTTGTTCTGACAATCAGCTGCCCAAGCCGGATTATACCACCTACTTTTATTCCAAGCAACGTATTGCGCTAATTGACCTCGTGCGGCATGTATTCATGCATACAATCATGTCAAATCAACGTCAGTCATACCATTCCGATTTCAAGCTCGCCGTTCAACTTGCATGCGTCCCCTCCGATATCCTTTCCCGGATTCCTAGGCCTTCGAGGCACCGATTCAAGTACTCGGATTACCCAGCCCTTTGCGGCTCTGATTCGTCCTGGTCCAGGTGTCGGAAACTCTGTCCCTCGTCTCCCCTTAACCGGTGCAGGCGATCCTACCCTCACCAGCTCATGGTCTCTGAGCTTAGGGCGATCAAGAAAGCCTTTCACATTTTGACTTCATCTCGTGGCCGGCATCCTCGATTGCCTGGAAGTTCGTCCACGACAGAATAGTCTGTGCCAGTGTCGCCACGATCACTGGATATGCCAAGCTTCTCGGGCTTACTCACCGAAAACCTGTCCATAGTTCCCGTAAAAGGGGAAGTCTTTCCGCTTCCTACCCGAACGAGACCTGGCACTTGGACGCGACGATCATCACGACGGAATCCCACGAAAAGGCGTATCTTCAATTCGTTCTCGACAACTTCTTGAAAAGGATCATGGCCTGGCAGAGTGGAGACTCCATTTCGGGCTTTCACACTACGGAGCTCCTAAAGTCGACCTTCGCGAGTCTTTCACCCTCCCCGCCGGAAAGCATCGATCTCATCGTCGATGGCGGACCGGGAAACAATAACCAGATAGTTTCCGCGTACCTCGAAGGTACGCCGATCAGGAAGCTCATCGCTCAGGTCGATATCGTATTCTCGAACAGCATGATCGAAGCCGTCAACAAGATACTGAAGTATCGGTATATCTTCCGTACTCCGATACCCAATCTGGACCACCTTAACGAAACGATCGCCGCCGCAATTGGTGACTATAATGTCGGGGGTCACGATAATTCCCTCGTAGGGTCATGGTAATTCCCCCAAGGGTTTTTGAACTTTAGCGCCGGGTTCCGGACCCGGTCAAGCCGAAATCGGCTGGGATTCCTGGCCCTGCCACCGCGCTCCCTCCTTCCGGTAGGAGCGCCCCGATGTAACGATGAGTTTCACCGCGCCCGACACAAGGCGGTCCATGATGGCACCGCCGACGATAGGATCGGGGAACACCGAGAACCAGTCTTCCGGCGGCCGGTTCGACGTCACGATGATCGAGGCCTCTCCGAGTCGTTCGTCAGAGAGCGTGTAGAGCAGTTCGGTTTCCATCTGGCTGTACGGCCTGAAGGCGAAGTCGTCGAGGATCAAAAGCCCGGCGGTGAGGCATCGCTTCATGATAATTTGCGAGCGCTTTGCCGAGAGCCTGTCCGGCGCCAGCCGCTCGAGGAGTTTGTGAGTCTTATAGACCACGATGTCCAGCCCACGGCGAGCGGCTTCATGGCCAAGGGCCTGAGCGATGTGCGACTTCCCTATCCCCGGCGGGCCGGCCAGCACGAGGTTGCGCTGCTGCTCGATGAAGCGACAGGAGGCAAGGTCACGGACCACCTGAGCAGGCAGCACTACCGAATTGAAATCGAAGTCGAAGGTCTCGAAGGTCATGCGCGATGCCACGCCGGCGACCTTGAGCCGCTTCTGGAACGAGTTCGATTCGCGGCTGGCGAGTTCGTCC